>MDSZ01266287.1_pt1 | contig 18018 bp, 11 predicted proteins | sample 811201 | NCBI WGS metagenome assembly MDSZ01 (sample SAMN05326647, study PRJNA326480) | marine metagenome | isolation source: seawater | place: Indian Ocean: North | collected 2010
AAAAATACTATCAAATTTTAGGATTAGATAAAATTAAATTCTGCTTAACTTAAGATCTTATCTCTACTTCTATTTCTTGCTTTAATTTTTTTGTCATTTTATCAATTACCCCATCTACGAATCTATCCGTTAAGGTTTTTGTTTCATCTGAAAAGGTTAAGCTAATTGAATAAGATTTCTTATCACTAGAGATATTTTTACCTTCATATACATCAAAAAGATTTACAGACTCTAATTCAGAACCACCAATTTGTAATGCTATCTTCTTAATTTGTATAAATTCTATATCTTTTTCTAATAATAAAGATAAATCACGACGAACAGAAGGAAACTTAGAATATGGAGAGTAAGTTACGGCTTCTATTTTTCTTTTAGAAATTAAATCCCAGTTAAAGTCAGCAATATATACGTCAGATTTAATATCGAATTTATCTAATAATTTCTTACTTACCAATCCGAAATTAACCACACTTTTTTTCTTAAACTGACAACTTATCCCTTGATCTATATACTCTATATCTGAATCACTAGAATTTAAACGATTAAAATTAAGCTTCTTCATTATAGCCTCAACTATCTCTTTAATATCATAAAAATCAACTTTTCTAGCTGATTTATTCCAAATCTCTTCATTCTTTTTTCCAGTTATAGCGATAAAAAGATGAGTGTATTCATTATACTTTGACTCTTGTTTTGTGTAAGTTTTTCCAAATTCATATAAACTTAAATCTGCATTCTGCCTATTTTGATTATGATTAATATTTTCTAAGAGTCCAAATAACATGTTATGTCTCATAATACTCAAATCAGCGCTTAAAGGATTTAACATCTCTACATGTTTAGATTCAGTATTGATTAATTCTAAGTATTCTTTTTTAATCAAAGAATTATTAATTACTTCATTATATCCATTATTAGATAAAAAATTAGAAACAATATGTTTTTGAAGTTCATTATCGTTTATATCCTTGTCGATATAAGGAGTTCTAATGGTATCGGGTAAATCAATGTTATTATAACCGTAAATTCTAAGGATCTCTTCAATTACATCAACATCCCTATTAACATCAGTTCTAAAAGGTGGAACAGATAATTTTATATAATCATTGCTTTCATCAGTTATTTTAATTTCTAAATCATTTAAAATACTCTTAACCATTTCCCTATCAATAGATTGACCTATCAATCTATCCATTTTTTCATAATATAAATCAACATCTTTATATGAGTACGGTTTAGGGTAGTGATCAATAATAGGTGACGATATTTTACCTTCTGCAATCTCAACAATCAACAAAGCAGCTCTTTTAAGCGCATAGATAACCATGTTGGGATCAACACCTCTTTCAAAACGAAAAGACGATTCTGTATTTAAATTATGTCTTTTAGCAGTTTTTCGAATACTAATTGGATCAAAAAGTGCTGATTCTATAAACACATTCTTAGTATCCATACTAACTCCAGAATTCAAACCACCAAAAACTCCTGCGATACACATTGGATGCTTATCATTAGATATTATCAAATCTTCACTGGATAATTCTCTTTCCTCTTCATCAAGAGTTATGATTTTAGTTTTTGACTTAACAGTATCTACATTTATAACTCCTCCTTTAATTTTTTGAATGTCAAAGGCATGCAGGGGCTGTCCTGTATCATGTAATATATAATTTGTAATATCTACAATATTGTTAATAGGAGTTTGACCTATTGATAATAATTTCTTTTTTAGCCATTCGGGTGATTCTTTAACCTTAACATCAGAAATAGATATTCCAGAATATCTTGGGCACAAATGATTATTACTTACATTAACAGAAATTTTTTGAGTTACCTCAATTGGATCTACAAAAGCATCAACGTTTCTTACGCATATCTTAAAATTTCCCCCATTTCTATTAAGAACTGCCTTTAGGTCCCTAGCAACTCCATAATGAGACATGGCGTCAGACCTATTAGGAGTTAATCCTATATCAAAAATTACATCAGATTGTAATTTAAAGAACTCTGCAGCAGGCATTCCAGATTTTGCATCTTTATCTAAAACCATTATACCATCGGTATCTTCACCAAGACCTATTTCATCTTCTCCACATATCATACCTTCAGATACTTCTCCTCTTATCTTTCCTTTTTTAATTTTAAACTTATTATCTCCATCATAAAGCCAAGTTCCAATCGTAGCTACAGGAACTTTTTGACCTTCACTAAGATTTGGGGCTCCACATACTATATTCAATGGATTTTCAAGACCAATATCGACAACTGCAAGAGCTAATCTATCGGCATTAGGATGTTTTCTCTTCTGTATAACTTCTCCAATAACCACTCCTTTAAGCCCACCTCTAACCTCTTCATGTAAATCAATGGATTCAACTTCAAGACCTATATCAGTGAGTAAATCAGCAGTTTTTTCTGCGGTCATATCTAAGTTGAGATACTCCTTAAGCCAGTTATAAGATATTTTCATAGTTTAGTATTACTTATAGCAAAAATAATAATTGTAGCTGGTTTATAAAGACTGTTTTGACTTAATTAACGGGTATCTTCTTTACATTCTTCAGAACAAGAGAATTCATAGGGTTCGCATTAAGACTCTTAACATTTTTATGTACAAATCTCAAAACCTGATCATAATAAAGTGGTACAATTGGACTATTGTCAATAATAATTTTATCAAGATCTTGATACATTAAAAAGCGTAAACTATCATTTTTCTCTGAAAAAGATGCGATATATATAGAATCAAATAATGAGCTATTAAAATGAGTGTAATTAGAGCCTTCTGGAGAGGAATTTTTACTATAAAAAAGTGAAAGATAATTCTCAGCATCTGCATAATCAGCAATCCAGCTTCCTCTAAAAAAAGATAATCGAGAATTTGCAACCATATTTCTATGCGTCGCAGGAGGATTAACATCAATAGATATTTGAATACCTACTAAAGAAAGCTGATTTTGTATAAATTCACATAAATCTAAATATGAGGAAGTAGTGCTTAGAGTGATTATCTCTAAGCCTTCTCCATTCTTATAACCAGCTTGAGAAAGCAACTCCCGAGAAAGGTCAGGATTATATAAATAACCTTTTAAGTCAGGATTGAAGCCAGGCATTTTTCTGGGTATAAAACCTTGAAGCGCCGGTGTTCCAATATTATTACGAAGATATTTAATCATCTTAACTCTATCAAATCCATAGTTTATAGCTTTTCTTATAAGTATATTTTCTAGTGGAGAATCGGGATTTTTCATAAGAAATCCTAGATATTCAGTATTAAGGTATGGTTCAGTTTGTAAATTTATTCTGTCCTTATATTTAGATTTTAATACTCCGTCTTTAGTTAAAAGCTCATCTTTATAAGAAGCATCTATTCCAGATATGAAATCTAAATTTCCTTGTAAAAATTCTAAAAATGCAGCTTGTTTATCTCTTATAAATGATACGGAAATTGCGTCTAGATGAGGAAGTTTTTCTCCATTATTTGTCTCAAAATAAAAAGGATTTTTCCTTAAAACTAACTTAACTCCTTTCTCCCAAAATTGAAAGTGAAAAGGTCCAGTTCCAATGGGGTGCTTACTAAAGTCTGTATTCTCAACCACCTCTTTAGGAACAACAGAGCAATAAGGCATGCTTAATAATCCTAAAAATGCAGGAAATGGTTTTTTAAGACTAATTATAAGAGTAGTATCAGTAACTGCATAGAAGGTGTCAACATTCAACATTACCCACCTTCCTGGTGATGATACATTATGGTCTAATAATCTGGAAAAACTATAACAAAAATCAGCCGCTTTAACCTCTCTTTTTTGATCTAAAAATAATTCATGATCATGGAAAAAAACCTGTTTTCTTAAGTAAAAAGTGTAATCTAAACCATCATCAGAAATATCCCATTTCTTAGCAATTGAAGGTTTTGGGATGAGATTATCATCTAATTGAACAAGTCCGTTAAACAATTGACCAGATACCCAATTTCTAGCCTGATCTTTAGAAAATGCAGGATCTAAAGTGTGTATACCTGAAGATTCATTGTATTTAAAAATAGATAGATGTTCATTGCTGTGCTTCTGAGAACAACTAAAAAAAATTGTAAGAAAAAGGATGAAGATTCTCATAACTTAATTTAAAGTTAGCTAAATTAAGTAATTAATTATTTCATAAGATTAATCATGCCATTATATACAAATCTTTTATCATTTACATCATCAATAATAATATTATAAGCATATGTACCTTCTATTATCCTATTTCCATCATTGGATCTACCATCCCATCCTTGAGATAAGTCATTACTAATATAAATCACACCTCCCCATCTATCTATTATAGTCATCCTAAACTCTTTCACTCCAGTCATTTCAGGAAGAAAAACATCATTCAATCCATCATTATTAGGTGTAAATGAATTAGGTATATATACTTCTAATTGCTTATAAATATATATTTCTTCTTGTGCGATACTAGAACATCCTAAATTATTTTTAGTAATTAAAGTTACAATATATAATCCTGTATCTTGAAATGTAAACAATGGATTGTCATCAATAGATTGATGTCCATTTCCAAAATCCCATAGATAATCTCCTTCAGTCGATGTGTTATAAAATTCAACAATAGGATTCGATTGAGAAAGTATTGACTTGCTAGTAAAAAAACTTGTAACAGGAGAAGGAATGATAGTTATAGCATTATCTATAAAAGAAACATTTCTACAACCTTCTCTTGTAATTGCTTCTAGTGTAACATCAAAAATACCAATACTAGAATATGTATGATTTGGATTCATATTATTTGAATAGAATCCGTCTCCAAAATTCCATTTCCATGAAAGAATTTCAGAATCAACAGAATAAGAGTTGTTTAAAAACTTAACTTCTTGATTCAAACATAAGGAATCATCAAAACTAAATTCAATTTTTGGTAAATCATAGATAATTACATCAATAAATTTCTGATTTACACATCCAAAGTTTGAAGTTGTAGTTAAGGAGACTTGATAAGTCCCTGGCTCTTCGTACATATATGAAGGTTGTTGATGACTTGCACCTCCTACCCCATCTCCAAAATCCCAATTCCACATAACAATATTACCATTATTCAACTTAGAAAGGTCAATAAAATTGATCATATCATTAATGCAAAAATTTGAATAATCAAATTTTGATTCTGGATTTTCATAAACTGTGATTGATTTCTTTACACTTGAATGACATCCTTTGTTATTATAAACTTTCAATGAAACTATATGCTCTCCATGTTTTAAAAAAAGATTACTATCATTTTTTGAATAACCATTACTATACATGTCTCCAAAATTCCATATCCATGAAATTAATGAATCACCATTTGCTATAGATATATCATTAAACAAAGAAAATTCTCCTTTGCAAACATCTTCTGAGGTAAAATCAGCATACGGAATATCGTTTATTATTATTTGATTTTCTGCAACATTTTTACATCCATTTGAATCAACTATTTCTAAAGTTACATTATAATATCCTTTTTGAGAATAAAGATGATTTGGATTTGACGAAATATAATTAGCTAATCCATCCCCAAAATCCCAACTCCAATTACTAGAAGATGATGATGTATTTATAAAGATAGTCGAATCCCCTAAACACACTTCATTTGCATAAAATGATGCTTCAGGAGAAGGAAATATAGTTATAATATATCCTATAGAATCCAAACAACCATTATCATTATTTTTTACAGTTAGTGAAATTAATTGACTACCAACGCTTAATTGATAACTTGGATTGGGGTTTTGGGACCCAAAGCTCCAATCCCAACTTATGTTGCTATTTAATAATCCTGATGATCCATTAAATAATGTTAGATCTCCCTCACAATGATTAAATGTTGTAAACGAAGGATTTGGCACTTCCTGATATACGGTAACTAATATAGAGTCTTCAGATAAACACATGCCATCGGTATTGGTTATATAATATACTGTACTTGAATCTGGAGTTACAAAAGGATTACTTACTGTTGGATTTGAAATATTTATATTAGGATACCATGAGTAGGATGATCCATTGCCAAATGCCTCTAATTGCACGGAATCACCGAGACAAATAAATTGGTTTGTTATTACATTCAAATCTAAATTAGTTACATGTATTGAACTTTCACTTGTTAATGTAAATTGGCATCCTAGACTGTCACTCATAACCAGTGAAGGTGTAAAATTTCCTGATGATGAGTAATTATGAGTCGCGATACTGTCATTAGAAAATGAACCGTCTCCAAAATCCCAAAAATAATAATCTGTATTTATAGAAAATGGGGAGAATACTACTTGTTCATTCTTACATATTGTAGTATCTGATATATAAAAAACACCGCTAGGACCTGAAATAACAATCAAATCATTTACAGTCAATGTATCAAAGCAATTTAAATCATTACTTACAATTAAAGATACATTATAATTACCAGAATTAGAATACACATGGCTTGGATTCTCTAAAAATGATGATGATCCATCACCAAAATCCCACATCCAACTAACAACATCACTTGAAGATTGATTAGAAAAAGAAGATATTAAAGGAGGGCAATTTGAAGTTGATCCGATAACCTGATAGGAAGCAGATGGTTTCTCAACTCTAATGTAATTATTTCTTGTCATTATATTAGAACAACCAAAAGAATCGATAACAGTTAAAGTTACATTATATAAACCATTACTTGAATATGTGTGTGATGGGTTTTGAAGATTGGAGGAGTAACCGTCACCAAAATCCCAAAATTGAGATAATGAAATTCCATCAGAGTTACTTATAAATTTTGTTGTCTCATTAGGGCATAGTGCTAGGCTATCTGAATAGAAATTAGATACAGGGTATTGAAATTGTATATATTCTAATTTAGTCAATGTATCCTTACAACCTTCATTAGAAAGCACATATAGCGATACATCATAATAGCCCTCATTGTAATATATATGTTGTGGATTATTCTGAATAGAAGAGCCTCCATCACCAAAATCCCATTTTACTGTTGAAGGAGAAGATGTTAAATCTTGGAATGAAACAAGCATAGAATCGCAACCCAGAACATTAGATATTGTAAAATCTGCTTCAACATCAGTAATTCTAAACATATTATTTATCGAAAATGTGTCCTTACAACCTTTAAAATCTGTAACTATCATGCTAACATCAAAAGATCCAACTGTGTCAAATAAATGATCGGTTCTACCATAACCTATATAACCATCCTCCCATATAACTTTATAATAAGAAAAATTTTGAGATAAATTTTGCAGATAGACTCTTTTAGGACGGCAACCAATGGAATCTTCTAGTGAATTATTTGCATTAACTAAATATGTAAAATTAGCTTTTGGTAATGTTATATTAATCTGTTTTGTGAATTCATGAGTACAGCCAGTTAAATTATTAAAAACTTGTAATCTAACATCAAAAACTCCTTGATTAGGAAATGTATGATAAGGGTTAATCTGATTAGAAAAAGTTCCATCTCCAAAATCCCAAAATATACTATCTGCACCAATTGATAAATTAGTAAAATCTACTGATAGAGAGTCATTGCAACTATATTGTTCGTCATATATTGCAGTTGGCTCTTTTATTGTAATATAATCATAAAGAACAAGTGTATCTGAACATCCATCGATAGATGCTATTAAAGAAACATCAAATATTCCATTTATTTGATATTGATGAATAGGATTTTGTTGTTGCGATGTAAATCCATCCCCAAAATCCCAACTCCAGGTATTTATCTGTAATGAACTTGATGATAAATCTACAAAATTAACATCTTGACCAACACAATTAGGATTTGGTTGAGCTTGAAAATTACTTAATGGTGGATCTATAACCTTTATCATATCACTAAACAATCTTGTCGATTCACAGCCATAATCATTTCTTGCAGTTAGCGAAATATTATATAATCCAGAATTAACATATTCATGTATTGGGTTATTTAGAATTGATGTATTTCCATCTCCAAAATCCCACTGCCAATAAACTAATGGTCTTGTAGATTGTGAATGGTCAAAAAATTCTATAAAAGAAGGATTACATACACTACTATCTGAAACAGAAAAGTCTAAATCTATATTATCAATAATTATAAAATTTAAATAATCGACAGTATCTATACAGCCATTAAAATTCTCTACAACCAAAGAAACATTGTATAGTCCAATGGAATCAAAAGAAATTATTGGATCTTTTAAGTTTGATGTAGCTCCGTTGCTAAAATCCCACCTCCAATTACTAGCAAACAATGTACTATCTGTAAATTGAACTACAAATGGTGCTGAGCAAGAATACGTTGTATCTGCAAACATCCTTATAGATGGATTTGAGAAAACTTCTATAAAAGAATTAACTGAACGAGTATTTACACATTCTCCTGAAATACTTGTAGTTAATGTTATGTCAAAATTTCCTGTGTCTGAATATATGTGACTTGGATTTTGCTGAGTTGAGATACTTCCATCTCCAAAATCCCAAATCCATTGATTGACATTGTGATTTGTTAAATCAGTAAAATTAACCTCTATTCCTTCACAGATACTATTTAGATTTGAAGAAAAAATAGGGTTTATAGTAGCTCCAATTTCTATATAATCATTCATTCTAAATGTATCTTGACATAATCCATTAGTTGCTACTAAAGAAACTGAGTATATACCTGTGGTATAATTATGAACTGGATTTTGCAAAGTAGATGAGACTCCATCTCCAAAATCCCAAAAATAATTATCAGCATTAACAGAGGTATTTATAAAGTTAATAAGAGCAGAGCTGTCACAAGAAAGATTATTATTAGATAAAAAACCTGATTCTGGAGTATCATCTACGTTAATATAATTATTTGATATAATCATATTTTGACAACCATTAGAGTCTACTATTAACAATGATACATTATATGATCCACTTGTTTGATAAGTATAAGTAGGATTCTGCAATTGACTACCTCCTCCATCTCCAAAATCCCATTGCCATGATATAACAGGGTTGTTAAATACTGAAGCATCCTGATATACAATGTCTAATGGAGCGCAACCATTTGTTAAAGAATTGGTTGAAATCTCGGCAACAGGAAGTTCAAAAATTTCAACAAAGGAAAGTGATGTTTTAGCATCATTACTATTATTATTTGATACAGTTAGAGTAACATCAAAAGATCCCGAAGAAGAATATATTGCAATAGGATTTTGTTGTGTTGATATATTGCCATTTCCAAAATCCCATAACCATGTATCTGGGTTGCCAGTTGATAAGTCCTGAAATTGAACTACTAATGAACCACAACCTGTATTATTACTAACAGTCGTAAAATTTGCTGCAACTTGTGATGTTGCATTCTTGCTTAGTAACATAGTTAAAAGGATTAGGAAATAGCTTAAATGAGTATATTTAATCCTAAGTTTTAGACTTTGATTTAAGAATGAAAGTATAAATATATTCATAAGATTCTAGAATTAAAATATATATGCTTTCTTTTATAGAACGTTATTAAATAAATTTGGTTACAATTAGTATATTGATTTTTTGATTTTTAATTTTGCAATATGTTAAAAAATAAAACTTTTGCATCATACACATTTGGTTGTAAGTTAAATTTTTCAGAAACATCAACAATTGATCGTCAATTGTTAAAGGCAGGTTACAGAAAAATAAATTTTGATCAATCAGCAAATATGTATCTTATTAATACTTGTTCTGTAACAGAAAATGCTAACAAAAAGTGTCTTCAATTAATAAGAAAAGTTAAAAAGTATGCTCCAAATAGCTTTATTATTGTAACTGGTTGTTTTGCGCAATTGAAACCTAAAGTAATATCTGAGAATAAAGATGTTGATATCGTTCTTGGTGCTAAAGAAAAATTTAATTTACCTAAGATACTAGAAGAATTCCAAAATAATTATTCAAAAATATATGGATGTGATATTTCTAATCTTGATTTTAGAGCTTCTTTTTCCGTCAATGATAGAACTCGATCTTTTCTGAAGATACAGGATGGGTGTGATTACCCATGCTCCTATTGCACCATACCATTTGCAAGAGGAAAGAGCAGGTCTGATAATTTTGAAAATATTATTAAAAATATAAATGAAATATCTAAAAATGGAGTCAAAGAAATAGTATTAACTGGAGTTAATATTGGGGATTTTAAAAACAAACAGTATAATTTTTCTGATTTAGTTAAATTATTAGATAGTGAAAATAAAATAGACAGATACCGAATATCTTCCATAGAACCTAATCTTATAACTAATCGTATTATTGATACAGTTAAAAATTCAAAAAGATTTATGCCTCATTTTCACATTCCATTACAATCGGGTTCAGATATTATTCTAGGAAAAATGAAAAGAAGGTATCAGACTAAGCTGTATAAACAGAAGATTGTGCAAATAAAAAAATCTATTCCTAATGTATGTATTGGAGCAGATGTAATTGTAGGTTTTCCAGGTGAAACTGAGGAAGAATTTAGAAAAAGCTATGAATTCATAAAAAGTCTTGAGCTATCATACTTGCATGTCTTTACTTATTCTGAAAGAGAAAATACTGAAGCTGAGAGAATGCCAAATAAAATAGAGCTAAATATAAGAGCTGAGAGAAGTAAAAAAATGCGTATTTTATCTGAAAAATTAAGAAGATCTTTTAATCAAAAAAATTTAAATTCAGTTCGAAGTGTTTTGTTTGAAGATGAGAATAAGAATGGGTTTTTACATGGATTTACAGATAATTACATAAAAGTTAAAATTCCTTTTCAAGAAGTATTGAGAAAAAGAAAGCAAAATGTAAAATTACTTGCATTTGATGAAGACGGATTAATTAATGTTAAATAAACTAAAATGTATCCTAAAATAAGTCATCTTATAGAAGATCTCTTTGGAGTCTATATCGACTTACCTATACAAACATTTGGTTTTTTTGTTGCACTGGCTTTCTTGTTAGGGGGATGGCTCTTGATAAAAGAGTTAAAGAGAAAAGAAAAAGATGGATTAATTAAAAGTAGTTTAGTAAAAGTAAAGATTGGGGGAAAATTAACGAAAAATGAAATAACATGGTCATTAATAAGCGGATTTTTAATTGGTTATAAACTTATTCCTTTGTTAAATCCAGAGAATAATTTTGAATTATATAAAATATTCTCCAACAATCCTCAAAATTATATTCTGTCAACTGATGGTAGTTTCTTTGGAGGTATAATTCTGGCTTTTATCCTAACATATATAAAGTGGTACGAGAATAAAAAAAAGATCTTAGAAAAACCAAGGTGGAAAGAAATTGAAGTTCATCCATATGAATTAGCAGCAAATATTATTATGATAGCTGCAATATCTGGTATAGTTGGAGCAAAAATTTTTCACAATTTAGAGAATTTGGATCAACTAATTGCGGATCCTATTGGTTCATTGCTATCTTTCAGTGGATTAACGTTCTATGGTGGCTTGATTGCTGGTGCAACTGCTGTTCTATGGTATGCTAAGAAGAATAATATTGATGGATTACACTTAGCGGATGCTATTGCTCCTTCCTTAATTATTGCCTATGCTATTGGAAGGATGGGGTGTCATTTTTCTGGAGATGGAGATTGGGGAGTTTTTAATTCAGCATATGCTGTAGATGATTTAGGTATAATTCAAGCAGCATCAATAGAAGAATTTAAAATCCTAAAACAAAGTTTAGGTGTTTATTTTAATGAGTATAGATTTCCTGACGGGATACATGATATTGCATTTTTGAAACCCGAATATCTCAATTTCATTCCAGATTGGTTTTTTGCATATGATTACCCAAATAATGTTATAAAAGACGGTGTTAAGTTAAATAGTTGCAAGGAAATAATGGAGCCTTATTGTTATCATCTTCCTGCTCCAGTATTCCCAACTCCATTATATGAGATTTTCATGTGTAGTCTTATCTTTATTCTACTTTGGGTTATTAGAACTAGAATTAAAATTGCCGGTATACTTTTCTGTATTTATTTAATTCTAAATGGTATTGAAAGATTTTTTATTGAGAAGATTCGAGTAAATTCTAAGTATGATTTCTTAGGAGGGATAACGCAAGCAGAAATTATATCCTTTTTATTGATTGTTCTTGGGATTAGCGGTATCTTCATGCTTGTTAAAAGATCGAAGAAAGCTTAGTCCTATAAAAGTAATGGTGCCGTTTAAAATCAATAATTCAAATCCAATCTGAGGATATATCGTTTTAATAAAATAACAAATTACTGGAGATAAAACCGCAACAATTGGAACCCATTTATCTTTAATTTTCCATTTGGTAAAAAGACCAAAAGCAAACATTCCTAACAATGGCCCATATGTATATCCTGCAACTGTAAAAAGTTGTTCGATAACACTTCTATCATTAATTGCTCTAAAAAGTAAAATAACTGCTAATAAAATCAAAGAAAATAAAAAATGGACCTGCTTTCTAGTTTTTACTTGCTTTTTTGATTCCTTTTTCTTAAAATCCAAAATATCAATACAAAATGCAGTAGTAAGAGATGTAAGTGCAGAATCAGCACTTGAGTATGCTGCCGCTATAATACCAATAATAAAAAGTATACCAATATAAATTGGAAAAGAAGGATCTAAAGCAATGTTGGGGAATAGCATATCTCTCCATGCAGGAACTTCAATCATATTTGTATCAGCATATAAAAAAAGTAATGCCCCTAAAGCAAGAAATAATAAATCTACTACAATTAGAATCGTGCTAAATGTCATCATATTTTTTTGAGCATCCTTAAGATTCCTACAGCTTATATTTTTTTGCATTTGATCCTGATCGAGTCCAGTCATAACTATTGCCATAAACACACCAGAAATAAATTGTTTGAAAAAGTTTCTTTTATCACTCCAGTCCTCAATGAAAAAGATTCTTCCGCATGAATTATCTTGAATTTGCGAAAATAGAGAAGAGAAGCTTAAATCCATTTTGCTCATTATAACATAAAAAATAATTATAACTGTAGATAACATAAAGGTTGTTTGAAGTGTATCTGTCCATATTATGGTTCTGATTCCGCTTTTATATGTGTACAACCATATTAGCATTATTGTAATAACAACAGTAATAAAAAAAGGAATTTGATAGATAGATCCAAAAATTGATATGCTTAAGTCTTCAAAAACTGCATAATGAAGCACACTAGCAATCAAATATAAACGGAAAGATGCTCCGATTGTTCTAGATAAAAGAAAAAATGAAGACCCTGTCTTATATGAATAATTTCCAAATCTATCTTTAAGATAAGTATATATTGAAACAAGTCCTAATTTATAATAAAGAGGCAGTAGTATACGGGATATAATAAAATAACCAACAAAGAAACCAAAAACCATCTGAAGATAGCTAAACTCTTTGTCTCCAACCCAACCCGGTACAGATATAAAGGTTATACCTGAAAGCGTTGTTCCAAGCATTCCGTATGCAACAATATACCAAGGAGAATTTCGGTTTCCTATAAAAAAAGCGTCATTACTATCACTTTTTGCTGTAATAGTAGATATAATAAACAACAAGCTAAAATAGACAACTATACAGGTTATAATAATAAATGGAGACATTTATTTGGTTATTTTAGAAGCAAATTTAAATAAATTAGAACTATAGGTTGAATTAACTGAGGACATTTAATTATTTTTGCAATATGAATTTTTCATCAAAACTAATACAAGATTCTACTGATCAACTTGCGAGTTTACCTGGTATTGGAAGAAAAACTGCACTAAGATTGGTTCTTCATTTAATTAAGCAAGATAAAAAATCGGTTGAAGAATTTGGTCGTTCTTTTATTCAATTAATAAATGAAATTAATTATTGTAAAAAATGTTATGCAATATCTGATATAGACTTATGTGAGATTTGCAGTGATGAGAAAAGAGATTCAAATATATTATGTGTGGTTGAAGATATTCGTGTTATGATGGCAATAGAAAGTTCTATGCAGTATAAAGGATTATATCATGTTTTAGGAGGTTTAATCTCTCCAATGGATGGTATAAGTCCATCAGAACTTACGATTGAAGAGCTTATTGAGAAAGTATATCAAGGGTATTTTCAGGAGATTATTTTTGCATTAAGCACTACTATGGAAGGAGATACCACAAATTATTACTTATTTAAAAAATTAAAAGATTCTGGAGTAAAAATATCTTCAATTGCTAGAGGGATTTCTATAGGTGATGACTTAGAGTATGCTGATGAAATTACACTTGGTACTGCTATATCAAGTCGATTACCTTACGAAAACTCATTAGCAAAATAAGTTTTACTTTTATTAGTTTTCTTAATTTTGCCAAAAAATAAAAAAAATGCCAAAAGTTAATTTGATAATGCCAAAAATGGGAGAGAGTGTATCTGAAGCAACAGTTATCACTTGGCTGAAAGATATAGGGGACATAGTAGAGCTTGATGAAACTATTATAGAGATTGCAACTGATAAAGTTGATTCCGAGGTTCCGTCAACTCATGAAGGAAAACTTGTTGAAAAACTATATGAAATAGATGATGTTATTAAAGTAGGTCAACCTTTTGCAGTTCTAGAAGTTGAAGGTGATGATAAAGTGGAAGAAGAATCTAAAAAGATTGAAGAATCTCAGGAAAAAGATAATTCAAAAGAAGTCTTAGAAGATAAAAAAGATGAGCGGCAATCTATGAATAAGATTGACAATAATGATTTTAATAAAAGTGATAGGTTCTACTCTCCTCTTGTAAAGAATATGGCTAAGAAAGAGAATATAAATATAGTAGAATTAGATAAAATTGATGGTAGTGGTAAAGATGGTAGGGTAACAAAGTCAGATATGGTTGCATATATTAAAAATAGAGCCAATCTAGATGTAGCAGAAGGAAAAATAGAAGATGTATCGAAGAAAAATGTTAAAACGGAACCGATTAAAGAAAAGGTTGTAGAAGAAAAAACTATAAATATCACCGGAAAACATGAAGTTATTGAAATGGATAGGATGAGAAAGATAATTGCAAAGCATATGGTAATGTCTAAGCAAACCTCTGCACACATTACGTCATTTGTTGAAGCAGATATGACCAATATTGTTAATTGGAGAAATAAAATAAAGCAATCTTTTAAAGAAAGAGAAGGTCAAAATATCACCTTCACCCCTATCATTATTGAAGCTATGGTAAAAGCTGTTAAAGATTTTCCAATGATTAATGTGTCGGTAGATGATACAAATATTATTCTACATAAAAACATAAATGTTGGAATGGCTACAGCTCTTCCAGATGGAAACTTAATAGTTCCAGTTATTAAAGAATGTGAGACTAAGAACCTAATTGGGATTACAAAAAGTGTAAATGATTTAGCACATCGGGCAAGATCTGGATCTTTAAATCCTGATGATATACAGCAAGGAACTATTACAATGACGAATGTCGGAACCTTTGGGAATCTTATGGGTACACCAATTATAAATCAACCACAGGTTGCGATAATGGCTGCAGGAGCAATAAAAAAGAAGCCTGTTGTACTAGAGACTAAAGATGGTGATGTTATAGCAATCCGACACATGGTTTACCTATCTCTTTCATATGATCATAGAGTTGTAGATGGAGCATTAGGAGGTCAATTTGTTAGGAGGGTCGCAGATTATTTGGAACAATTTAATCCTGATACTCAAATATAAAATAATAGTTTATAATGACTTTAAATCTAAATCGACCAATTGCTTTCTTTGATTTAGAAACTACAGGCTTAAAAATAACACAAGATAGAATTGTAGAAATTTCCATTTTAAAAATATTTCCTGATGGATCAAAAAAAAGCAAAACATGGCTAGTTAATCCTGGAATTGATATACCTGAAGAAGTTATAGAAATACATGGAATCACAAATGAGAAGGTTAAGGATAAAGCTAGTTTTAAAGAAATTGCGCATGAAATAATTGATTTAATAGATGGTTGTGATCTGGGAGGGTATAATTCAAACAGATTTGACTTACCGCTTCTTCAAGAGGAATTTATCAGAGCAAATATTGATTTTGATGTAAAAAAGCATAAATCCATCGATGTTCAGAATATATTCCATAAACTAGAACAAAGAACATTAGCTGGAGCATATAAATTTTATTGCGATAAAAATCTTGATAATGCCCATTCTGCAGAGACGGATACTAAAGCAACATATGAAGTTCTTTTAGCACAATTAGAAAAATATGAAGAGCTTAAAAATGATATTGATTACTTGTCAGAATTCTCTGAAATAGGAGGAAAATTTATTGATATGGCTGGCTTTGTCAGATATAATGATAAAAAAGAGAGAGTATTTAGCTTTGGTAAAAATAAAGGAAAGACTCTAGAAGAAGTATGGAATTCGAACCCTGGTTACTTCTCATGGATACAACAAGCTGACTTCCCATTATATACAAAAAATTTACTAAAAAATTTTACTAATCAAATGAAGCTTAAAAAGAAATTTGGTTCTGAATGAAAATTATTTGTATAGGCAGAAATTATCTTAATCATATAAAAGAGCTAAATAACAACTCTTCAGAGGAGCCTATTTTTTTTCTAAAACCTGAAACTGCTATTCAGCCAAAGAATCATCCATTTTTCATACCTGATTTTTCAAAAGACATACAGTACGAAGTAGAGCTAGTAATTAAAATTAATAGAGCTGGCAAAAATATTGAAAAACAATTTTCGCACAAATACTATACTGAAATAGGATTAGGAATTGATTTTACTGCAAGGGATTTACAGGAAAAGTGTAAAAAGAATGGATGGCCTTGGGAAAAAGCAAAAGCTTTTGATGGATCTGCTCAAATTAGCAGAACTTTTAAATGTATTAATGAATTAGATATTTCAAATATTGATTTCTCCCTAAAAAAAAATGATAGCCTGGTTCAAATAGGAAATAGTAAACACATGTTATTTAATTTTGATGAGATAGTTTCTTATGTATCAAAATTTTTCACTTTAAAAATTGGTGATTTGATATTTACTGGCACACCAGCTGGAGTAGGTAAAGTGAAAAAAGAAGACGTATTGCAGGGATTTATTGGTGAAGAAGAAATGTTTCGTGTAAAAATAAAATAACCCTTTTAGTTTCCTAAAAGGGTTATAAGTAAAACTATAAGAAACAATAATTATTTACTACGACGCATAAAATAATGATGTACGGTAGTATTGTCAGTCATAGTAGTTGATACATCTTGTAAAATCCAACCTTTATTAGCAGCAGCATTTAAAGCAGAAGCTATGCTTTTAAAAGATCTAGATCTTCTCAACATCTCATTAGATTCCTGTTTGTTTCCGTCACCATAATCAAAAAGAACTACCAGCTTTACATCTGGCTTTAAAGCTCTTTTCATGTTCGCCTCAGCAACAACATCTTCTCCTTGTTCATTATAATTAGTTGATTCCATAGGAACTTCTACAGCTTTAATAATCATATATGTATAATTCTGTGAATCTGTTTTCTTTCCTCTTTTCTGAGAGTAAGAGAAAAATGGAACTGCAGCTAGTAAAAGGATAACAATAATTTTTTTCATTTTAATTAATTTTATTTGATTTATAAACGTGATAATTATATTTTTATTGCTGGCCTCCTAAAATTATCGGAAGATCACCATCTCCATTACCAATTACAATAACTTTTGAGTTTTGAGACTTTGCAATTTCCTGTGTAGCTTCTACGCCTTTCCATCTTAATAATTGCGGAGTAATTGTTTGATTTACAATCTTCTGAAATTCAGCAATTCCATTAGCTTCTATTTCCTTTCTTTCAGCCTCCTTTCTTGCTTTATCAATCTTAAATTCATACTCTAATGCTTCCTGCTCTTGTTTTAATTTCTGCTCAATAGCGGCCCTAAGAGTTTGCGGTAGGGTTACATCTCGAATTAAAATAGCGTCTAAATTAAGGTACTTCGTTCTAATCTTTCCGCTAGTTAATTCATAAATCTCATCCTCTATAGCTTCACGCTTAGTTGAATAAAGCTCTTCAGGTAAATAATTACCAATTACCTCTCTT
>MDSZ01018186.1_pt1 | contig 18015 bp, 18 predicted proteins | sample 811201 | NCBI WGS metagenome assembly MDSZ01 (sample SAMN05326647, study PRJNA326480) | marine metagenome | isolation source: seawater | place: Indian Ocean: North | collected 2010
AAATTACCTAATTTAAATTTACTCATAACTACAGGTCTTAAGAATGCTTCTTTTGATTTAGATGCATCAACAAAAAATAATATTGTAGTTTCTGGAACTCCCGGATCAGGAGAGGGGCCAGTTGATCTAACTTGGGGATTAATCATTTCACTGGTAAGAAAAATACACATCGAAGATAAGTTTGTTAGAGAAGGTAAATGGGGGCATTTTATTGGACCAAGCTTATCAGGTAAAACATTAGGTATATTAGGATTAGGACATATAGGTAAATTAGTATCAAAAGTGGGATTGGCATTTGGCATGAACGTTATTTCATGGAGTGAAAACTTGGACCAAATATCTGCTAAAAAATATGGAGTTACTTATGTTCATAAAGAAACGCTTTTTAGTAAGTCTGATATTTTATCAATCCATACAAAATTAAGTGATAGGACAACAGGTCTTGTGGGAGAAAAAGAAATAAGCTTTATGAAACCAACTTCTTACCTAATAAATACATCGCGAGGCCCGATAATTAAAGAACAAGCCTTAATTGAAGCATTAAATTCAAATAAAATTGCAGGTGCAGGGCTAGATACTTTTGATGTTGAACCATTATATCCAAGTCATCCTTTATTGCATACACCAAATACTCTTTTGACGCCACATATAGGTTATGTTACAAAAGAAGCATATAAAGCTTACTATGAGGGTATATTAGAAAATGTTATTTCTTTCTTAAATAACAACCCAACGAGAGTATTAAATCCTGAAGTTTTAAGTAAATTATATGGTTAAGATTTTTTAAATTATACTTTTATTTTAAAACTACAGTTTATATTTATGTTTATAATATTCATGTATGAAAAATGAAAGTTGGTTTGTTTATATATTGCTTTGTAAGGACAATACATTTTATACAGGAGTTACAAATGATATTAAAAAACGAATATTAGCACATGAAAACGGAAAAGGCGCAAAGTATACAAAAGGTAGAGGACCTTTTAAATTGATCTACAAATGTGCTTTTGAAACACACAGCCTGGCTTTGAAAGAAGAGATAAGAATAAAAAAACTATCTAAAATTCAAAAATTAAAATTAATAAAATATGAGGTTTAATAATGGAAGATAATGAATTATATAACAGCATAAGAAGATTTCTTGATAATAAAAATTTCGTAAACATTGAATTTCATAATTTTGAAAAACAATTTTTACATGAATCAAATATCAGTTGGGAACAAGATACTATCGGAATTATTGTTGCTTGTATGATTGAAAAATATGGGAATCATTGGATAAATATGCACAATGATTTTAAACGTATAATATTGGAACCATTAATAACTTTATCGCGTAAAGAAAAAGAATTAGAAAGAGGTTTATAAGGGTAATGCTATGCCACAAATTAAATTACAAGATATAAATATAGAGTATCAGGAATTTATTCCAGAAATAAATAATTACGAAACTATAATTTTTATGCATGGAAGAGGAGGTAACTTGTTGTCATGGTTTCAGCAGATTCCATATTTTTCAAAAAAATATCGATGCGTTGTGTATTCTCAAAGAGGTTTTGGTCATTCTTATGATTTACCTGACGGACCAGGATGGTCATCTTTCCCGAATGATCTAAAAGGAGTTATGGATAACCTGAATATCAAACAAGCACATTTGGTTGCGCAATCAATGGGAGGAGTATCTGCACTAGGATTCGCTGTGAATAATCCAGAAAGAGTTTTAAGTATTACTTTTGCTGATACTACAGGAGGAATGGGAGAACCTGAATTAGAAAGAGAAATGATAAAGTGGAAAGAAAATAATCCTAGGACAAGAGGAAGATTTGAAGCAATCTCTGAAATATTTGAAAAGCAAAATCCGGAAATGGCAAATTTGTATTTTCAAATAGGATTGAGTAATCCTGAACTCACTAACCCTGATATGTCTTTGAGTAAAATAAACTTGTTGGGTGGGCCTTCTGGAGATCAATTAAAAGCTTTGACTATGCCTGTTTTATTTATTGTGGGAGAGTATGATACTTTGATGCCTCCAAAAATAATTAAATTAGCTTCTAAATTTATAAAACATTCAAAGTATATCTATGTTCCAGGTTGTGGACATTCAGTATATTTTGAAAAACCTGATATATTTAATTTTGAAGTTTTAAAATTTATCCAATCATAACAACATGATTTTTCACCTTTTTATAAAGGGAATGGCGCGCGTTTTTATTTGACTTTTTTACTATAAAAAGATAAAATCGGAGAAATATACTTTAAGAAGTTAATTAATTATTAATATTTAAGGAGAAATAATTATGAAATCTAAGTTATTTTTTCTACTTTTAGCAGTTATGTCTTTAACTTTAATTATCGCTTGTAGCGAAGAAGTTGAAGAAGCAGCTCCTCAAGTAGAAGTAACAAAAGACTCACATGATGATGATGATGATCATGATCACGATGAGCACAAAGATCATTCAACTTTAGAAGAAGTACTAGAGCGTGGAGTCTTAAAATGTGGTGTTAACGACAACCTAACAGGATTTGGTGTTGTTACATCTGCAGGGACTTTTGAAGGTTTTGACATTGATTATTGTAAAGCTGTAGCAGCTGCAATATTAGGTGATGCAAGTAAAGTGGAGTATGTTCCATTAACAGCGTCAGCAAGATTCGAAGCTCTAAGCTCTGAAGAAATTGATCTATTAATCAGAAATACCACTTGGACAGCAAGTAGGGACAGAGATCTAGGTAATGATTTTACTGCAACTACTTTTTACGATGGACAAGGAATGATGGTATATGCTGATAGTGGTTATAAAACAATTGAAGATATGGCTGGAGCTACTATTTGTGTGCTTCAGGGTACAACCACAGAATTGAATCTTGATGACAGATTTAAATCTGCAGGATTGGATTATACTCCACTAACTTTTGAAACTAATGATCCGCTACAGGCTGCTTTCGAAGAAAAAAGATGTGACGGATGGACTACAGATAAATCTGGTCTTGCATCTAAAAGAGCAGAATTTCCTGCAGCAGCAGGAGGACCTGAAGCATTAGTAGTATTAGCTGAAACTCTTTCTAAAGAACCTCTAGGTCCTTTAACAAGAGATAATGACAGCGAATTTTACGATGTAGTTCAATGGGTAGTTTTCGGATTAATCCAAGCAGAAGAGAGTGGTATTACAAGTTCTAATGTTGCTGCTATGGCTGCTGACCCTAAAGACCCAGGAATGGCAAGACTACTTGGAGTTCCTTATGGAGACGGGAAAGTTGCTGACTTTTCATTTGGAGTAGATCCAACGTTTATTCAACATGCTATAAAAGCTGTTGGTAACTACGGAGAAATCTACGAAAGACATTTGACTCCTCTTGGATTAACCAGAGCGGGTTCATTAAATGCTATGTGGACTGAAGGTGGATTAATATATGCACCTCCATTCAGATAGTCTAGCTATTAAATAGTTAACCTTATAAAATGTCGGGCTGTTAAATTGCCCGACATTTTATTTATTATGGTATATTTTAATTATGAGTATTTTTATAGCCAAATTATCTACTTGGAGTAGATCCCAGAAAAATCGAAATTTATTTTATCAGCTTGTTTTTTTGATTCTTGTCGCATTTTTTGTGAATTACTTGGTTTCAAAAGCAATGCAATTAGAATTGACATTAAGTCATTTTGAAAGTAGATCAGGATTCGGAATTAGTCACACATTCATCAAAGATTACACCAGCAATGACAGTAGATGGTCAGCTTATTTTACAGGAGTTATAAATACTGTCAGAGTTAGTTTAGTTGCGATAATTCTTGCTACTTTACTTGGAACGATAATGGGTGTTGCAAGGCTTTCAAAGAATGTTTTGTTTTCAACAATTGCGTACCTCTATGTGGAATTAGTAAGAAATACTCCATTACTGATACAAATTATATTTTGGCAAATTATATTTTTAAAATTACCTAGAATCACAGAAGCTCTAACTTTTGGTAGTACTGTAGTGGTATCTAATAGAGGGATATTACTTCCTTATGCCAAGCCAGCTGAAGACATTAATTCCAATATTTTTGTCATTGTTCTTTTGTTTATCATAATTATTTCATTTGTTCTTTCTTATTATTTAAACAAAAAAGAAGATATTGATGGCAAGAAATTCAAAATACTAAATTATAATATAAATGGTTCGTTGGCTGGAACATTTGTTTTTCTAATACTTTCAGTATCAGCCTATTTTATTCTTCAAAAACCTTTTGTTTTAGACTTACCTTCTTTGTATCAAAATTCGAAAGGTACTTATCTTCAATCAGGTGGTTTTGAATTTACACCAGAATTTGGAGCTATTTTATTTGCTTTAGTAATCTATACAGGTACTTTCATTACAGAAATCGTTAGAGGAAGTATACAATCACTTTCAAAAGGTCAGACAGAAGCTGCCCAATCGTTGGGATTAACAAATTATCAATCTATGACGCTAATTATTTTGCCACAAGCATTACGGTCGATTATCCCACCGCTAACAAATCAATTTTTAAATTTGACTAAGAATTCAAGCTTGTCTGTAGTAATTGCATATCCTGAACTTTTTATGGTTTCTAGAACTATAATGAATAATTCGGGAAGAGCATTGCCAGTGTTTTTCTTGATTTTATTTACTTACCTGAGTTTAAGTTTGATTATTTCTTTATTTATGAATTTCATAAATCGAAGAGTTACAAGGATAGGTGCTTAATTTTATGAATCAACAATTAAAATGGGCATACAATACATTTTCAGGATCCTTTTATAATACCTTTATAACTTTTATTTCTTTAGTTATTTTTGGATTTATAGCTAGTAATCTTGTTGGATTTATATCAACTTCAGAGTGGGCTGTTGTAACCGAGAATAAAAGATTACTTCTTGTTGGTCGCTTACCTCAGGGAGAAGAATGGAGAGCATGGTCTATATTATGGATCTCTTCATTTTTAATTTTTTCGTCATTAAACATATTTGTTAAACCATCAATAAAAGAATTGATATTTATTTCTGTTATCTTTGTTAGTGTATGCCTGATATTCATAACTCAAGATGCATTATTTAATGTGATTATATTTACAACTCTTTCATTAGGTTCTTATTTATTTGCAAAGTATATTTCACAAACCCCTTACATCACTATTTTTAGAAAATTACTGGTATTTATGTGGATATCTATAATTCCATTAATGTTTCTAGTTCTAATAATTGGAGATGGTCCTAAACCAACTTTATGGGGAGGTTTTTTGTTAAATATAATTTTGGCTGGTGTTGCTATTTCTATTGGATTTCCATTAGGATTATTATTTGCCTTGGGAAGAGCAAGTCAATTACCTGCTGTCAAAATTGTATGTACAATATATATAGAAACTATTAGAGGTGCCCCTTTAGTTGGATGGTTATTATTGGCTTGGTTTGTTCTACCTAAGTTTTTACCAGAATTCTGGAATTTAAATGAAACTAGCGTAGTTATTAGAGCTATGATTATATTGTCAGCTTTTACAAGTGCTTATACTGCAGAAGTTATAAGAGGAGGACTGCAATCGATACCTAAAGGCCAAATTGAGGCTGCAGATAGTTTGAATTTAAATTTATATACAAAATTAACCTTAATTATTTTGCCGCAAGCTATTCGTGTTGTGATTCCTGCTCTAATTAGTACATTTATTGCAGTATTTAAAGATACTTCTTTAGTTTTTGTATTAGCCCTAACAGATATACTTCAAGTCGGCAGAATTATTCCAGAACAAGATCCTCAATTTTTTGGAAAAGCATTAGAAGCTCTTAGTGTAGTTGCATTTTTGTTTTGGATTGTTTCTATTGCTTTATCAAATCTAAGCACAAGAGTTGAAAGATCAATGGGTATAGGAACTCGTTAAAATTAATAAATAGGAGTTATATTATGAAAAATACATCAAAAAAAGAGATAGGTAAAGAAATTATTTCAACTACAGATATAACAAAATCTTTTGGTAAATTTCAAGCTTTAAAAGGAATAACATCCAAAGTATTTGAAAAAGAGGTGGTAGTTGTTTTTGGTCCGTCAGGGTCAGGGAAATCAACTTATATTCGTACTCTTAACAGACTAGAACCACATGATTCGGGTCAAATCATTATTGATGGAGTAGAGTTAAATGATGATGTGAAAAATCTCCAGCATGTTAGATCAAATATCGGAATGGTTTTTCAGCAATTTAATTTGTTTCCTCACCTTTCAGTTTTAAGAAATATTACTTTAGCCCCTCAAAAAGTCAAAGGAATGAAAAGATCTGAAGCTGATGACATTGCTATGAGTTTATTGAAGAGAGTTGGAATTCCTGAACAAGCAGATAAATTTCCTAGCCAATTATCAGGGGGGCAACAGCAAAGATTAGCAATAGCCAGGGCTTTAGCTATGCAACCTAAAATTATGCTATTTGATGAACCGACGTCAGCTCTAGACCCTGAAATGATTAAAGAAGTACTTGAAGTTATGACAGAGTTAGCTGAATCAGGAATGACAATGATTTGTGTTACTCATGAAATGGGCTTTGCCAGGGAAGTCGCTGATAGATTTTTATTTTTTGATGAAGGTCTTATAGTTGAAGAAGGAACTCCAGATCATTTTTTTAATAATCCTAAAGAAGATAGAACTAAATTATTTTTAAGCCAAATACTGTAATTAATGAAAAAATATATTATTGTAGTAAATCCTCGAAGTGGCAAAAAACAAGGATTAAGAATTTTAGATGATATTAAACATAAACTTGGTAAATCTAAAATTAATTTTGAAATTCGTATTACAGAATATCGAGGGCACGCGCAACAAATTATTCAAACTTTAAATTTGTCAGACTATGAAGGTATTCTGATTGTTGGTGGCGATGGGTCTTTTCATGAGATTGTTAACGGCATGCTAAAAAGAAATGATGATAAGAGAATACCTATTGGAATCATTCCAGCAGGCACTGGTAATTCTTTTCTTTTAGATTTAAATATTACCAATACAGCTACCGCTTTAGATAACATAATTAAAGGTAAAACAAAAAAAATTGATTTATTAAAAATCACATATGAAAAAGAATTGAAATATTCAATTAATTTAGTTGGCTGGGGAATGATTACAGATGTGGGATTAACTTCTGAAAAATTTAGATTTATGGGTTATTCAAGATACACAATTGCAGCGATTGTAGAAATACTTTTCAAAAAATCTAGATACGCAAAAATAGAAATCGATGACACTGTTTTACAGAATAGATTTATGTTTGCTATAGCTTGCAATTCAAAACATGTAGGCAAAGGAATGGTGATGGCACCTAAAGCTGAATTAGATGATGGTTTTATGGATGTAATCATTGCGGATGGTGATGTATCAAGATATAGATTATTGAATGTATTACCTAAATTATTTGATGGTACACATGTTAATGAACCTGAAGTTAAAAGTTTTAAAAGTAAAAAGCTCAAATTAATTTCAAAAAATAGAGATCAATTGAATATAGATGGCGAAATGATAGGGGAAAGCCCTTTTGAAGTTGAAGTTCTAGAAAAAGAAATAGAAATATTTAATTAATACCACTGCATAGATCGTTTTACAGCTTTCTTCCAATTTCCATATAGTTCATTTATTTGTTCAGGATTAAAGTTATATGAATACTCTTTATGTTCTGAATTAAGTTTTTTTAATTCTTTTATATCCCATAACCCTGCTTGCATTCCTGCCATGTATCCTGCTCCTAATGCTGTTAATTCAGAATTGTGAGGTCTCTTTAAGTTTATTCCCAAAATATTTGACTGAAATTGCATTAAATAATTATTTTGAGAAGCTCCTCCATCTACACTTAACATTTGTATTTTACTTCCCACGTCATTTTCCATACTTATAAGCACGTCTTTGGTTTGAAATGCTATTGAATTTAAAGTCGCTTTTATAATATCTGATTTATTGGTGTCTCTAGATATTCCAATAATCATTCCGCTGGCACGCATATCCCAATATGGCGCTCCCAATCCATTAAATGCTGGTATAAGATATAAATTGTCTTTATTAGATTTTAAAGCTTCGATTTCTGATTCTTCTGAGCTGTTAATTATTTTTAATTCATCTCTTAACCACTGTACCCCAGCCCCTCCTATAAATATACTTCCTTCTAATGCATAAGAAATTTTATTTTCTATTCCCCAAGCTATTGTACTAAGTAATCCGTTTTTACTATTAATTACTTTATCTCCAGTGTTCATCAATAAAAAACATCCAGTTCCATATGTGTTTTTAATTGATTTTTTTTCATAACACTTGTGACCAAAAAGTGATGCTTGTTGGTCCCCTAATATTCCATTAATAGGGATATTGGTTCCTCTATAATTAAAACTTCCAAAGTTATTACTTGAATTTTTAACTTCAGGCAATATTGATTTTGGAATATTTAATTCTTTTAGTATGTCATCATCCCACTCCAATGTATGAATATTAAACAACATTGTTCTTGAAGCATTAGAGAAATCTGTTGCATGCGTTGATCTATTTGTAAGATTCCATACTAGCCATGAATCTATGTTGCCAAATAAAATTTTTCCTGATTTAGCTTTTGCATAAATTTGCGGATTATTGTCCAATATCCACTTAATTTTTGTAGCAGAGAAATAAGTACCAATTAACAAACCAGTTTTTTGAGATATCTTATCATTTAATTTGTTTTTAATTAATCTGTCGCAAATATCAATCGTACGATTATCTTGCCAAACAATTGCATTATGAATGGGATTTCCAGTTTCTTTATCCCATAATACAGTTGTTTCTCTCTGATTAGTGATTCCAATTGATTTAATATCATCAGGATTGATATTTTGTTTTTTTATTAATTCATCTATAACATAAAAAGCTGAATTTAAGATTTCTACCGGATCATGTTCAACCCAACCATTTTTAGGATATATTTGAGTTATTTCTTTTTGAACAAGTCCGACTATACTTCCTGAAAAGTCCATTAACAATGCTCTAGTACTAGTTGTTCCTTGATCTAAAGATAAAATATATTTATTCATGATTTAACTTTAATAGAGGTAGATTTTTTTCTCAATATTCATAAATAATTATATCAATGTAAATGAAGGAGTTTATATATGAGTGCATTTTTTGAATTAAGAACCTATAAAGTTTTTCCAGGGAAGATGAAGGAATGGATTAAATTTATGGAAAATGAAATTATACCTTTTCAAGTATCGAAAGGAATGGTAATCCACGGTAGTTTTACGGTTGAAAACGACGATGAAACTTATGTTTGGATTAGAAGATTTGAAAACGAAAGTCAAAGAGAATTATTATATTCAAAAGTATATGAAAGTGATAAATGGATAAACGAAATGGTTAAAAATGTCGAGAAGTTGATTGACCGGGATGCCACAATAGTAAAACGTCTCAACTCAACAAAAATTTCAGTAATGAAGTGATTTTAATGGAGTAATATTCCTCCATCAATTATTAATTCTGTACCTGTTATAAATGAGGAAGCATCTGAAAATAAAAACAAAACACCATCGGCCATATCATTTGGGGTCCCTAATCTTTTTAAAGGAATAAAATTAGCCATTTTTTCTTTAGATTCAGAATCATTTTCCCATCTTTTTTGTAAAGGTGTCATTGTCATTCCAGGTACTATAGTATTAGACCGTATATTTCTATTAGCAAATTGCATCGCTACTGATTTAGACAAATTTAAAATTGCTGCTTTAGATTGTGAATAAGCATCTTGCGGAAGAGGATCGCCTCGGTAAGCTTGCACAGATGAAAAATGTACCATTGAACCACTATCAGATTTAAGCATTAAGGGAATTGATTTTCGTGCCATATATGTAGATGCTTTGAGATTGATATCAATAACTTTGTCATAAATATCCATGTCTATATCTACTAAAGATTTATCTTTTTCAAATAGCAATACACCAGCAACATTTCCTAAATAATCTAGCTTGCCAGATTCATTAGATATTTCATCAAATATAGAATCTATAGCTTTATAATCAGTAATGTCTTCTTGAAAGTAAGTTATATTTTTGCCTGTATATACAGATGGCTTATTTTTCAGGTCTACACCGTATACTTTCGCTCCAAAGGATTCAAGAGATAAACAAATTTGCTCTCCCATTCCTCCCCCAGCTCCAGTTATCAAAGCAGTTTTATTTGTAAAATTATAAGTAGGTTTTGTGTTATTGGGCATGTTGTTTTCTTTTCTTGAATTTTATATATAAATCATTATACTTGTATAGATAAATTATTATATACAAAAAATATTAACTCTACATGAATACAGCTATAGACAAATTATTTTTAAAAACAGAAGATTTAAAAAATGAGCTTATTAATTTAAGTATTGATATTCATAGTAATCCGGAAATTAAATGGAAAGAATTTGATGCCGTGAAAAATATTAAATCTCTATTAGAAAAATATGAAATAGATGTAGCTATAAATAATAATTATCCAACAGCTTTTGTTTCTTCTATCAAAGGAAACAAGGATGGACCTGTTATTGCTTTTTTGGCTGAGTATGATGCTTTACCATCAATTGGACACGCATGTGGTCATAATTTGATAGCTATGACTAATGTTGGATCATTTTTATCATTTTTAGCTCTTAATTCAGAATTTCCAGGTGAAATAAGATTAATAGGCACTCCTGCCGAAGAAGGTGGTGGTGGTAAGATTAGACTTCTTGAAGAAGGAATATTTGATGATATTGATGTTTCCATATCATCTCATGGATCTTCTAATACCACTATATTATGGGAAGACGTGCCACATGATGAAGGAATGAGTCTAGCAACATCTAAAGCTCGATATCGATATCATGGAAAAGCATCCCATGCAGCAATTAACCCTGACGAAGGTATTAATGCTTTGAATTCTGTAATAATGTTATTTAATGGCATTGATGCTTTAAGGCAACATTTGAAAGATGATGCTAGAGTGCATGGGATTATTACTGAAGGCGGTAAAGCACCTAATATAGTACCTGCATATGCTGAGGCTGATATTTTGATGAGATCGAAAAATTCTGATTATGTTGAATATATGAGGAAACAAATTGATGATATAGCCCAGGGAGCAGCATTGATGACAGGATCAAAATTGGAAATTGTTGAGGATGAACCTGGGTACAAACATGTAATCCCTAATACAACTATTGCTAAATTGGGCAAATCTTTTTTAAATAACTTGGAAATCAAATTAGACAATCAACCTAGAAATCGGTACGGAAGTGGAGCATCAACTGATTTTGGAAATATTAGTCATGTAATGCCTTCTTATGCATTTAATTTTGCAGTATCCAAAAAACCTACTCCGGGTCATTCAATTGAAATGGAAAAAGCTTCAGTAAGTGATGTTGCTCATCAAAATGGAATTGAAATCATCAAAGGAATGTCTGCAACTGCTTATACATTGCTAAAAGACAAAGTAAAATATAATGAATCAATGGTAGAATTTAAAAACAGAAAAAATTAAAAATAAAATGAATACAAATATAACAAAAAACAAACTTATCGATTTAGTAAAACAAGATTCTATTGATACTGTAATAACGGCTTTCCCGGATATGTATGGGAGATTAGTCGGAAAAAGATTTGATAGTAAATTTTTTATTTCTGATGTATTAGAACACGGGACACATGCTTGTGATTATTTATTAGGTTCTGATATTGACATGGAAACTATCCCAGGGTATCAGATTTCTAGCTGGGAAAAAGGTTACGGAGATCTTCATTTAAAACTAGATCCGAATACTATAAGAATAGCTGATTGGTTAGATAAAACAGCAATTATTTTAGGTGATGTAGAAAAAAATCACTCATTAGTTAATGAATCTCCTCGATCAATATTAAAAAAACAAATTGACATTGCAAAATCTAAAGGATACGAGATTAAATTAGCATCGGAATTAGAATTCTATGTATTTGATAATACTTATCAAGATGCTAAAAATAATTCTTATATCAAAATGAATCCTAGTAATAGATTCAGGGAAGATTACAATTTACTAAATACTACAAGAGAAGAATCTTATATGTCATTATTGAGAAGACACTTAGACAAATCAGGTATACAGGTAGAATGTACAAAAGGAGAGTGGAGTTTAGGGCAACAAGAAATTAATGTTAAATACACAGACCCTTTGACTATGGCTGATAATCACAGCATTATTAAGCAAGCTGCCAAAGAAATTGCTTACAAAAATGAAATGTCTATAACATTTATGTCTAAATGGGATGAGAATTCAGCTGGTTCAAGTATGCATATTCATTTAAGTTTATGGGATAAAGATGGTAAGAACAATTTGTTTTACAATCCTAAATCTAAATCTGAATTTAAAACTTCTGATCAATTTAAATATTTTTTGGGAGGGTGGATGAAATATTCCCCAGATATATTTATGTTTTATTCTCCTTATCCAACATCGTTCAAAAGATTTGTTTCTGAATCATTTGCACCAACAAAAATAAGTTGGAGCATGGATAATCGAACTTCAACTTATAGAATTGTAGGAGAAGAATCAAGTTTGAGAATTGAATGTAGAATTCCTGGCGCTGATGCCAATCCATATTTAGCTTTTGCTGCAAGTATTGCGGCAGGAATACAAGGAATTGAGGATAAAATTAATCCTCCAAATATTTCTACAGGAGACTCATATAGTAATAACTCACTGGAATCTTGCCCTGACAATATAGATAAAGGACTTCGATTGTTTGAAAAAAGTAAATTTATTGAAAATGTCTTTGGTAAAGGTGTCAAAGATCATTATCAACATTTTTTCAATATAGAAAAATCGCTTTACGAAAAAGCTGTAACTGATTGGGAAAAAAATAGATACTTTGAAAGAATATAAATATGACTAAATGGTACAAAGGGAATATACATACTCATACCAATGAGTCAGATGGTGATTCCGATCCAAAAGTTGTTGTTGATTATTTTGTTGAGCATAGCTATGATTTTTTAGTTTTAAGTGATCACAATCATGTAACCATTCTAGATTATGGTAAGGAAAACCCAGGAATTCTGCTGATCCCTGGAGAAGAAGTAACAATTCAAGAACCTTTTAATATACATATGGGAGCTATTGGAATAGATTCATATGTTGAACCTATTTATGGAAAAGATTCTTTAGATACACTCAATGCCAATATCCGTGCTATTGAAACTGCTAATGGTATTCCAATATTAAATCATCCTAATTATAAATGGGCAGTTGATGACAAAATGATAATGAAATCTGATCGGTTAAAATTTTTTGAAGTTTACAATGGTGGTACTCATAACAATGATTTGGGCGATATGAAAAATGGAAAAAAAAGCACGGAGCAATTATGGGACTCAGTTTTAAGTTCAGATAAACTAGTTTATGGAGTAGCTACTGATGATTCTCATCATTATAAAACTTGGGGGTCAGCATTTTCTAATCCAGGTCGTGGATGGATTATGGTTAAATCAGATTCTGATTCACAAGATGATATATTGAATAATTTTTCTGATGGTAACTTTTACTCAAGTACAGGAGTATATATCTCAGATTTATTTATTGACAAAAACGAAATTAGTTTTGATATAGATTTAGACCCAAAGCAAATTCATATCTTGTCTCCTAAGATTACAGATCAAGAATTTAAAACGATTTTTATCGGAGATCAAGGAACAATATTAATGGAATCAAATGAATTATCACCCAGATACAAGATTCAAGGGAATGAAAAGTATATTAGAGCTGTGATAACAAGTTCAGATGGTTTCAGTGCATGGTTACAACCTTTTTTTATATAATGATTAATTCAAATAATAAATAAAGAAGAGCTATATATTAGTTAATAAAATAATTTGTTTTTGATAAAATATTTATTTAATTATTATGTAGGAAAAGGATTAAGAATTGGAAATATTAATTATATCTGTATTTACTATTGGTTATTTATTTATAGCACTTGAGCATAATATTAGAATTGATAAAGCTGCAATTGCTTTAATCACAGGGGTTTTGACTTGGTCTATATTTGTTTTTTATGCTGATCATCATTTTATTGATGAAGAACTACATCATCACCTTATTGAAATAGGTGAAATAGTCTTTTTCTTATTTGGCGCAATGACTATCGTGGAATTAGTAGATTCGCATCAAGGGTTTAGAATAATCACAGATAAGATAACTACTACGAATGCAGTTAAATTATTATGGATACTATCTATTATTACTTTTTTCTTCTCTGCAGTTTTAGATAATTTGACTACGGCTATAGTTATGGCTGCATTGCTTGGTAAATTGATCAAAAATAGAGATCAGCTTTTGTTTTTTGGCGGAGTTATGATTTTATCAGCAAATGCAGGTGGTGCGTGGTCTCCGATTGGAGATATAACAACTATAATGTTGTGGGTAGGAGGTCAGGTGACCATAAATATTGTGCAGGCTATCATTATTCCTAGTTTAGTTTGTATGATAGTTCCATTAGTTTATGTTTCATTTAAATACAGAGGCATAATAATTGACAGACCAGATATAAATGATGGAGCAATCTCTTTTGAGGTTGATCCTTTTGAACGAAATTTATTATTTATACTTGGTGTGTTGGGGTTATTATTTGTTCCAATTTTCAAAACTGTTACTCATCTTCCTCCTTATCTGGGCATGCTATTCAGTTTAGGAATTTTGTGGACAGTAACTGAATTAATACATAAAAATAAAACTGGAGAGTCTAAATATAAACTTTCAGTTGCAGGTGCACTTTCTAAAATTGACGGATCTACAATATTTTTCTTTTTAGGGATTTTATTAGCAGTGGGTAGTTTGCAATCTACAGGAATACTTAATTCGTTAGCAAATATTCTAGAAGATGTATTTAATGGAAACTTATATTACATAAATATATTTATAGGATTTTTATCTGCCATTCTTGATAATGTACCCCTTGTTGCTGGGGCAATGGGAATGTATGAAGTTCAATCAACAGGTGATTTTGCAGTAGATGGTATGTTTTGGGAATTTTTGGCCTATTGTGCTGGAACTGGTGGTAGTTTGCTAGTAATAGGATCAGCTGCTGGAGTTGCAGTTATGGGTATATTGAGAATTAATTTTATATGGTATATAAAAAATATTACCTTCTTAGCTTTAATAGGATATCTTTCTGGTGCGTTAACCTACATAATTCTTCAGTAAATAAAAATGATTAAATATATTAGAAATGTTTTTTTGTCGTTATCTACAATAGTTTTTGTTTTAGGTATTTCCTATCTTACGGGTCGAGAAGGAAGTTATATATTTAATATTCCATCTTTAGTATTTTTAGCATTAATAATTTTATTGGTACAATGGATTGCATTTATTCCTTCCTATTTAAAATCAACCGAACATTATTTTGATATTACAGGTTCTTTAACTTATGTTACTGTTGCAATATTAGCATTTGCTATAAATGATGATAAAAATATCAGATCAGGGATTTTGACTTTGCTAGTAATTACTTGGGCACTTAGACTAGGATTGTTTTTACTTAAAAGAGTCAAAAACGCTGGATCAGACGGACGTTTCGATGATCTCAAAGATTTTTCAACTTTTTTTATGGTTTGGAATTTGCAAGGATTATGGATTACTTTTACTTTACTAAGTTCTTTAGTTATATTTACTTCTACAAGTTCTCCCGATTTAGGTTTTTATGATTATATTGGTATCATTTTATGGTTTGCAGGAATTTCTATTGAGATAATATCAGATAATCAAAAATCAAAATTTAAAAATGATCTCAATAATAAAAACAAATTTATAAAAACTGGTTTGTGGAAATACTCTAGGCACCCTAATTATTTTGGTGAAATTTTACTTTGGACAGGTGTAACAATTATTTCAATTCCTTTATTTACCGGACTTAGTTGGATTGGCATTATTTCTCCTTTGTTTGTATATGTGATGTTAAAATTTATATCAGGAGTTCGTATTTTGGAAAATAGAGCCGATTTAAAATGGGGAGATGATGAACTCTACATTAAATACAAAAAAGAAACTCCGGAAATATTTCCATTTAAAATAGGATGAAAAATGTCAAAATTATTTGAATCTATAAAAATTAAAAACGAAGTCATCAAAAATCGAGCATGGGTAAGCCCTATGTGTACATACTCATCGATTGATGGAATGGCAAATGACTGGCATCTTGTACATTTAGGATCGAGAGCAATGGGTGGTTCGGGATTAGTAATGATGGAAGCAACAGCAGTTTCACCAGAAGGTCGTATAAGTCCATGGGATATGGGATTATGGAATGACAAACAAATTGAACCTATGAAAAAAATTACCAAATTTATTTCTGAATGTGGATCTACTCCTGCTATTCAATTAGCTCATGCTGGAAGGAAAGCTTCAACAAATCGGCCATGGTTAGGTGGAGGTAATGTCTCCAAAAATGAAGGAGGATGGGATCCTGTAGGTCCAAGTAATATTCCGTATAGTAATAAATCTTTGATTCCTAAAGAATTAAAATTAGTAGAAATAGAAAAAATTATAGATGATTTTGTTTTATCGGCAAAGAGATCTGTTGAAGCGGGTTTTAAAGTAATAGAATTACATTTTGCTCATGGCTATTTAGTACACGAATTTTTATCTCCCATTTCTAACAACAGAGAAGACAAATTTGGAGGAAATTTTGAAAATAGGATTTTGCTGGCAACAACTATTGCAAGCAAGGTTATAGATGCAATTGGTAATACTATCCCTGTATTTGCAAGACTTTCTGTCACAGAATATTACCCAGGTGAAGGTTGGGACTTGGAATCATCAATAAAATTATCAAAGAAACTAAAATCAATAGGTATAGATTTAATAGATTGTTCCTCTGGTGCAAATTACTCTGAGCAAAAAATAGAAATAAAACCTGGATATCAGGTTGGATTTTCTAAGGAAATTCGTAATCAGGCAGAGATTTTAACTGGAGCTGTTGGGTTGATAACAGAATCAACTCAAGCAGAAGAAATATTAGAATCGAATGGAGCAGATGCTATATTCATGGCTAGAGAGTATTTAAGAAATCCGTATTGGGCATTGCATGCAGAGCAAAATAAAGATTCATGGCCATTGCAATATCAAAGATCTATAGATTTATAGTTAAATAGGTAGATGTTTTTTATTTCTAATATAAATTCTAATATGATTAAAGGGTACATGGTTCACTTGTATACAACTACGGGAATTGTATTGGGTTTACTTGCGGTCCGACAAATATATGAACAGAACCTAGATTTTGTATTTATGTACTTAGCAATTTCGTTATTCATTGATGGAACAGATGGATACTTAGCTAGAAAATACAATGTTTTAAAATATGCTTCTAGAATTAATGGAGTCATACTAGATGCTATAGTTGATTTTTTTAATTATGTAATAGTTCCTGTTCTAGTAATTATTCAGTTTGATTTTGTACCACTAAGCCTTGAGTATATTTCTGCAAGTTTAATTTTATGTGCTTCATGTTTCACATTTGCAAATACTAAACAAAAGACTAAAGATAATTATTTTGAAGGGTTTCCAGCTTTATGGAATGTTTTGATACTAGATTTTTATATCATTAACACTTCGCAAATAATTAATTTATTTTTGATAATATGCTGTGTTGTTTTAACATTTGTACCAATCAAATTTGTACACCCATTAAGAGTAGAGTCGTATAAACTATTGGCAATTTTAAGTTTCATATTGTGGGGATTGTCGACTGCTTTATTATTATTTGTTTTTCAAGATAATACTATTGAATATAAATTTGGATATTATACATGGATAGCTGCTAATATATTCATAATGCTTTTTTCTATTTTTAGAACTATAAATAAATCATTTAATATAAATTCATAAGTGATTCGATACCATAATTTTTTATATTTTTATCTTCTGCTATTGTTTTGAAATTAATATTATACTCTTTAATATACCATTCATTAAATTCTGACAATTTTTGATATTTGTGCCCACCACTTGAGTAAAAAAGTGCTATTTCAATTTCAATTTTATTAATT
>MDSZ01264981.1_pt1 | contig 18015 bp, 13 predicted proteins | sample 811201 | NCBI WGS metagenome assembly MDSZ01 (sample SAMN05326647, study PRJNA326480) | marine metagenome | isolation source: seawater | place: Indian Ocean: North | collected 2010
CCTTGTCATTTTTGTTGTAAGGCTATATCGGGTGGCTGTTTCGCCGATGTTTCCCCCTTCTTGTCGTTACACACCCAGTTGCTCTCAATACACCATAGATGTTTTTAACAAACACACCCCCATCAAAGCCTCTATTCTTTCATTAAGGCGACTGTTAAGTTGCCACCCCTGGTCAAAGGGCGGTTACGACCCGGCATAGCGATCCCATGAACAAAAATACAGTTCTAGCGTTTCTATTAATTGCTCTTATCCTAATCATGATGCCCGAATATTTTAAGATGATTGGGCTTGCGAATGAGTCGCCACCCACAAATGATCAAACCAACAAAGTACCCGTTGATGGCCCCAAGTCGGAGCGGGACAATAATTTTAAACCACTTGGATCAGATGAACAGCAAACAAGCTTCAGCACAGACGAAGACGATCCTCCAACGTCCTCAATAACCCTTAAGGATACCATACAAGAGGTTGTGCTTACCATAGAAACCAATCTCTATACAGCGCTTGTATCATCAAAGGGCGGTGGCACCCTACAATCTTATGAGGTAAATAATTATGACCACTGGGAGGGTGGTAAAGTTGACCTTATTGATACAACCCTAAATGCGGGCAACCCAATGCTCGTTATCGGCACGGGCAATGGTCTTGATACGCTTACAACCACCTTTAAGCTTGAGGAGGGGGGTTATTATGACAATAAAACCGTTAAAATCAACGAAGCGACAACACTAACGTTCCACCTGGGTGAGCGACCAGGGGTTGTTAGTACAACCAAGACACTCACGTTCTACCCGGATTCTTATCGCATCGGGGTTGATGTTGATGTGGTTTCAAGGGCGGGTGCGCCCAAGATTTATCTGCTTTGGTCTGGCGGTCTCCCTGTCACCGAAAAAGACACATCAGACGACACATACTATATTGAGGCAGGTCTCTTACAGGGCGGGGAGTTGTTTAGTATAAGCGGAAGTGATGGCGAGAAGGCTGGCAATAACTCAGAAACCCTTTGGGCGGCAGTTAGAACCAAATACTTCACGTCTGCGCTTATTTCTGCGCCGCAACACCAGCACACGAGCGCTTCATCTGGTCTTATCAAATCAAAAAAGATCAAATCAAAAAAAGACGGCGGTACCGGCGGTACACCACAACATAGTGCCCAACTTGGGTTTGATGGTGGCCGCGCGGAGCTAGGCCTTTATCTTGGTCCCCTAGAATACGACCGCATAGCGGATTTGGATGTTGACCTAGAACAAACTATGAATTTAGGGTGGGCCCCTATACGTCCCATCGGAAAGGGGATTCTTTGGATACTTACTAATTTATACGAAATAATTCCCAACTATGGTGTGTTACTTATTGTTTTTTCAATACTTGTGAAGGTTGTGTTGCACCCACTAACAAGAAAAAGTTATAAATCCACAAAAGAAATGCAGGCCATTCAACCTCTTGTGGCCGACCTTAAAAACAAATATAAAGGAGACTCGCAAAAACTCAACCAAGAAACAATGAAGTTATATAAAGAACATGGTGTTAGTCCTTTGGGTGGGTGTTTGCCCATGTTACTACAAATGCCTATTCTTATCGCTCTGTTTACTGTTTTTCGTTCTACAATTGTGTTTCGGGGTGCACCATTTATGTTGTGGATTACTGACCTCTCTCAGCCTGACCAACTTTTTAACCTTCCCTTTACCATTCCCCTTCTTGGTTGGAGCACATTTAATGTGCTACCCATTCTGATGGGAGCAACAATGCTATACCAACAAAAGACCATGTCGGTTCAATCTCCTTCACAACAGAAATCGTTTATGTACATTATGAACGGTTTTTTCCTTATAATCTTTTATACTTTTCCGTCGGGCTTAAACCTCTATTATACCTGCTTTAATGTTCTAACCATTCTTCAGCAGAAATACATGGTTCACCCGTCTTCTCCGCCCCCAGTTAAATCGAACTAATGCCAACAATGTCCTCAAATGTGGGAGGGCCAACTGTTGTTGCGCAGGCAACACCGCCCGGAATTAGTGCCCTGGCTATTGTCAGGCTAACAGGGTCCAAATCTCTTGATATCGCTTCGTTGCTCTCAAAAAAACCTTTTTCATCTTTTAAGCCTGGACACACTTTGCTCACCTATCTTTACAATTCTTCCGGGCAACCACTGGATCAAGTGGTTATTACTTATTATAAGGCCCCAAATTCTTATACCGGAGAAGATGTTGTAGATATCTCTTGCCACGGTGGTGTTTCTGTGCCCAAAAGCATTATAACTGCTTCCATCGCTTGTGGGGCCGTCCCTGCCCCCCCTGGAGAGTTTACTAAAAGAGCCTTTATTAATGGAAAGCTAGACCTTTCACAGGCCGAAGCTGTTGCTGATATAATTAGAGCAAAGACAGAAAGGTCTCAGCGTGTTGGTGTTGCGGCTCTTGGGGGTCTGTTGTCGAATGAAATTACATCTTTACGAGACACACTCGTCTCTATAATTGGGAAGATGGAGGTTGAGCTAGATTTTATTGATCATGAGCCCTCACTTGCTCGTCCTGTTGAGTGGACTAATAAGCTCGTCTTGCTAAGGGGTGCGCTGTCTTCGCTGCTTAACACCTTTTCTGGGGGGCGCGTTTTTCGTGATGGAGCCCAGGTAGTTATAACGGGCAATCCAAACGTAGGAAAATCTTCCTTGCTAAACGCACTTGTAAAGGAAGAGCGTGTCATTGTTTCTGGAAAGCCGGGAACCACAACAGACGCTGTTGATGTTCACTATGATATGTGTGGTGTTCCCGTTTCTTTTGTCGATACCGCAGGTATTCGTAAGCCTAACAATTCGATAGAGTCGGCAGGAATAGATATTGCGAAAAATTATTTAGCATCGGCATCGCTTGTTCTTTGGGTTTGGAGTGTTGACAGCCTTCCTAATAACATTAACTCGATTCTCTCAAACCCTATCTTTTCTGCTCCTTTTCTTGTTGTAATTAATAAGTCAGACCTAATGCACAAAAACATTCCCATTGAACTTTCTTCAAACAATACATATAAACATGTTTTGGTTTCTGTTAAAAGTGGTCATAACGTTTCAACGTTGCTTTCATCCATAAAAGAGTCTCTAACAAAAGATTTCTCTACCGACCAACCCTTGTTAACAAACAAGCGGCACGAGGTTTCCATTGGCAGTTCAATAAATTCTCTTGATTGTGCGCTTTCTGCTGCTAAGGATGGTGAACCAATAGAGTTGTTGTTGTCAGATCTGCGGGTTGCTCTTTCACACTTAGACACAATTTTGGGCATAACAACACCAGATCACATTATCAATTCTGTGTTTGATCAATTCTGTGTTGGAAAATAGTGTTTCACGTGAAACACAAGCCACATAAAATCAAACAATATGATGTTATTGTGGTCGGTGGTGGGCATGCTGGTGTAGAGTCTTCGCTTTCAGCATCAAAACTTGGCTGTAGTGTTGCACTTATTACCATAAGCTCTTCTTCTTTGGCTAGAATGTCTTGTAATCCTGCTATAGGGGGGGTAGCAAAGGGCCACCTTCTCAGTGAAATTGATGCATTGGGGGGATACATGGCTGTTGCAACAGATCTTTCGGGTGTACAGTTCAAAACATTAAACAGATCTAAGGGGTCGGCTGTTAGGGCGCCTCGCGTACAGGTTGATAAGCGGGCGTATGAGCGCACCGTCAAGGCTGAGGTGTTTAATAGACAAAACATCTCTTTGTATGAGGAAGAAGTATCAAAGATACTATTTTCTGGCGATCGTTGTTATGGTGTAAGGCTTCTATCTGGTGGTTCTATTTATTCTTCTGCGGTGATTATCACATGTGGAACCTTTTTGTGTGGTGTTGTTCACGTTGGAACAAATATGTCTTCTGCTGGAAGAATGGGGGAAGAGGCCTCAACCGGTATTACTGGTTCATTGAAGCGGTTTGGTATTCGTGGGGGTCGCCTAAAAACGGGTACGCCACCGCGGTTAAAAAGGTCTACCATCGACTTCTCTTCCCTCAAAAAAACATATGGAGACACCCAACCAAGACCCACCTCCTTTCGCACCAAAGGCTTTTCTCCTCCAAACCTACCGTCCTGGATTGTTAACACCAACAACGAAACACACTCAACAATAGATAGAAACATTCTTAAGTCTCCAATGTATTCAGGACAAATAACTGCGGTTGGCCCAAGATACTGCCCCTCAATTGAAGACAAGGTATATCGGTTTTCTGATAAACCGTCTCATAGAATTGTCTTGGAAGAAGAGTGGCGTGGCTCCAAACAAATATATACTGGTGGTTTTTCAACTAGTTTGCCCGCCGACGTACAGCTTGCTGCTCTTCGTACTATTTCTGGTCTAGAGCGTGTCGAGTTTTATCGTCCTGGTTATGCAATAGAATATGATTTTTTTCCTCCATCACAACTAAAATCTACCCTTGAATCAAAGGGTTGTCGCGGTCTTTTTATGGCAGGACAAATTAATGGCACTTCCGGCTATGAAGAAGCTGCTGCACAGGGGTTAATAGCAGGTATTAATGCTGCTCATAGCGTCCTTGGTAAAAGCCCGTTTTCATTGCGGCGCGATCAAGCATATATTGGTGTGTTGATTGACGATCTTGTTACAAAGGATGTTGATGAGCCCTATAGAATGTTTACGTCTCGTGCGGAACACCGCCTTTCCTTGAGAACAACAAATTCTGACAGGAGGTTGTCTCACTTGGGAAGGGCTGTGGGCTTATTAACGGATTGCGATTATTTGGCTATAACTCAAAGGCAAATACAGCTGGATTTTTTGTTGTGTGGTTTTGTCGGTAGCGGTGCTGTCACCACAAATGGCGTTAAATTTTCTGCACCCAACAATGGTTTGCGTAGGGTTGCGGATGGTGAGGGAGTTTTATCTGAGAAAATATCTGGCTTATTAAAACATGTTTCAATTAAAAAACCTTCTGTCAACACCGTCTCATCGCTTGTTCTTGAGGAATTAGAGGCTATTATTAAGTATGCGCCCTATATACGCCGCCAAGAGCGCTTGCTTTCTCGAATAATTCAAAACGACAGCCTTCCCATACCTCGTGGATTTAAATATAACTCTTTTTTGGCGCTCTCTACAGAGGCCCGGGAGAAGCTTAGCCGGGTCATGCCCGAAACCCTTGGGCAGGCCTCTAGGGTTTCGGGTGTAACCCCGTCGGATATTGCGGCACTTTCAGTCGTTTTAAGCCGTTGATTATGACGTGCCCGGGCTATACCGTTTTTGTGTTATTGTGGTTGGGTCGCACCCACGTTCTGCCTTATTACATTAGAATGTGCCTTTGTTGGTTTGTTGGAACGGCTTAACTTGCTAGACATATGAACAAAAAAATGATATCATTTCTTCGGGGCTACAAAATAAACATAATATTAATTTTCTGTTGTGGCTGTTCAGGTCCCGGTGGTGCAGATGAAGACAGCGGGGGATATGTTCTTGATAACACAACATATAATAATATTGACATTCCATCGGCTGATGTTAGAAATTACTACAAGAATAATGTTGCCGCCTTTAAAAGAGAAAAAAACTGTGTGCGCATTTTCGTGGTGATATTGAAAACAGAAAACGATGCTAATCGCGTTGCAAGTACACTTAGGGGGGGCGGAAGAAAAGAACATTTTATCCTTTCACAAAACAATTTATCGTGGGTAGGCGTTGCCAAGGAAGGAGATATAATGTTGCAGCTTAATGATGCTGTTTTTAATCGTCGGAAAGGTGTTGTGGGGCCGATTAAAACAGAAATAGGATTTCTTGTTGCTCATATACTAGACTTTTATCCTGAGGGCTCCGTGGCGGGAGTTGACGAAGTTTATGATAAAATATTTTCGATGCTCTACCTTGAAAAGCGAAGGGAGAAATACAAAACAATAATTGAGGAAGATTAAAATTATGAAATTAGGTTCTCAGCTTACCGTATTAGTTTTTTTGTTTTTTTCCTATTGTTTTGCTCAACAATCACTGGGAGGTATTACAGCAATTGTAGGAGACAAAATAATATTCAAAAGTGAGGTTGTCCAAATTGTTCAAATGACCGCACTAAACATGGGTATAGACCCAAACAGCAACGAAGAAAAAATTAAAAACATTTCAGAGGGTGTGTTACAGTCTCTAATAGACCAGCACTTGGTGTTGAGTGTTGCCGAAGCTGAGAGTGTGATTGTAAGCAGCCGTGAGGTGGATGAAGCGCTAGAACGTCACATCGCATCTGTTTTAACTCGCGCGGGATCAGAGAGTAGATTAGAGGAAATATTTGGCAAGTCATTGCGTGAGCTAAAAAGAGAGCTTTGGCCTGATATTCACGATCAACTGGTTGTTGAGCGTTTTCAGTCTCAGCTGTTTTCTGGGGTGGTTATTTCCAGAAAAGAGGTGGAAGACTTTTTTTCTACATACAAAGACAGTATCGGTGTGCTCCCAGAGCTTTATGATATTCAATGGCTTCGCCTAAGTATAACGCCCGGACGAAAATCAGAACACCAATCAATTGAAAAGCTTGATGAAATACGACAACGAATAGTTAATGGCGAGGATTTTAGCTCCCTTGCTTCCCAGTACAGCCAAGATCCGGGTTCCGCCCGAAACGGGGGAGAGCTCGGATTTACTGCTCGTGGAACATTGGTCCCAGAATATGAAGAGGTGGCGCTGGGCTTATCGGGGGGTGAAGTAAGCGGTGTAATCAGATCACCCTTTGGCTTTCACATTATTCAAATGATAGAGCGTATGGGTGAAAAAATGAACACCAGACACATCCTTCTTATCCCCCTGCCAAGTGAGGCGGACGAAGACAGTGTTTATGTGCTGGCCAGCACCCTTGCTGACAGCATTAATACATCAAAAGAGCTTTCTGTTTTTGCCGCGAAATATTCTGATGATGGAACGTCAAAAGAGCGGGGGGGTCACTTGGGGTTTCAAAATATTTCTAGTCTTCCATATCCTGGCTTGGCTCAGGTTATACCAAAACTAAAAATGAACGAGCTTTCAACCCCCATATGGGTAAAAACTGCATATTTTCTTATAATGATTAATAATATTCGTCCGGGTGGTGAGCCTAGCCTTGGGGTTCACTGGGCCGAAATAGAATCTCTTGCTTTAGGTAAAAAGAAATCAGATTTTTTTTCATCTTGGCTGAGTAAAAAATCTTCTTCTGTTTATATTAAGGTTTTTGAGTGATTTCTTTGCCCGGTTCTTTTCGTTCTTTAATTCTTTACTTGATGGTTTCCACATAAAGCCCACATAGTTTTAATCTTTGTCTTGGAGTGTCGTCCGTCAGCTACTTTTAAATAAATAGGAGTTTTTAGTTATTATCAACATGGCTTATTATTATTAAGTTTTTTATTACCTTAATTATTTAATTATATTAATAAGCGTTAAAAACTTGTTGGTAGAAAGGCCTATTGTAACTAACATTCTTTACTATGATTTTAGTACAAAATTCATTAATAATTCATCAAAGGGGGCACACAATCAAGTGAAGATAACTGTCGATCAGAATAAGCTCCAAAAAGCACTCCAACACCTATCAAAAGCAACCCCGACCCGATCCACAATACCAATACTTAATAGTATATTAATGGTTGCGAACAACAAAACACTCACAATGCGCGCAACGGACCTAGAGATAACCATAATTACAGAAATATCGGCCTCTATAGACGCAGAAGGTGCCGTTGCCCTACCACACAAAACGCTTGCGGAAATAACGGGCGCACTGCCAGACGTAGAGCTGAAAATAAATGCAGATGAAAACAACCGCGTTAAAATAAGGGCAGGCAAGGGAGATTATGATATACCGGGTGTAAGTGCAGAAGAATTTCCACAGCTTCCCGATGTAGATAATAAAAAAGAAGTGGTTCTTAAAGATAAAACACTTGGTGAGCTGATAACAAAAACAAGTTTCGCGCTCAGCACAGATGAACTGAAGCCCGCTCTTATGGGCGCATTGTTTGAGTTTGGTGAAAACAGCATAACAGCCGTTGCAACGGACGGACACAGGCTTTCTGTTTGTAAAAGACTGGACTATGAGTTTAAGGGATATTCCGGCAACATCATTGTTCCGAGAAAATTCCTTCAGCTCCTAAACCAGTATTTAGGTGTGGGAGAAAATGAAGAGGTGGTGCTTTGGGTTGGTGACAGCCACATAACAGTGTCTGTCTCTGGCATTACTATCTTTTCTAGAATAATTGATGAGAGGTATCCGGATTATCAAGGTGTTTTGCCCTCAGACAACGACAAAATTGCTTCATTTGATAGAATAAAACTCCTAAGTGTTGTAAAAAGGGTAGCGATATTTTCAAATAGAGCCACAAAACAGATCGCTCTGCACCTATCTGGAGATGAAAGCTTCATTACAACCGAAGACCCTGAAAGCTCTTCCAGCGCGAGAGAAGAAATAGCGGCAGACTATGGTGGCGAAAATATGGTGCTTGGATATAATGCCACCTATCTTGGGAACATACTTAACCACATAGACTCAGAAAGGGTGGTTCTAAAGCTAAAATCACCCATTAGCGCAGGGCTTATATTACCAGACGAACAGCGCGAGAACGAAGAAATTACGATGCTTTTAATGCCCATGAGGACGAGCTCTTAAGTTGGGTCAATAGGTCCTACTTGTTCGCTTGCGCACAGAAACCCCAATCAACAGCTAAATAAAAGACGGGACAAAAGCCAGGGCAAGTATACCCGAAGAGACAAAGAGAGAAACAACAAAAAATGCAGAGCCTCAAACAGGCAATTTTTTCGCTTTTAAAGAGCACGGGAATTGATAGGTCTGTCGAACAAAATAAAGCACTGCTGCTGTGGGACGGTGTCGTGGGAGAGTCGATAGCAAGCAACACAGAGGCACAGGAGGTTAAGCACGGAACGCTCATAGTTAAGGTGACTACCCCGGTGTGGCGCAATGAAATTGCAATGCGCAAAAAAGACATACTTAGCAAATTGAATGAAAAGCTCGACAACCCGGCAATTAAAAACATTCGCCTGATATGACAGAAATGACCCAAAGCTCAAAAGATTACGGCGCTGAAAAGATAACAGTTTTGAAGGGACTTGAAGCTGTTCGAAAGCGCCCCGCTATGTATATTGGTGACACAGGAAAACGCGGTCTCCATCACCTGGTTAACGAGGTTGTTGACAACAGTGTAGACGAAGCATTGGCAGGACACTGTTCTCAGATTAGTGTAACAATCAACCATGACAACTCGATAACCATTACAGATGATGGGCGAGGCATTCCAATCGAAAAACACAAGGAAGAAAAAATCCCCGCACTTGAGGTGGTGATGACGGTGCTCCACGCCGGCGGTAAGTTTGACAAGGGAACATATAAAGTTTCAGGTGGACTGCATGGCGTGGGTGTGTCGGTGGTGAACGCACTTTCCGAATGGTTGGTAGCTGAGGTAAGCAGGGACGGAGAACGTCATCGCCAGCGATATGAAATCGGCAAGACAGCGTCAAAACTAGAAAAGGCTGGAAAAGCAACAAACACGGGAACCTCTATAACGTTTATGCCAGATATAACCATTTTCGATGCTGTGGCGTGGGACAGAGAAATGATAACAGAGAGGCTTCGGGAGTTAGCCTATTTAAATAAAAACCTATCAATTTCGTTTGTTGATGCACGAGTAGAAGAGGAGCCCGAAACCGAAACATTTCACTATGAGGGTGGACTAAAAGATTTTGTAGCGCTTTTAGATGGTGCATCACATCCCCTTCATCAGGAAATTGTTACAGTGTTTGTAGATAATAGCGAAACACCCGTGGATGTAGCGCTAAGGTACAACGAGGGGTACAGTGAAAACATCCTAACCTTTGTGAACAATATTAACACAATTGAAGGAGGGACACACCTTTCAGGGTTTCGCTCTGCACTCACCAGAGCATTGAATGCACACGCACAAAAGAATAGTCTTTTGAGGGGGACAAAAGGGCAAAAAGTTGCACTAAGTGGAGCCGACTTCAGGGAAGGCTTAACAGCAATACTCTCTATAAAGGTTGCAGAACCACAGTTTGAGGGACAAACAAAAACAAAGCTTGGTAACAGCGAGATAAAGGGGGTTGTTGACTCGATTGTTTTCGAGGGCCTTCAAGATTATTTAGAACAAAACCCTAGCGTTGCCAAGAAGATTATTGAAAAAGCGGTTCTTGCAGCTGCAAGTCGGCTGGCCGCAAAAAAAGCACGGGATTTAATTCGACGAAAAAGTGCCTTGGAGGGCGGTTCTCTACCCGGCAAGTTGGCTGACTGTTCAAGTAAAGACGCCAGCATGTGTGAGCTTTTTCTTGTTGAGGGGGATTCAGCGGGCGGCTCTGCCAAACAGGCGAGGGATAGAAGGTTTCAAGCGATTCTACCCCTGCGTGGAAAGGTGATTAATGCCGAGAAAGCAAGAATTGATAAATTGTTATCTAATAATGAGATTCAATCAATGATTACTGCTTTGGGAGCGGGTTTTGGTGATGAACCTGATTTGCCAGAAGACTCAACAGGCACAGAGCTCGACATGGAAAAACTTAGATATCATAAAATAATCTTAATGACCGATGCCGACATAGATGGAAGCCACATCCGAACACTGTTACTAACATTTCTCTACAGGAAAATGCAGCCACTAATTACTGGGGGCCACATTTTTATTGCCCAGCCACCCTTATATAAAATCAGCCAAAGTAAAAAAGAACACTACGCCTATGATGATAATGAGCGAGATATCACGGTTGAGAGATTTAAAAGGGAAAACAAAACCCAGAAAGTGAACATTCAGCGCTACAAGGGTCTTGGGGAAATGAACCCAGACCAACTTTGGACAACAACGATGGACCCAGAGCGGAGATCGTTGCTACAGGTTACAATTGAAGAAGGCTTTAGGGCAAATGAAACATTTTCTGAGCTTATGGGCAGCGACGTTGAGGCGCGAAGACGGTTTATTGAGAAAAACGCAAAGTTTGTTACCAACCTGGATGTATAAAAGAAATAGATGGAAATAACATCGCGCGACCACATCCTACCCCGTAACATTGTCAACGAAATGGAGGAAAGTTATCTTAACTACTCCATGTCAGTTATTGTGTCGCGAGCTTTGCCGGATGTACGCGACGGCCTTAAACCTGTTCACCGCCGCATATTGTTTGGGATGAACGATCTTGGGGTTCACTGGAACCGGGGCTATAAAAAATCCGCTCGAATTGTTGGTGATGTTTTAGGTAAGTACCACCCCCACGGTGACAGCTCAGTCTATGATGCGCTGGTACGGATGGCGCAGTTGTTTGCCATGCGTTATCCCCTAGTGGACGGCCAAGGAAACTTTGGATCCATAGACGGTGACCGGGCTGCGGCCATGCGGTATACCGAAGCAAGAATGACCAGGTTTTGTAGTGAGAGCCTGCGAGACCTTGAAAAAGACACGGTTGCCTGGGAACCAAATTTTGATGAGACCCTTGAAGAACCAACCGTTCTTCCGGCGGTTGCCCCGAACCTCTTGGTCAATGGTGCAGAAGGCATTGCGGTTGGAATGGCCACCAAGATCCCCCCCCACAACCTATGTGAGGTAGTGGACGCAATGGTTGCACTTATTGATAATCCGGAAATTACCATAGAGGGGCTGATGGAGCATGTTAAGGGCCCAGATTTCCCCACAGGTGCATTTATTGAGGGGTTGGACGGAATTAAGAGTGCCTACGAAACGGGCCGGGGTATTATATCTGTTCGCGCCCGAGTTTTTATTGAATCAACAAGAAAAGGTAAATCTAATATTGTTGTTAGCGAAATTCCCTATCAGGTCAATAAGGCGCGTCTCCTTGAAAAAATAGCAGACTTAGTTCGAAACAAAAAAATAACAGGAATTGCTGATGTGCGCGACGAATCAGATAAAGACGGAATTCGTGTGGTGGTAGAAACGAAGAGAGATACGGTTCCAGAGGTGATATTAAATCAGCTATATGTAAACACACAACTGAAGGACTCATATGGCATAATCCTTTTGGCGTTGGTAAATGGTGTTCCGAAAGTGCTTTCGCTCAAAGAAATGATGAAGCACTTTGTTGACCACCGGCACGAGATAGTAGTCCGGCGAACAGAGTTTGATCTGAAAAAAGCAGATGAGAAGGCACACATTCTTGAGGGGCTTAAGATTGCGCTGGATAACATAGATGCTGTAATTAAACTCATTCGGGCCAGCAAAGACCCCACCCACGCCAAAGAAGGACTTATGAACTCTTTTGATCTGTCAGAGCGCCAGGCCCAGGCAATTTTAGATATGCGACTACAGAGGCTAACCAGCCTGGAAGTAGACAAGGTGGTTGCCGAGTATAAAGAGACTATAAAAATTATTGCAGAACTAAAAAGCATTCTGGAGAGCCATCCCCAGCGAATGGCTATTATAAAAACGGAATTTGAAGAAATTCGCCAGGCATATGGAGACCCCCGAAGAACCGAAATTATACCGATTGGAAAAACGTTTTCTGTAGAGGATATGATTGCCGAAGAAAACGTGGTTATTACTATAACACACAGCGGATATATAAAAAGAACGGCAGAGGCGACCTATAGAAGCCAGAGGCGCGGAGGACGAGGACTGCAGGGGGCAGGAACAAAAGAAGAAGATTTTGTTGAAGACCTTTTTGTTGCAAATACTCACGACTACCTTCTTTTCTTTACTGACAAAGGGAAGTGTTATTGGCTTAAAGTTCACGAAATTCCACCTGGAGGCAGGGCTGCAAGGGGTAGAGCGGTGGTAAACCTTATTGGTTGTGAGCCTGGCGAAAAAGTTGAAGCATTTGTGGGTGTTAATGAGTTCGATGACCACCGTTTCATTGTTATGGCCACAGAAAAAGGTGTTGTTAAGAAAACAAAACTAGCAGCATACGGAAACCCGCGAAAAGGCGGTATTTATGCAATAGAGATAAGGGATGGTGACAGGCTTATTGAAGCCAAAATCACAAGCGGCGAGGATGATATAGTACTTGGAACCCGGGAAGGCAAGTCTATAAGGTTCTCGGAGAGAGACATCCGCGCCAGCGGTCGGAAAACCATGGGCGTAAGGGGTATAAGATTAAGCTCAAAAGATGATCGTGTGGTTGGTATGGTGGTCGTACGTCGCGAAGGAACGGTTCTGGTGGCGACAGAAAACGGACTTGGAAAACGAACAGACATTATTCAGTATCGTGTGCAAAAGCGGGGCGGAAAGGGCGTTATGACCGTGCGCACCACGGAAAAAACAGGCAAAATGGTTGCTATTATGGAAGTAGTTGACAGTGACGACCTTATCGTAATTACAGACCGGGGTGTTTTGATTCGCCAATCCATTGCGCCAATCCGGACAATTGGCCGGGTAACACAGGGTGTGAAACTTATTCAGCTTGACGCAAAAGACAAGATTTCCTCTATTACCAGGGTTCTCCACGAAGAAGATGTTGATTTGTTGGAGCCACCCGAGAAGGCTGAAAAGCAAGGCTTAGATGAAGGTGCCGGAGAAGCCGACGACGTTGAAAAAAAGACGTGATAGATGAATCCAATTTATCTATTATTAGAAAGCGGTTAGAGAAGGCCCTAAGCCGCCGAAAAACCCCCACCGACCACCCCATAGAAATCGTCGCCATCACAAAAGGTTTTCCAACGGCCTTTATTGTGGAGGCGGCTGAGTTGGGCCTAAATAACATCGGCGAGAATAGAGTTCAGGAGGCCGAAGAGAAGTTTCCCCAACTTCCAAAGAACATCAAAATAAAGCGCAGAATGGTTGGGCACTTACAATCTAACAAGACTCGCCGCGCCGTTGAGCTGTTTGACACAATAGACTCGGTTGATAGCCTCAGCCTGGCAAAGAAGCTGTCTCTTCTTGGGCTAGCCCGCGGAGCCCCAGTTGAAACCCAACTTCAAGTTAATGTTGACAAGGACATATCCAAGTTTGGTTTTGACCCAAACAGAGAAGAAGAACTACTTAGTGCAACCAACCTTGAAGGAATAAACGTTACCGGACTAATGACCATCGGCGTTTTTACAACTGATGAGCGGTTAAAAAGAGAAACATTTGGGGGGCTCAGGGAAATCCGAGAGTCACTAAATAGCAAGCTATCACAAGGCCGACAACTGACACATCTTTCCATGGGCATGAGCGGGGATTATGAAATCGCGGCGGAAGAAGGGGCAACCATGGTGCGGATTGGAACGGCACTTTTCGGCCCACGACCAGAACAGTGATATTCATTTATCTGGCACACACTCCGGACTTGTACGGGTTCTTGGTTAAAGATGGTTCCCAGACAATTAACATAAAAACCCACCACCGGGTGTACAGTACAGCACGGGCGAATGTTCTTGTCCCCGAAAAACCTTTTCGTGAAAGTGTTTCTCCAAAGAATTTTTTGGAGCTTAAGGAACAACTTGGAATAAAGAACCTACTGATTGTTGACTGCGTGAAAGGAGAGAAGGCTGATCCGGTAATACAAATTTCTGACCACAGAAACCTAGTTGGCTGGAACCCCCTCGAAGGAAGGACACCCACAAGAGAGTTCCCCCAATTTCCGGACATGAGCGATATTTATACCGGTGACCTCCCGGGAATTCAAACCGCTACAGTATCAACGGTTGGGGCGGAGAGATTTTCTACGGTGAAAGGCGAAGCTATTTCTGAGCTTGCCGCCCCCATTGCCCTCTGTGCCGCATATGTGGGCATTGAGGTGTGTGCACTGGGATGGAACCAGGAGAAAGATTTTGAGGGAGAGGCGTTGAACAGAATTATAAAAACAGCTACGTGTGGAGATTAAAGAACCTGATTTGTGGTGAAAGCAAACCTAAAACCCTAAATTCATCTATGGGAAGTAAAACAGAGACGAAAAAGTAAAAGCGAAAGGACGCTCAAAAATGACGGCAGAAATGACAATACAAAGACTTTTCCAGAACGCAGAGGAATTTGCAGAAGAGCCGGCGCTTTCCTATTTGGCCGACGACGGATGGAAAACAGAAACATGGAGCGAGTTTGTAAATCACACGACAGAAGTTGCCAAATCGCTAATCGCCCTGGGCTTCCAATCCAGCGACAAACTAAGTATCTACAGCTACAACCGGAGGAGTTGGTATGCTTGTTATGCCGCAGCTCAAATAGCCGGTGGTGTTGCGGTGGGCGTATATCACACAAGTTCATCCGAGGAGGTTGAGTGGGTAATTGGCAACTCGGACTCGAAGATTGTATTTGTCGGAAACAACCCATCAGACGGTGGTGATAGGGGAAAAATGTTAAACCATCGGTTAATGAAGGTGTTGGGGGGCCTGAATGGTGTTGAGCATGTAATTATGATGAAGAACATTAAGACGTTGGATCACCCCAAGGTGATGGCGTGGAGTGATTTTATAGCCAAAGGAAGCGCAACGGACGATTCAGAGGTGATGAACAGGAAGAACGCTATCTCTATGGATGACACATCGGCCCTCATCTATACCTCTGGAACCACAGGCAACCCCAAGGGTGTAGAGCTTACACACAGCAACTGGGAGTTTGAGCTTAAAGCAACAGACTCTATTATGCAATTTGAGCAGGGAGAAAAGTATGTCTCCTGGCTCCCACTAGCGCATGTCTTTGGTCAGCTGGTGGACAATCATTATTGGGTAAGAAACGCACTTCACATGTATGTTGTTGATAACCCATTAAATGTCGTTGATTGCGCCAAAGAGGTACAGCCACACCTCTTTATCGGCGTTCCCCGTATATATGAAAAAATATATTCCAACATAAGGGCCGCACTAGACTCAAAGGCGATTCTTCGTTTTCTCTTAAAGGTGCCTGGACTGTCAGGCATTATAAGCGGAAAACTACGGGAGAAAATAGGAATGGCTAACTGCCGCTTTGCCATTACTGGCGCAGCCCCCATCAACCCGGACATTTTGACCCTTTTTCACTCTCTAGGCATTCCTATTTTCGAGGGCTATGGAATGACTGAAGACACAGCCGGGGCAACAATAAACTACCCGAAGAAAAACCGCATTGGAACAGTTGGAACCCCCTTTGAAGGGACAGAAGTAAAGATTGCTGATGACGGAGAGCTTCTTATCCGGGGAGAGCACGTGATGAAGGGTTATTATAAAAACCCCGAAGCCACCGCTGATACCATCATCAACGGCTGGTTGCATACGGGCGATGTTGGTGAAATAGACGCCGACGGATTCGTAACAATCACAGGCCGCAAGAAAGAGCTTTACGTTAGCTCTGGCGGTAAAAACGTTGCTCCACTTGTCATCGAAGAGACAATGAAAACCATACCGGCTGTTTCGCAATGTTACTTGGTGGGGGACGGCAGAAAGTATTGTACCGCATTGTTTACACTTGACGTTGGAGCTATTTTGCGGGACAAATTAGGAATGGACCCCAATGAGATCCCAAAAGACCCAAACGAACAACGTAAGAAGCTGGAAGAGCTTGGAAAGACTCTTGCGGAATTTACTGAGGGCGAGGAGACAAGGGCCGAGGTTCAGGCACAAGTAGATGAGCTAAACAAGAAATTCTCCAACCCTGAGCAGTTGAAAAATTTCACGGTACTGCCCCGAGACTTCTCAATTGAGGATAATGAACTTACCCCAACATTAAAGCTCAAAAGGAAACAGATTAGCGCTAACTGGGCAGAGACTATCGAAGAAATGTATGCCGAATAGTCCAGAGCGACCCCACACCAAGAAAAAAGCCCTCTACTCAAGCGAGCAAAGGGCACTTCTTTTATATTGCGCGTAGTTGCCTACTTTATTTCTACTTCAACACCCTCTACCTTCGCCGGCTTTGTTCGCGGCAGAGAGATGGTCAGCACACCATCCTTGTACTTGGCAGCTACCTTCTTCTCGTTTAACACGTCATCTGGCAGACGGAAGGAGCGAGAAAAGCGGCCACAACAAGACTCACGGTGAGTGTAGTTATCACTGTCGTTGGTTGCATCAACATGTTTCTCTCCAGCAACAATAAGGACTCCATCCTTGATTGAGATGTTGAGGTCGGATTTCTTCATCCCAGCTGCTTCAACACGAAGCTGATACTCCTTATCTTTTTCCACGACATCAAACGCCGGTAGCCAGTCAACGTCTTTCGAGGTCGCCGGCAACACACCAAGCGGCTCCTTGAAAAGCGAGTTGAAGAGTTGATCAACATCGCTCGTCCAGCGAGCGGTGGAAAGGGGTGACAGCCAACTGTTTCGCCGCACAGGCCTGTTCATGGGGGTCCACTTTACTAGTGTCATTTTCATTTTCTCCTTTTTATTTATTCAATATTCACACACACAACACTACAAACAACTTTTATGCCAAAACACGAACCCTTACTCACTGTCAGGTTGAAAAGCCATCTTGACACACAACACCTGCCATCCTGTCCTTGTCTCCTCGGCAATATGACCCAATCAGTTACTGTGTTATAATATTTCTGAAAAAATTTCTTGACTTTATACCTAACAAAGTGCGAAACTCCCACAATCTGGACCACGTGGGGTGTAAATTCAAATAGCCGGGCGCGCGAACCTCGGAACCTCAAGTGCCCACACTTAGGCAGAAAATAATAATTTCGTCCCCTTGGGGGACACAGTGAACCAACTAACGAAGGAGGAGTAAACATGAACATACGAAAAGCAGTAACAATCACAACGGCACTGCTCTTCTTGCTCACGGGTGCGATGGCCCAGACTGGGTCCATCAGCGGAACCGTTATCGATGGAAGCGGCGCAGCGCTGACCGGCGCCAACGTCATGGTAGAAGGCACAGACTTGGGTACCGCTGCGGGCGATGGAGGTAATTACACCATATCCGGTGTCTCCGCTGGCACGCACACGGTAACCGCTTCTTTTGTCGGCTACGAATCATCGAGTAAATCGGTGACAGTAGGAGCCGGCAATAACACAGTCAACTTTTCACTGGAAATTAGTGCAATAGCCGGCCGGGAAGTCGCTGTAATCGGTTCCCGTTTTGCCCATGCAGCAGAAGATCAGGCTGTACCGGTGGATGTTTTCACCGCAGCGGATATACGCCGAGCAGGATACACAGAAACAGGA
>MDSZ01230338.1_pt1 | contig 18013 bp, 14 predicted proteins | sample 811201 | NCBI WGS metagenome assembly MDSZ01 (sample SAMN05326647, study PRJNA326480) | marine metagenome | isolation source: seawater | place: Indian Ocean: North | collected 2010
CGGCCGCGCAGCAGCGGCGGGCCACTTCCACCTGGGGTGGTCAGGAACCATATAGCGGTCAACAGCGGCGTCAACAGGAGAAGCGCTGCACAAAAGTCGCCGGCCATCCCAGGCTTGCCTAAGTGGGCTCCGGTGCCCTGAGATAAAAAAAGTAACGCCCCCACAAGTTCTCAGCGAGCCGCCGCCGCGCGGTCTTTCCTCTTCTGCGAAATTCGAAAGTGGAAAGTGGTCATTTCGTGAAAACGCTGCCCCGGCGGCGCCCAGCTAACGTTCACCGTCGCCTCGGCGGCTCAGCGACGCTGCGAGACGGCGCTCGTCTGGAGCTTGTACCGGCCAGGACCCTTCTTTAGGATGTAGTTCTCGAGGTTGAGCTGCTCGATGAGGTCGGCGAACGAGGCGCGCGGGTTCTGCTCGCCGGTGCGCTCGAAGCACGCTCGGAGCTCGTCCGTGGTGAAGTGAGGCTCGCCGCGGCTCTCGGCCTCCTCGTTGAGCGCCTTGACGTACCGTGTGATGACGCGCTTGGAAGAAGCGCGCGCTGTGCCGAAGCCACGCCCACGCGTCGGTGCCGCCGCACCGCCCATCAGGCTGGCAATCTCGTCGAAGAAGATCGTGTCTTTGACCACCTCGATCGCGTCATGCGCGTCCCCAGCCGTCACCTCGACACGTAGCTCCAGCCGCGCGCGTGCCTCGGCGATGCGGATGAGCGATTCGAGCTGCCGCGTCGTGATTGGCACCGAGTCGCCGCCCTGGTGCGACTTTCGCAGCTCGATGTAAAAGGTGCACAGCACCCCACGCGCCGCATCGCTCAGCTTCGGGTGGACATGCTGCCGCGCATACGCAATGTACTTGCGCAGGAGCGCGGCAGGGACCGGGTCTAGTTGGGCCACGCCGGTGCGCAGCCGCGTCGCCAGGGGCTCCTGCTTCCGCCGCCACTGGTCGTAGCCCTCCTGCCCATCGAATCGCGACGAGCCGGAGGCGATTGCGGCGCGCGCGCCGCCGCGCGCGGTGCCCGAGTGGAGGTGGATCACATGCGCCGAGAGGAGCTCGTCCATGTGCACGTTCGGGCGGTCGAGGAGGACGAAGATGAGATCGAACCGCGAGAGAATGTTCGGCGGCAGCTTGAGGTTCTCCGCCGTTGTCTTCGCGTTCGAGTAGTGGCCACCCACCGGGTTGGCGGCGGCGAGGACAGCGGTGCGCGCCGAGAGCGAACACACGATCCCAGCCTTCGCCACCGAGATGCTCTGCTGCTCCATAGCCTCGAGGAGCGCCTGCTGCTCGCCGCCGCTCATCTTGTCAAACTCGTCGATGCAGCAGCACCCTTGGTCGCCCATCACGAGCGCCCCCGCCTCGAGCGCAAAGTCGCCCGTCGCCGCGTCCTTCACCACCGTCACCGTCAGCCCGGATGAAGATGTCGTGTTGCCACAGACGTACACGCCCCGGGGCGCGAGCGCTGCGGTAGCCGTCAGCATCTGCGACTTGCCCATTCCCGGATCGCCGACGACGAGCACGTGGACGTCTGCGCGCGACCCAACGGCCTGCTGCGGATCGGTGACGCCGCGATGGGTGCCGCCGAAGAGCCCGAGGATGAGTCCCGCCTTGACGACCTCGTGCCCGAAGATCGGCGGGCAGAGTGAGTGTGAGAGCAGCTGCAGCAGGTTGGGCTCGGCGGCGACGTCGGCGATCCCGTGGAGGTCCGCCGCCGAGAGCGCGAGGCCCGCGTCGGCGCGCTCGCCCCCGGCGTCCGTGCCGCCGCCCGCATGCGCCTTCGTGTTCTCGGCGGAGACGGCCTCGATGTACAGAAGGTACATGCACCTCGGCTTGTTTGACGCCGCGCCGCGGAAGGCACCGGCGCCCTCCGCCGCCACCTCGACTGATTTGACAATCCCGCAGACCTGCAGCGCGTCGCCTGGCACGCAGCAGTCGGCGAGTTCGTCCAACAGCTCTACCTCCACGGTGCGAGGCACCCGCCCAAAGAAGTCGGCGTCGCCCCCGCGCTCTCCGGCCGACGCTGAAGACGAGGCGCCCTCGTCAGGCAGCTCCTGCAGCCGCACCTTTTGCAGGTCTCGCGTCGCCGCGCCGTGGCGCATTGGCACGAGCGCCTTGGCGCGGCAGCCCGGGCAGCTCGCGGGCGGCGAGAACTTGCCGTCGGGCAGCGGCTGCATGAACTCTCTCTTGCACCGCGCGCACCGGAACCCCATCTGGTCGATCACCGGGCGCAGAGCCGACACGCGCACGACGGTGCCGACGACGGTCACCAGCTTGCCGATCTTGTCCGACTTCAGGCTGCGCATCGGCGTCAGCGGCGTCTGTCCGTGAGGCCGGATGTGCAGCCGGCGCGACTCGAGGCGCGTCCGGACGTGCAGCGCGTCGGGCTCCGGCGGGCAGCGTGAGAGCAGCCAGAAGTGCACATGGAAGGCCAGGCAGCTGAGAACGGCCTGCGGCAAGTGCTGCGTGTCGCGGCCGTGGTCGCCGTCCAGCCACCGCCGCACCCGCTCGGGCAGCGTGTGCCACCGCACGTGCAGCGCGTGGCTCGACGCTAGCACATCGGACGGCTTCAGCGTGCCCGCGACCAACTGCCCGAGTTCTGCCAAATCCCTTCGGAGCTCCGTCTGCTTCTTCAGCTCCGACGCGTCAAGGTCGGCACCGGGCACTTCCGGGAAGTAACGCAGCCAGAGGTTTGCCGGCATCCCTCGTGTGGGACGGACCGAGAGGGGCACCGGCTTGCTCTCGACGCGCGGCCTACGGTATGTCTTAGTGCCAGGCACAGTAGGAATCCTACTCGAACCAAGATCCTCTCTGCCTGAGATCTCCCCTCCCCGAAGGTGCTTCGGACAATGCTGCGAGCCTCTCTCGCCAAAGCGCTGCGGCGCCCCGCGGCGTCGCGCCTGCTGCCCGCAGTCCAGAGCCGCGGCTTCATCTCGAGCGCTGAGGATTACGGCAGCCACCTGTTCACGGGAGCGGTCGCCGATGCGTACCTCGCCAAGCAGGGGCTGCCTGCGGGGCTGCTCGACGATCCGTCGTGGACCAAGACTTCGTCCGACAAGGTGGCCGCGGCAGTGATGGAGTGGGCCCACGACAAGGGTGCGTCGGTCTTCACCCACTGGTTCCAACCCATGGGCGCGGCGGGCGTGCGGATGGGGATGTCCGGCCAGGTGCACAATGCCATGTTCGTATTTGGAAAAGACGGCAAGCCCGAATGGGAGCTCGACGGCAAGACGCTGCTCAAGGGCGAGACGGACGGCTCGTCGTACCCGTCGGGCGGGATGCGCGCGACGCACACTGCGGGCGGGTACACCATCCTCGACCCGACCTCGCCGATCTTCATCAAGGGGGACACCGTGTACGCACCGACGGTCTTCGTCTCCTTCTACGGCGACGCGCTCGACGAGAAGACGCCGCTGCTTCGCGCGATGAAGGCGGTGGACGACGAGACCACGCGGCTGCTCAAGCTCCTCGGCTATTCGGTCGGCGGCGTGCAGCCAAACATCGGTCTGGAGCAGGAGTACTTCCTCGTGCCGCGATCGGCCTTCTACAAGCGGATGGACCTCCAGCTCACCGGCCGCACAATCATGGGGAAGAACGCGCCGCGTGGCCAGGAGATGTGTGATCACTACATGGGCCCGCCCAACCAGATCGCGATGGCCTGCATCCAGGAGATTCAGCACGAGTGCTTCATGATGGGGATCCCCATGCGCACCAGGCACCGCGAGGTCGCGCCCAACCAGTATGAGAACGCGCCCTTTTTCGGCACTGCGACCACGCAGATCGACCAGAACCTTATGTTCATGCAGATTGCCGAGGAAGTTTCTGCTCGCCACGGCCTCGCGTGCTTGATGCACGAGAAGCCCTTCGCGGGCATCAACGGGTCGGGGAAGCACAACAACATCTCTCTTGGCACCACGGAGGCGCGACGCGCCTGCCCCGCCCCATCTGCCCGCACCCTGCGCGGCAATCACGTAAACCTCCCGCCCGCTCTCCCTTCCCCAACAGGGCGTCAACCTCCTCAATGTCGGGCAGCTGCAGAAGGCGTCCGGGTCGTCCGAGATCTTCCCGGTCCTGATGGCCGGTATCATTTCCGCGGTCGACACCCATGGCGACCTGATGCGCATGGCGATCGCCTCGCCGGGCAACGACTTCCGTCTCGGCGCGTGCGAGGCGCCGCCGGCTATTGTCTCGACCTACCTCGGCGACGACATCACCGCGTACCTCGAAAAGTTCATGGCGGGCGATGTCTCCCCTTACGAGCCGAACACGAAGACCGTCGACCTCGGCATCCCGAGCATCGCGCCGTTCACAGTGCCCGCCGAGGATCGCAACCGCACGTCGCCCTTCCCGTACGGCGGGCACCGCTTCGAGTTCCGCGCGGTGGGCTCGTCGCAGAACGTCTCGCTCGTCAACGTCGTCCTCTGCACTATCTGGGCGGAGGCTTTCAAGAACATCTCTGACAAGATCGAGGCCGGGCAGGACGCCAAGAAAGTGGCGACCGAGCTGCTCGAGAAGCACTGGCGCGTGATCTTCAACGGCAACGGGTACTCGGAGGAGTGGCCGATCGAAGCCGGCAAACGCGGCGTCTGGCGCATCGACTCGGGCGTTGAGTCGATCTCGCAGCTTGCGACGCCGAAGAATACGGCGCGCTAAACTCCCCACCCGCAACCCCACAGCGCAAGCGCGAGCCGCGCGCGCACTCTCTGCCAATCCTCCCCTGCAAGACGTATGCGCCAGGGGTCTTCACCCCTCCACCACTATACGCAGGCGCTCTTCTCGAAGATGGGCGTATTCTCGGAGAAGGAGTGCATCGCACGCACCGCGGTCAACCACGAGCATTACGCAGGCACAGTCGAGATGGAGGCGCTCTGCATGGTCGACATGATCAAGCAGCATGTTCTGCCGTCGGTGAAGGCATACGGCGAGGCGGCGGGTCTCGTCACTGAGCTGACAAAGGGTGTCGCCGACGTTGAGGCCGGCCTCGCGGCGATGCACGGTGCGGCGAACGAAGAGGCGAAGGCGACGGTCGCGAACAACCTGCGCCTCGAGACGATGGAAGCCGTTCGCGCCGTGTGCGACAAGGCGGAGGAGGTCGTCCCAGCCGACCTCTGGACAATCGCGACCTATCAGGAGCTCCTCTTCCTCGACTCCAACCAGGGCGGCGAGGCGCCGATCTACGACTAGCGCCGAAGCGCATCCGCATCCGTTAAGTCGCCGGATACGATAACACCCCTTGTGTGCGAATTTATAAAGGTACCTGGAAACGCGAGCGGCTGCAAAGAGCGATGCTGAAGCCTGAACCGCTGTGCAACTTGTGTAACTGCACAGAGTAAAGCGCGCGCGAGCTGCTCTACATATCGAGGTCCAGCGCATCTTCATCCGTGTCGTCGTCGTCATCCGTGTCGTCGTCGGCGGCTTGGTCGTCGTCTTCGCTCTCGTCATCGCCGTCGTCGACCTCCTCGATGATGTTGTCGGCGGCAGCCTGCTCCTCCGCCATCTGCTCGCGCCGCAGAAGTTCGCGCTGCTGGCGTAGGCGTTCTGCTTCCGCGGGCGACAGCTGCTCCGCCGCGCGCTCGCGCGCTTTCTCCTCGGCTTCCTTCAGTTCCCTCGCGCGCTTCTCGCGCAGTTTCGCCGCGCGAATCGACTGGCGATCCCGGTCTGAGATGCCCGCCTCGCCCGAACCAGCTCTAGCTGACGGCGTCTTCTTCTTCTTCGCCACGGCGGCGACCGTTGGCAGCGGCGTGCGCACGAAGTCGTCGTCAGTTGCGGCGAGCGCGCGGCTGACGAAGCGGTCGAGCGACGGAAAGTCTTGCTCGCCGCCGAAGCCGCGCAGCAGCCGCGGAGCTGGCGCGCCCTTGCGCGGCGGCACCGCGTCCGGGTCGCGCAGCAGCAGTGAGACGCTCGCGCCAAAGTGGCGCGCCTCTCCTTCTTCGAGCGTCTCGCCCACCTCCTCACCGCGGCCCCACGTGACGCTCACCTGCGCCGCTTCAGTCTCGCCGAAAGTGACGACCTCGAGCGTCCGGTGCTTCGCTGCGAGCTGCTCGAGAACCGGCGATTCCTTTGCCATCCGCGTGAGCACGCACGCGCGCCGCCCGGCGCACCACTCGTGCAGCTGCTTTTGCGTTGTCACGTGGCGCACCGTCGGCTGCGCGCGAGGCTTGACCCACGCCGTCACCGAGTACGCCGAGGCGACCTGCGTCCCGGCGAGCTGTTTCGGCTTCCTGCCGCCGGACGCGAAGAGGAGCAGCGGCTGCGTCTGGCGCGTGAGCCCGAACTTCTCGATCAAACTCTTGTTCGAGGGCAGCTTCGCCTCGCAATCGAGTGTTCCCGTCCGCACCAGGCCACGCAGAGGGCCAAGGCTCTCCTTGAAGACGGGATGCACTCGATACGGGCGTGGGAGGTGCTGCCCCTCATACGGCAGCCCGCTGTAGCACTGCAGCAGCCACGGCTCACCACTGAACAGCACGCGTTTTAGGAGATCCGTGTCGTGCACCTGGATTGCAGAGATCGGCTCCGGCAAGCGTGCCTCGTGATACCAGTCAGGCAGGCCAGATCGGTGGTAGTGGTAAGCGAGGTAAGAGAGGAGAAGCGCAACGCCGGCGCCACTCGTGCGGCCTCCCATCGTGTCGGAGATCGAGCGAGAACTAGACCCGAAGACCCAGCCTAACATAGCGGTCGATAGGAGCTCAATTTTATACACGTCTTTTATGCGCCACGACGCCATGCGGTGTCTCGGTGTCGCCTGGTGCTTGGCATGAGAGAAATCGTTGTCAACCCGTGAAAATCGAGTCCCGGTGTGACTTGTGCGCGCACTTTATTGCGCCAGTTTCTGTCTAAGAATTCGACAGCCATGCTTCATCGTGACCGCTTGCGCTTGGACGGGCCGCGCGTGGTGAGCGCATGCTCCGGCCCCGGGCGCAGCGTCGACGGCGTCACCGGGGGGCACTCGAGTTGCTGCTTCGCCTCGGCCGATGCCGCCGCGCGCGGCGAGTGCACGCGCGCCGGCGTTGCGAGCACCGGGGCAGCGATGCCCGGGATCGTGAACTCGAGGAGGCCGTCGCGACAACGTAGCCGGAGCTCGATGCCACCGGAGCGGTCGGCGAAGCGATGCACGTCGATCGCTGCGCACAAGTCGTAGATCACTCCCTTCGCCTCCTGAGTGCACAGCTCCGAGTGCTCGGCGAAGAGGTCGCTGGGATCGCTGCCGCTTTGCAGCCCCTCGAGCGCATCGCGCGTCAGCTCTACCGAGAGCGATCGCGTCACCTCGAGGTTTACCAGCATGGAGCGTAGACCCGGCGTCTTGAGAGAGGGGATGGAAGGCGCTCAAGGAGTACCTTAGTACAGCAAGCTCCTCCTCACTGAGTCTGGTAACTTCACCTACTAACTAAAGTAGAGGTCCAGTACTCTACCCAAACCCTATGAGCAGAGAACAGCACGGCAAGCCGTCGAAGACGGGATATAGGTTACCATGGCAGGTAGGCGTCGCGGGCAGCCGGACCGCGCGGGGTCGACGCGGTTCTACTGCTGCGTCAGCTTGTACTGGCCGGCGCTGAGCTCGAGCTTGCCTTCTTCGACCATCTTGGCGAGAAGGCGCTGCACATTTTGTTCCGTGGGTGCCTCCTGCTCGGCGGGCGTGAACATCTTGATCATGTTCAGGATGCGTGCGGCGGGCTGCGCGCCGATGTTGGTGAGCATCCCCACGACGTACTGCTCGCACACGCGCAGCTCGGCCTCCAACTGGTCCTGGTTACTCTGCCCGCCGCCGTCACCGCTGCCATCCTCCACGTGTAGCGTCGCCTCGCCCGCTGCGCCGAGTGTCGTGGCGGCCTCGTAAAAAGGCGTGCCATTAGTGAGTCCGGCGTCGACGATGAAGCCACGGTTGAGCCACAGCGCGAGCTTCTTCCGGGTGATCTCGGGGGGCAGCTTGAGAGCCTCCGCCAGCGCGGGTAGCGCCCACTTCCTTCTCTGCGCGAAGTGCCACAGGATTGTTGCGTGCAACGGCGTACAAGTGACGTCGCGCACAACGTGGTCGGAGAATTCGACGTCGAGCGTCACGCAGCCAAGGCTCGGACGCCACACGAGCTTGCGTGGCGCCTTGCGGTGTGCGTACTGCTTCTCGAAGCGCGCCGCCTCGCGCGCGATCGCCGGCGGTAGCTCTAGCGGCTCGTTGGCGAGCGGCGGCCAGTAAAGATGCGAGGCGACCGTCACGTCGAGCGTCTGCGCCGTCTCGTCGCCGAAGTGGCCTTGGATCGCGCGCGTGATGCGGCGTGACTCCTCTACATCCTTCAGCATGATCTCGCAGTGGAGGAGGGCGCCGTCGCCGAAACGCCGCTTGAGGAGCTCGAGGTGCTTGACGTCGCGGATGGTGTCGTAGTCGGGTGCCGCGAGGAGCCGGTCTGAGAGCATCGCTCGGTACCTGGTGGTCCGAGGATGAGGGGAGCACAAAGCGCGTGGAGGGGCGAGGGATAGGGGTGGGGGGAGGGAGGCCACGTGGGCGTGGCTTCGACAGCGGCTTCGGCCGCACTCGCTCACGAGCGCCTTCGTGCCGTAGATGTCAACGAGAGTCGCGACGACGTCCGACGACCGCCGCGCGTGCGACGAGCGCCCGGGGTCGGCCTGCCAGGGGTCTGGCGTCCAGGCTAGCATCGCCTTCTCGTCCCCTCGGGCCTCGCTGGCGTCGACGCACTCTTCATCAGGGACGTCTTCCTGGAGCAGCTCTGCCCCATCCTCGCCCCCGTCCACCTCGAGGAGCTCCGACGCTTCGGGGTCAGTCAGTGAGGTCACGATCTGACGGACGGTGTCCGCGCGACCCTTCAGGTAAGCGCGTAGCGGCGCCGACACCGCTTCCAGCATCACGCCCGATGGCTCAAGGTGCCGCAGCGCCTTGATCGCGCAGACGTAAACCTGATTCGGGGCCGGTACGTGCGGGTCGGTGGGAGCGGAACAACAGTGCAGACCGGCAAAACACCGGGCTCGCGGCGCACACCTGGATGATGTTCGAGGTGTCGACGCCGGGCTTGAGCAGCCTCGACTCGAGGGCGGTACGCAGCCGCGCGACGAGCACCTCGTGCTGCTGCGTGTGGCGCAGGCACTCTCTGAGGTCTTCGATCGCCGGCAGTGTCTCGGGGTAGTCGCGGATGAGCTCGAAGAGCTCGCCGATGCGCAGTGACGCGAGCAGTTGCAGAAAGAAGAAGCGGAGGCGTGCCTGCCACTGTTCGAGCGCCGCCACTGGCGCAGCGCATGCGGCAGAGGGCTGAAGCACTACGCGGAGCCACGGAAAGACCGTCGCGTTGAGCCAGCGCAGCATCCGGTCGAGCATCGGCTCAGTGGTGCGGCCCTCGCAGCGCCGATGCAGGTGGGCACGAAGCTGTCCGTGGAGCATCGATGAGAGAGTCGCTTCGCTCAGCGGCAGCCAGCTGAGCTCGTGCAGCTCCTCGCAGAATGGCCGTAGCCGCTGCAGCCGCCTCGCCGCCGCTGAACCCGCGCGGCCGCCTTCATCTACCGCCATACCGTCGTCCTTGCCCGCAGCGCCGCCGACGCCACCGCCCCTCCCCCCGCCGCCGCCACCGGCACCGCCACCTCCGTCGCCGTCCGAATCGCTCGCGTCGTCGTCGCCATCGCAGTCCCCGAACGAAATCCAGGGGTCGTCAGAGGCCGTTTCGGGCGCGCCGCTGCGGCGCACTTCGCGCCAATCGTGGAAGGAGCGCTCCCAGCACATCGTCATCCACGTGCCGAAGGCCGCCTCGGATGGCGCGGCAGAAATTAGCAGCGCGGGCAGCCCGGCGAGCAGCCGCGCGCCGGCGCTGCCGGCCTCGTAGGCCGTGATCTCCCCTGTGTCCATCGGCGAGGGTGCGACTGCATTGGCGCGCTCGACGAGCCGCAGCGTGCGCAGCTGCGCGACCACGCACGTGCGGATTTCGTGAACTGCGTCGAACATCGCAAGCTGGCAGCGGTGGTGCACCTCGTGTGGCGTGACGTCGCCAGCTTGGTGCGACGACGGCGCGAGGCGGCGCCAATGCGCCCAGAAGCTCGGCACTGCATGCGCTGCTAGCTCGACCCGTGTGCGCTCCAGCATCCACTCGACGAGGACCGTGTGCAGCGGTGTGCTTTGAAGGGACGAGAGCGCCTCCGCCAACTCGTGGTTGGAGGGCAGGCCGCGACTCGGCACGAAGTCGCCGAGCGCGCGGACGACAACCTTCCAGGCCGCCGCTTGCGGGCTGGCCTCCATCCGCTGGCGACCTCGAAAGGGAGGGAGAAGCCGGTGAGCGGCAGGCGCTCCTGGTCAGGTGCACAAGGGTAGGAATTCCTAGGAGCTCCGGCTAGCCACTTAGGTCGAACTTAGGAATGGTGAACTTCTGACGTCCGCGGGCACCATTTCTGCCCAGCTCAACGCCTGACAAAAGTAAAAACAGATCTGAAAAGCGCTCGCCGAGACGCGTTCGGCACTGCAGACGGCGCTGAGAGCCGTGGAGATGCTGAGGAATGGAGCTCGATCGCGTCCTGGCCCATAGGCGGCGAGCGGCGCACGGCGGGAGCGATAGCTCGGTCAGGTGAGCGAATCGCATGGTGGATGCTATAGGACGAAGGACCGCCGTCAACGTGCGCATCCGCTGAGCCGGCTACGGCACTCTGGCGACTACCTGGTGACGGCTACGACACTCATTTTGAGCTCTACGGGCGAGCGCCTTGCAGCGCAGAGCGCGCGCCGGCGATAGGCGGTCGATCCGCAGCACGATCACCGCGGCGATGGTCCGGGTCGACGCCCAGGATGTCCGCGGTCAGCGCCGTGCCGATCAGCGTGCTCTGCGCGGCCATCTGCGACGGGTTCAGCTCGATTCGTAGCTGCAGCTGCTGGCAGAGCTGCGCCTGAGGAGTGATCTTCGGCAGCACGCCCCGGCGCTCACGTAGGTGGTGTCCGGCCGGTCGCAGGCGTCGTAGACGTCCATGAGGCATGCGGATCAGATGCGCCGGGTCCCGATGCGCGCGGTGCACATCCGGTGGAGCTCGGCGCGCGGCAGGATCACGTTATCTAGCGTCCGCGTCGGATGCACCGCGTTCGCGCGTCCGACTACGGCCGGCGACCGGGCCCGGTGGGATGAGTTCCTATGGCCATTGCGGACACAACGGTGTGCGTGGCGTCGCGGGAGACGCTCTGGTTGTCCCGCAGGAGCGTTTTGGTATAAACGTCGTCGTGGACCCAAGTGGCGTTCTCCTGGGTCAATCCTAGCGCTGCTCGCGCAGTACGCCGGCGACGCGACGGGGCGACGGCGAAGAGGCATGCGAAAGCTCAAGTATCACGAGTCCAAGCTCCTCAAGCGGGTGGACTTCCTCAACTGGAGCCACGAAAACAATCTGCGCGAGGTGCACGTGCTGCGGCGGTATCTCATCCAGGACCGTGAGGATTACCACTCGTACAACAAGTTGGTCGGGCTTGTGACGAAGCTCGTCACGCTGCTCAAGAAGCTCGACGAGCGGGACGCCGTGCGCGGCGAGGTCACCGATCTGCTGCTCGACAAGCTCCACGGGCTGGGCGTAATCCAGAAGAAGCGGCTATCTGCGTGCGATCGGATTGCCGCATCGGCGCTCTGCCGCCGCCGCCTGCCCGTTGTCCTCGTCCGCCTGAAGCTTGCCGAGACGATGCGCGAAGCGGTCGAGCTCGTCGAGCAGGGTCACGTCCGTGTCGGCCCAGAGGTGGTCACTGACCCGGCCTATCTTGTGACGCGAGGCATGGAGGACTATCTCACCTGGGTCGACACGTCGAAGGTGCGGCGGCACGTCCTGCAGTACAACGATAAGCTCGACGATTTCGACATGCTGTGATTGTTTTTGTGCGCTGCGCGAGGCTTTGCTGAGACGCCGTCGCTGCGTCGCAGAGTCGAGCAGCCGGCGAGCACGCGCGCGCCGCTCTCCGCAGTCTCCTCTCTAGGTTCTCTTCTCGCGGACTCTCGCTCTCCGCAGATAGTACGTATGGGTGTGTAGCTGAATGCACATGACTCCTAATGAACGGCACGCGAGTTCACAGTCGGGTCTCGCGACCGTGAGGTGGGCAGGCTGCGTACCTCTGCGTCAGCTTTCCTCAGCAATCCTACTTAGAGCTCTAGGAAGCTTCCTACTCCGCAGTTTCTCTCTCGGCAAAGAGGCCGCAGAGCACGCCGCACGTCGCGCCGCAGGATGTCGACAGCAGGCTTGCAGGCGACGTCGAGCCGCGAGGAGGCCCTCCTCGAAAGGATGGGACTGGGCGACCTCAAGAATTTGGGGTCGGCCGAAGGGGCGGGCGTGAGAGACCTCTTCCCTGATGAGCCACCTGCCACGACCGCGCCCTCGATAGCCCTTGTTGCTCCCAAGCCGTTTGCGCAGAACGACCCGAAGGCGGCGCTGCGCGACACAGTCACGTCGGTGCAGCACGGCAACTCGGTGGAGTCGGTGGCTGCCGCAGGCACGCGACACGTCCAGGTGCCGAAGCAACCCCTGCAGCCGGGTGAGGTTCTCGAGGCTGCGCCATGGTCGGCCAAGCGCGCGCCGCCCGCCGAGGGGCCGGCGACGTCGGCGTGGGCAGGCGCGCCGCCGGCGTCGCCTGCACCTGGCTGGCTGCACCTCACAAACCTGCGCGTGCTGTGGGAGCCTGAGCATGTCGACGTGCGCGCGTCGATCGATGCGCCGACGCTGGAGGCGGTGGGCGTGCCGCTGCAGGCCATCGGCCGTTTTTTCAAGCAGAAGTCGGAGCTCCACGCGGAGCTCCTCGTCGAGGTGCACCTCAAATACGACGCGTGCTCGGCGCTACGCGTGTGGCTCTCCGCTGCCGCATACGCCCAACTCCTCGACGGAGTGCGTCGCCATCTTCGCGTTCCGTCTGGCCCGACTGATGTACGCGCCAATGTGCTCGGCGGGTACGCGGTCGCGCGTGGCCGCGCGCTCGCCGCACAACCGCCGCCGCCGCACCTGAGCGGCGGCGGCGCCAACGTCGAGCGCCGCGGCGTCGGTGCGGGGTGGCGGCTTTACCCGCTGGTCGACGAGTACCACCGAATGGGGCTGAACAATCCGCTCTCGCACTGGCGACTCACCGAGATCAACGCGAGATACTCGCTGTGCACTACGTACCCCACGTTGCTCGCGGTGCCCCGCTGCATGAGTGATGACGATCTTGAGAAGGCGGCGGCCTTCCGCTCGGGGCGGCGGCTGCCCGTGCTCTGTTGGAAGGACCCCTTTGGCGTAGGGACGATCTGTCGCTGCGCGCAGCCGCTCGTCGGCGCTGTGGGTAAGACTTGCAAGCAGGACGAGCGGCTGCTCCAGGCGATCGCCGAGACGAATCCATTCGTCGAGTACCTGCAGGCGTCTCACGGCGAACCGCCTTGAACCTCTCACAGCGCCTCACCACATACAGCCAGACGCATGAAACCAAGCACCCACCCTCTTGCAGATTGTCGACTGCCGGCCGAAGCTGAACGCCGACGTCAACCGCGCGCGCGGCAAGGGTTACGAGCGACCGCAGGACTACCCGAACACGCAGATTGCCTTCATGGGCATCGAGAACATCCACGCTATGCGTGCGTCGCTCAAGGCGTTCCTCGCGCTGATGAAGCCACGGTCGCCGCACCACGCCTTTGCCCATGGCCGCGAGGACCGCGAGGAGCAAGGCTGGCTCGGCGAACTCGAGAAGTCCGGGTCCGTCAGCCACGGCGACGACCCGAAGCCAATTGCGGCGGAACCAATTGCCCACGCCAGTCCGCCCTGCAGGTGGATCGAGCACGTGCGCGGTGTGCTGCGAGCGGCGGTGACGGTGACGCGCCACGTGCACATCGGCCGCTCCTCTGTCCTCGTCCATTGTTCTGACGGCTGGGACCGCACGGCGCAAGTCACGGCGATCGCGCAGCTTCTGCTGGACGGCTCGTTCCGCTCGCGGGATGGCTTCCAGCGTCTTGTCCAGAAGGAGTGGCTGGACTTCGGCCACCAGGTATCTCCGGCGCCCCGTTCGCCGCCGCCCGTCGCCGCCAGCCCTCGCGCGCGCCCTGGCGGCCCGCTCTGCATTGCAGACGCTCAGGATGTCCTCCGCGGCTCGCCAGTTTGCCCTGCGCCTCGGCTCGCTCGCGCCGCTCGAGAAGGGCACGCATTCGCCGTCCGACGAGCAGCTGTCCCCCGTCTTTCTTCAGTTCGTCGAGTGCGTGTGGCACCTGTGCCAGCAAATGCCACGGGCATTCGAATTCAATACGTCGTACCTCGCGGCCCTTCTCCACCACGCGCTTGCCTGCGAGACGGGCACGTTCCTGTGCAACTGCGAGCGCCAGCGTGTTGCGCTTGAGCTCCCCGCTCTCACCGCGTCGGCGTGGGACATGCTCGGCGGCGAGGAGTTCCGCAACTTTGAGTACGAGCCCTCGGGAGATGTGCTTCTACCCGACGTATCCGCGAGCACGCTACGCCCTTGGTCTGCTTACTACTGCCGTGCGGGACGCCGCCTTCGCGATGAGCCCCTGCAGGCGCGCCACTGGCCCGTCTCCGTCGCCGCCATCGCCCGATGACCCGCCCAACCCGATGTCTCCGCAGCTCGCCGAGGCGCGGTGCGCGGCACTCGCCAACGAGAACTCCCAGCTGCGCGAGGCGCTCCGCCGCCTGGGGCCCTCCAAGGCAGCCGACGATGGTGAGGCCGTCGCCGTCGTGCCCGCCGTGGAGACGTCGCCCGGTGTGGCGCAAGCACAGCCGCGGCTGGAGGTGCACGAGGCGCACGTGGAGGTGCACGCGCTCGCGCACCAGGGTGCCGCGTTGCTGTGCGAAGAAGAGGAGTTCGGCAGCGCGCCCGACGCGTCGTCGTCGGTTGAGGACGACGACGAGTAAGCTTAAGGCACGGCGTGCAGCTACACACTTTTCCGCAAGAGAGAACGTCTTTACTTCACCATGGCGAACTGGAAGTCGCCCTCTACCACTTTCTGGCCGTCCACGTAAGCGACTCCCTTCATCTTCACCAAGCCAAATTTCGCCTTGAAGGCGGTGAGTTCCATTTCCATGGTCAGCGTGTCGCCGGGTACAACGGGGCGGCGCCACTTGACGTTGTTCACGCCGGCGAAGAAGAAATCTCCCTTCCCGTCGGTGATCGGCTCCTGTAGGGAGACGATGCCGCCGACTTGCGCCATCGCCTCCACCTGCAGCACACCCGGCATGATCGGCCGCTCGGGAAAGTGGCCATTGAAGTACTCTTCGTTGACCGTGACCTGCGCCGCGTGGTGGCCGCTGGGCACGCGGTGGCCAAGAGCGAGTGGTGTGCGGCAGGCGCGCCTTCTTCACGCCGACCGCCCGCTTGCCAGCCTCAAACTCGATGATCTTGTCAACGAGCAGGAAGGGGTAGCGGTGCGGGAGGATACTTTTGATCTTCGCGATGTCGAAGACCGTGTCGGCATCTTTCATCGCCGTGCTCAGTGCTTCCGCGCCCTGCCATTCAGCCGTCTGCGAGCGCCACGCGCCGTGTCAGCACACAAAATGACGACACAACACAGATTCGCAAGCCACCTCGTCCATGCGCGCAGCGGCGGCGCGTGCGACGCGGCCAAGAGCGAGGCGCGCGCCACTCGGCGAGTACGACAGCGCGGCGTGCGAGACGAGGAGGTGGAGGAGGAACATGTCGGATCTCCGATATTCCGATGTCGCTGCGGGGAGCTCGCAGATTCTGCCCTCTTCTCCCCACCCTGTTCCCAGCTGCGCCCAGGCCGCGCCGTGTGGAGAGTTGCTTGTGAAGGACATGCTTGCCGCGAGACTGCCGCGCGCGCGCGGCTGCTCGTTGCTCGCGCTGGGCGCGCTCGTGGCGCTGCTGATCGGCTTCATGCGTGTCGTCTGGCGGCTCGCGCACTTGGAGACGCGACACCGCTGGGCGCCGGTGCCTCCTGCGCCGGACATGGCAGGCGGGCCCGCGATCCCGAAAGTGATTCACCAGATGTACCAGAGCGAGCAGCTCCCGGCGCAGTGGCGCAACGGCTCGGCAGCGTGGAAGCAGCTGCACCCGGATTACCGGTACGTGCTGTGGACGGATGCGTCCCTACGCGAGCTGATCGCCGCAGAGTACCCGCAGATGCTCGCACTGTACGACGGCTACCCTCATGCGACACAGCGGTGGGACGCATCGCGGTATGCGATCCTCCACCACCACGGTGGGCTGTACGCCGACCTCGACCTGCGGCCGGTACGGCGCGTCGACGGCCTGCTCCGCGGCCAGCACGCGCTGTTGCCGCACACGCCGAACATCGGGCTGACGAACGCGCTAATGGCGTCGACGCCCCGCCACCCATTCTTTGGCGAGCTGCTCCGCCAGCTGCCAGCCTATGCGCGCGCGCCGTTCGGGCTCAGCAAGCACTCGAAGGTGCTGATGTCGACGGGCTCCACCTACGTCTGGGCCGTCTTCTTGCGATGGGCCGAGGCGCGCAGCCGCCCACCGCCCGTGCGCGTGTTGCCGCACGCCGGCCCAAGTCGTGCCGCGACACCCCGCCATGGCGCGCAGGACGCGTCACACGACGTGCCAAACCTGATCACCGCCGAGGACTGGGGTAAGTGCTCGGTGTGCGTGACACCCGCCGTCGGCGGGGTGAGCCGCAGCGCCTTTGCGCACGGCCCCGGCTCGTCGTGGCACTCGTGGGACAGCGCCGTCGTGCTGTGGGCCTTCTGCAACCTCGAACTCCTCGTCGCTGTCGCTGCGGCGGCCGCCGTCCGGCTGGTGCTCGGCCGGCCGCTGCGCCAAGCGATCGTCGCCGGTGGTTCCGTTGTTGTCGTTGGAGTGGTGCACCGCGTCCTGGCGCTCAACCTCCTCGAGACGTTCATCGCCCGTCCGCTCATCTGGCTGATCATGACGTGATGGCCACGTGCGTCGGGCCGCCGGCACGGTCTCGCCGCTGTGGCTGGGAGCCTGGGAGGCGTCAGATCGCGTGCGTGACCCACGAACCGGCTTCCTCGGGCTGCAGCACTTTCCCCGCCTGCTCAGCGCGAAACCGCCTCGGTCGAAGCGTACTCGCCCACGCTGCTGCCGCCGCGCGTGCGATCACGTCGCCTTGCAAAAAATCCAGCAGGGCGTCATCAGCATGCTAGCATAGAATATAGAGAGCCTGCGTTTCAAGGTTTAAGAAGTTGCAATGTCAGGAAGTCGACAGCTGTATAGGAGAGCGCTCCCGACTTCAAGCCCTCTCTAGTCCTGTACTTTAGCTGTAAGCAGCGCACTGTGAGTACCATAGCGCACTGTAAGCCCGTGCTCGCAGCTTCGCTGGCAACATCTTCTCGGCGCAATGAAAGCCGCACGACTTGGGACGTACGGTTCGGGTGTGGGTGAGCTACGCTGGCCGCGCCACGCGGTGGTTGCCGACGGCGAGCTGTACTGTGCTGACGGGACGAATCACTGCGTCGTGGTGTTCCGGCTGGATGGCCGGCACTTGCGCAGCCTCGGCGCACCGGGTGACGGCCCCGGCCAGCTCGAGTCGCCGCACGCGGTGGCGATTGTTGGGGACCGTGTGCTGGTGGCCGACCACGGGAACCACCGGATCGCGTGCTTCTCGCGTGGCGGCCGCTGGCTCGGGGCCTGGGGCGCCCCGCGAGGCAGGGCGACGACGGCGACGCATGCGGGCTCGGCCGCGTCTGCCAGCGCGCCGCTCTCGCCGCTGCTCAGCTTCCCGCATGGGCTCGCAGTGAGTGGCGAGCACGTCTTAGTGGCGTCGACGGGCGCGAACGAGATCGTGAGCTTCGCCCTCGCCGACGGCGCGCCACTCTCGCGCTTCGGTGCGGTGGCACAGTCGCTCGAGGCACATCTCGAGCGGCGCTTCCGTGGCTCACCGGGAGCGCCGCGGCAGCTGAACTGGCCGAAGGCGGTGGCGGCAGATCGCGATCGAGTCTACGTCGCAGACTCGGCCAACCACTGCGTGAAGATCTTTGAGGCGGGTGTGCTGATTGACTCGTGGGGTGGCCGCGGGGCCGCCGATGGCCTGTTCGAATTCCCCGGCGGGATCGGCGTGTACGATGGCCACGTTTTTGTCGCCGAGGCGCGCGGCCGCCGCGTGCAGGCCTTCTC
>MDSZ01024819.1_pt1 | contig 18012 bp, 27 predicted proteins | sample 811201 | NCBI WGS metagenome assembly MDSZ01 (sample SAMN05326647, study PRJNA326480) | marine metagenome | isolation source: seawater | place: Indian Ocean: North | collected 2010
AAAGGAGAAACTAATATGTATCAATCTGATGAACTTCAAAAGAAGTGGCAGCCAGTTCTTGAGCACCCTGATTTAGCAGAAATAAAGGATGCCCATAAGAGAGCCGTAACTGCAACTCTTCTTGAAAACCAAGAAAAATCTGCCAGAGAGAACCACGATGGTTCTGGTGGATATAGAAGTCCTTCTCTACTTGGAGAAGCGGCGCCAACTAACGCAATGGGAGCCTCAAGTTCTACTGCTTCTGCAGGAAGTGTAGATACTTTTGATCCTGTTTTAATCTCACTCGTAAGACGTTCTATGCCAAATCTTATCGCATATGATGTTTGCGGTGTTCAACCAATGACTGGACCAACAGGACTTATTTTCGCAATGAGATCCAGAGTACAAAGCCAAACAGGTAGTGAAGCACTCTTCAACGAAGCAGGAACTCACGTATCTAGAGGTTCTGGTAACGGAGCGAATACAGCCTCTTTCGCGGCGGCTAACTCTTCTGCTGGTGGAGTAATGACAGGAACTGATCCTACTGCAAGATCGGCTTCTTCTACTGGTGGTGCTTATAACGTCCACACAGGTATGTCAACAGCCACTGCTGAAGCTTTAGGTGACGGAACTGCGAATAACGGTTTCAACGAAATGGCTTTCTCAATCGAGAAAATTTCTGTTACTGCTGTTTCAAGAGCCCTAAAAGCTGAGTACACAATGGAATTAGCACAAGACTTGAAAGCAATTCACGGACTTGATGCTGAAACTGAATTGTCAAACATACTATCTGCTGAAATCTTAGCTGAGATCAACAGAGAAGTTGTTAGAACAATTAACTACTCTGCTGTAGCTGGTTCACAAAACAACACAACTGCCGCTGGTACATTTGATCTTGATACAGACTCAAATGGACGTTGGAGTGTTGAAAAGTTCAAAGGCTTAATGTTCAACATTGAACGTGATGCAAACGAACTAGCAAAAGCAACCAGACGAGGTAAAGGTAACGTAATGTTATGTTCTTCTGATGTAGCTTCTGCACTTCAAATGGCTGGTGTTCTCGACTATACACCTGCTCTTAACAACAACCTAAACGTAGACGATACAGGAAATACATTTGCTGGTGTTCTTAACGGAAGAATCAAAGTGTATATCGATCCTTATTTTGCACCTGCAAGTTCAGGCGCTTCTGCGGCTCATTACTACACCTTGGGTTATAAAGGTTCAAGTGCCTTCGATGCTGGACTTTTCTACTGCCCATATGTTCCACTACAAATGGTGAGAGCAATAGGTGAGCAATCTTTCCAACCAAAGATTGGTTTCAAAACTCGTTACGGCATGGTAGCAAATCCATTTGCAACAAATGACGGAAACGGTATTGCGGCTAGACTTGGTTCTGGAGATGGTAACAAGTATTACAGATTAACAAAAGTTAATAACTTAATGTAATCTCAGTATCACATAAAAACTTTAAGAGGGCTTAACGGCCCTCTTTTTTTTGGGATTTTAAAATACTATATAGTTGTGTTACGACAAATGTAACGTGTTTTATTAAACCCTCGGCTGAGTATCTCCTTACGATCCAGCCACAACACCCTCGAAAGGATAATCAATGAATTTTATTAGATCATTGACAATAGTATTATTGTCGTTATTTTTAATTACTCCCGCTTTAGCAGATGAAAAAGTTAAAGTGGGTTTTGTGTATGTAGGACCAGTAGGTGATCACGGCTGGACATATATGCACGATCAAGGCCGTCAGTTAGTTGAAGAAGAATTAGGAAGTATGGTAGAAACTTTCTATGTAGAAAATGTTGCTGAAGGTCCTGATGCTGAAAGAGTTATGACTAACATGGCTCTGCAAGGTGCTGATATCATATTTGCTACATCATTTGGATATATGGACGCAATGTTAAAAGTTGCAAAACAATTTCCTGATGTGAAATTTGAACACGCCACTGGTTATAAAACTGCCCCTAATATGTCAGTTTACTCTTCAAAGTTTTATGAAGGTAGATATATTCAAGGCGTGATTGCAGGAATGATGAGTGAAAAAGGTAAAGCTGGTTATATTGCTTCATTTCCTATCCCGGAAGTTATTCGTGGAATTAATTCGTTTTGGTTAGGTGCTACTTCTGTAAATCCTGATTTTGATATTGATGTAGTATGGGTAAATACTTGGTATGATCCAGGTAAAGAAGCTGATGCGGCTACTGTATTAATTCAACAAGGTGCTGATATTATAACACAACACACAGATTCACCAGCGGCTTTACAAGTTGCTGAAGAAAAAGGTGTGAAAGCTTTTGGACAAGCTTCTGATATGATTATGTTTGCCCCAAAAGCACAATTGACTGCTATTATTGATGATTGGGGACCATATTATGTTGAAAGAGTTATGGCTGTTATTGATGGTAGTTGGGAATCTTCTGACACTTGGGGAGGTATGGATACTGGAATGGTAAAAATGGCTCCAATGACAAATATGCCCGAAGAAGTGGCTGATGTTGCTAATTTATTAGCTAATAAAATATATGATGGACAATTAGATCCTTTTGATGGAAAATTCTCTACTGGAGAATTATTGGGTATGAGTGATTATCTTCCCGGCATTGATGCTATGAAGCCTTAATTATAAACTAGTCATTGCGTAAACTTATAAATAGAGTATATAAGGAGTTTACGCAATGGCACTTCAAGGAACTATGCCCGAAAATCTTAGCTTTTTATCACCCCAGGGTTTTAAATTTGCTATTCAAAAATTACCGAATGTTAATTATTTCTGTACAGCGGCATCTATACCAGACATTACATTAGGACAAGTAGATCAAGAAAATATCTTTATTAAGATACCAGTACCAGGCGATAAACTTGTATTCTCTCCATTAGATTTAAGATTTCAAGTAGACGAAGATTTAAAAAACTTTAAAGAAATATATGATTGGTTAGAAGGATTAGGATATCCAGATAACTTTCAACAAAGAGCAAATCTACAATCTACATTACAACAAACAAACACTCATGCAGGGTTAACTCATTCAGATGGATCCCTTCTAGTTACTACTGCTCAATATCAACCCAACATTGAAATTAAATTCATAGATTTGTACCCAATCAGTTTAGGTGCATTAGAATTTAACGTGCAAGGAACTGAAATAGAATATCTAGTAGGTTCAGTACAATTTGCATATAGGAAGTATTCAATTGACACAGTAAAATAATTGTGTTATAATGTCTATATTAACATATACATATGGAAATTTTGCTCTTGAATTAGATAGAGGGAAAGGTATTGTATGGAAAAATGGACTACTTTTATTTAAAGGATTTGGTTATACTGCTATAAAGATTTATGTTGAAAATGTACCTGAACATAGACATAAGTTCCGCTCTCAATTATCAATGAGACAGAAAGTTGTTTTCAATAAATCACCAGTTCCAGAACCAGAGATAGAGAAACCACAGAAAAAATTAAAAAAGAGATAGTTATGGATTATTTGATTGTTATTATTTTTAGTACATTGTTACCCAATGGTATGAAAGATATGTACGTGTTTGAAAGGCCTTCTTTTTCAACGGCAGAAGAGTGCATTAATGGTGCTAACGATCCAGTACTAATTAAAAAAATGACTGCTAAACTTTATATAGAGTATGGTAGAGCAAAAGCTATAGAACGTGTTATATGTTCTACTCAAGAAAAGATTGTAGAAGTTTTAAAACAAAGTAAAGGAATTGATACATGAGATGTTGGCATTGTAGTAATGAATTGATTTGGGGTGGAGATCATGACTTAGAAGATAATGAAGAATATGATATGGTAACTAATTTATCTTGTAATAAATGTGAAAGTTACGTAGAAGTTTATCGTAAAAAGGAAGATGTGAATGAAGATTGAAGATATTATGGAAATGTGGAATAAAGATAGTAAGATTGATGAAACAGAACTTGCTACAGAAAGTTCAAATATACCAGTAGTACATAATAAATATTTGAAGATTTTTATGGCTGAAAGAATAAAATTATTTCAAGCTAAAGCAGAACTTAAAAAGAAACGTAGATTAATACTAGAGTATTATCTAGGTGAACTCGATCAAGATGATCTAAAAGAACTTGGTAGAGAACAATTTTATAAAAAATTATTAAAGAACGAAGTTGACTTATATGTTGATAGTGATGATGCTCTTACAGAGCATAGTCTTAGAGTATCAGTACAAGAAGAGAAAGTTAACTATTTAGAGGCTGTTTTACGACAAATAAATAACAGAGGGTTTCAGATAAAAAATGCAATCGACTGGAATAGATTCATCACTGGATAGTGAAGATAGAGTTGCACTCTTAAAAATGCGAATTGAAAAGTTTAAGAAAGATAATGCAGTATTATGGACAAAGAGTTATCCATACAAGACAACAAAAATATTTCCCGACAAAGAAGAGATACCATCAGAATCTCCAAAAGAGACGCCGTATATGTCTCTATTGAGACAGAAAATGGTATCGCCAAAGAAATAAGTGAGTACTTTACATTTGATGTACCTGGGGCTACATTTATGCCAGCTTATCGTAATCGCTATTGGGACGGTAAGATTAGATTATTCAATGTTAACACTAAACTTATATATCGGGGACTTCTACATCACTTAAAACTTTTTGCTGAACAGAGAGATTACGATTTAGATATACGTGACGGCTTAGATGATATTAATGATATATCTTTAAACGAGGCCGCTCTCTTCTGTAAAAATTATAAAATAAAGCCTCGAGATTATCAATTAGGAGCATTTGCCCATGCTCTCCGAAACGAGAGAGCCTTGATATTATCTCCGACGGCTAGTGGTAAATCTTTGATTATTTTTATGTTATGTGATTATATTCCGGGGCGTAAATTAATAATAGTTCCCACAACATCACTTGTTTATCAGTTAGATAAAGACTTTAAAGATTATTCTGATTCTAACAATAGTTATTCTACACACTTAATCATGTCGGGTCAAGACAAAAATGCAGATGCAGACATTTTTATTTCAACTTGGCAATCTATCTATAAACAACCAAAGAAATGGTTTGATCAGTTTGATATGATAATAGGTGATGAAGCCCATTTATTCAAAGCAAACTCTCTTACAAAGATAATGACTAAGTTAGAGAAATGTGAATATAGATTTGGTTTTACTGGTACATTAGATGAAACACAAACTCATAGATTAGTACTAGAGGGATTGTTTGGTCCAGTTATGAAGGCTATATCTACTAGAGAATTAATTGATAATAAGACAATAGCAGACTTGAAAATTAAAGCATTAGTACTTAAATATAGTGATACTATACGTAAAATGATGAATAATGCAAAATATGATGAAGAGATTAAATTTATTGCAGGACATACACCACGAAATAATTTTATAAAAAACTTAGCATTGAGTAGAAAAGGTAACACTCTTATATTATTTCAGATGGTAGAAAAGCATGGTAAAATAATTTATGATCTCATAAATAGTAGTGTAAATGGTAAACGAAAAGTATTTTTTATATATGGAGGGGTAGATGCCCAAGAAAGAGAACGTGCTAGGGAAATTACTGAAAGAGAAACAGATGCAATTATTGTGGCTAGTTACGGCACATTCTCAACGGGTATCAATATACGAAACTTACACAATATTATTTTTGCTAGTCCTAGCAAGTCTCGTATAAGAAATTTACAATCTATAGGTAGAGGATTACGTAAAAGTGATAAAAAAGTTTTGGCGACTCTATACGATATTTCTGATGATTTATCTTGGAAGTCTTGGCACAATTTTACTCTTAAACACTTTGCCGTCAGAGTGAAAATGTATAATGAAGAAGAATTTGATTACAAGATATACAACATAAGGTTAAAAGATGATATCTATAATTAAACTATCAAATGGTGAAACATTGATAGCTAACATAACATATAAAGATGATACTAAGCTTACAGTATCAGAACCACTAAAGTTGGATTTCATTCAACACTTTGGTGGTCCAGCTATGATTACTACATTCTGGGTACCATTTGAGAAAGATAAAATAAGTGTTGACATTAGTATGCATCATGTGATAATGTCTAATGAAGTACCTAAAGAAACAAAAGAATTTTATTATAAGTCTCTTACTAATGTTAGAGGCGAAATGGAACCAGAAACAGAAAAAACAATGAAAGAAAGAGTGAAACAGGCTATGAAAAATATTTACAATTCTAATACATTCCCACATACGGTGCATTGATGGCTAAGCGACAGAAACATAATTATGTGGATAATAAAAAATTCCTAGCAGAGATGATTAAATACCGAGAATCTGTTATCAATTCAACACCAGATAATCGCCCTAGAGTGCCGTTTTATATCGGTGATTGTATTATGAAGATAGCAACACATTTATCATATAAGCCAAATTTTGTGAATTATACATTCAGAGAAGAAATGATATCTGATGGAGTAGAAAATTGTTTACAATATATTGACAATTTTAATCCAGATAAATCCAGAAATCCTTTCGCATATTTTACACAAATAATTTATTTTGCATTTTTAAGACGTATACAAAAAGAGAAGAAATATTTGTATACAAAATATAAGGCATCAGAGAATACTAATCTATTCGGTGAAACGTCAGATAGACATACTCATGATGGTAATAATAATACTTATGCTGATAAGATAAAATATAATGAATGGAGTGAAGAATATATGAATGATTTCATAGTAAATTTTGAAGAACATAAACGCAGAAAGAAAAGAAAGACAGTTGCTCCCCTAGATAAATTTATGGCTGAATAAATGAAGATAGCTATAATTAATGACACCCATTGGGGTGTTAGAAATGATTCGCAACAGTTTTTAGATTATTTCAAAAGATTTGTAGATAATATATTTTTACCATATCTAGATGAACACCAGATAGATACTGTAATACATCTTGGTGATATTGTAGATAGACGTAAGTATATAAACTTTGTAACTCTCAGACATCTTAAAGATACACTATTACACCCTATCTTAGATAGAGGGATTGACTTTCACGTTATTATTGGTAATCATGACGTACCATATAAGAATACAAATGATATCAATTCTATGGCTGAACTATTTGATCAACATAAAGTTTCTTACTATTCAGATCCCACAGTACAAACTTTTGATGGAACTGATATTCTATTTTTACCATGGATTAATTCTAGTAATTATTCTGATAGTATGAATCATATTAAAAACTCTAAAGCACAGATTTGTATGGGACATCTAGAAATAGCTGGTTCACCTATGATGAGAGGTGTAACTAACGAACATGGTATGAGTATAGATGATTTTAAAAATTTTGATGTAGTTATTTCAGGCCACTTCCACACAAAATCTACTAATAGTAATATTAATTATCTTGGTACTCAATATGAACTTACTTGGAGTGATTATCAAGATCCAAAAGGCTTTCATGTCTTTGATACTAATACAAGAGAATTAGAAATGATACGTAATCCTTATCGTATGTTTCATAAAATATTCTATGATGATGTTAAGAAAACTTCTGATGAAATTTTACATCAAGATTATTCTATGTATGAAGGTACATATGTTAAAGTAGTAACTCAACAAAAAGAAAATCCTTATACGTTTGATTTGTTTATGGATAAACTTCATCAAGAAAGTCCAATAGCAATACAGATAGTAGACGATCATTTGAATCTACACTTAGAAGGTGATGATGAATTGATTAATCAAACTCAAGATACTGTTACTATACTTTCTAAATATATCGAAAATATGGAAACAACTGTCCCCAAGAAAAAGCTTGACAGTTTGATGCGAACATTATATAATGAAGCTTTATATATGGAAGTTTAATGAAGCATACTATAAGAGTATATCATGAAGATACAGATTTTTTAGGAGTAGTTTACTATGCTAATTATTTTAAGTTTATAGAAAGGGCTCGTTCTGAACCAATTCGGGATTATAATCTTAAATTTAATTTTACAGTAGCTAATGTCTGTGCAGACTTTAAATCTCCTGCAAGATTTGATGATATACTAACAGTAACAACTAATTTAGATTACATAAAGGGTGCAAGTGTTGGTTTAAATCAAGTGATAACTAGAGATAAAGATTTAATTTTTCTAGCTATAGTAAAGTGTGCATATGTCGTTGATGGTAAACCCGTCAGAATACCAGAAGAAATTAAAGATACATTGAAAGATATATTCAAATGAAAATATTAATATTTGGATTACCCGGTTCAGGGAAAACAACCTTAGCAAAAGAATTAGCATATCATTTTTGTGTACCACATCACAATGCAGATTTCTATCGTACATTATATAATGATTGGGATTTTAGTGAACGTGGTAGATGGCGTCAATTAGAACGAATGGTACAACAAAAAGGTATTTTAGATTTTATAGCACCTCGTCAAGATATGAGAGATATTGTTAAAGCTGATTTTACAATATGGATGGATACAATCAAAGAAAGTAAATATGAAGACACAAATAAACTATTTGAAGTGCCTCATTATTTAGATATTGATTATAGAGTGGAAAAATGGATAGACATAAACCAACTACACAAATGCTTGGCAGATTTCAGCCCTGGCACGACGGACATACTGAACTTTTTAAGGTTGCACTTTCGAAAACTTCTCAAGTAGCGATATTACTAAGAGAGCAAGATGGAACTGAAAATAACCCATTTAGTTTTGAAGACAGATGTAAAATGATAGATGATGCTCTTATAGACTATAAGGGTAAGTATGAGATTATAAGTGTACCAAACATTACACACATTACTTATGGGCGTGATGTAGGATATACTATAGAGCAAGAACATCTCAGTAAAGAGATTGAAGAAATTTCAGCTACTAAAATAAGGAAAGAATATTGGGAAAGATAGCAGTAACTGGCTGTGATGGTTTTATTGGTGGGACTTTATGTCCAAAGTTAGAAAGACTTGGTTATAAAATTGATTACTGGGATCTTCAAAGAGAGAAAGATATAAAATTATTTTCTACTGATGCAGAAGTAGTTATACATCTTGCCGCTATGACTGGTGTTAGAAATAGTATAGGTAATGAAGAAGAGTATTACAGAGAGAATGTTGAAAACACTAAACACATTCAAGAAGTTTGTCATCATTATGGTAAGAAATTAATCTATGCTTCTTCATCTAGTGCGATACATTGGTGGAAAAATCCATATGCGGCAACTAAAAAGATGAACGAAGCAACGGCAATGCCAGAACAATTGGGTTTAAGATTTTCTACAGTATACGGACCACGCAGTAGAAAAGATATGTTCATGACTAAGCTATATTATAATAGATTAGATTATGTAACAGATCATTCTAGAGATTTTATTCATGTTGATGATATTGTTGATGCTATAATCTTTTTTCTTGACAAAGACTTCAAACAATTGTATAGTGTATATAACATAGGTTCAGGCAAAACTGTTAAGCTAACTGATATTGTCGAGAATCTTAATATGGTATGGGTTAAGAAAATGGAAGGTGAATCTTACGAAGTAAAAAATAATGAAATGGATATATCTCCAATTTTAAAGTTGGGTTGGAAACCCACTAGAAAAATTTCAGATTTTTTAGATAAGATAAAGAGAAAGAGGGTAGATGATTTATTTTAAAGATATTCGTTGGAAGAATTTCTTATCAACGGGTAACGTATGGACAAAAGTGAAATTAGATGAACACGCAAACACTATTATTGTTGGAGAAAATGGATCTGGCAAATCTACTATTCTTGATGCATTATGCTTTGTATTATTCAATAAGCCATTTAGAAAAATTTCTAAGTCTCAAATGCTTAACTCAATTAATATGGGTGGTTTAGAAGTTCACGTTAATTTTACTATAGGTAAAACTGATTATATTATTAAGAGAGGTATTAAGCCAGCTTTATTTGAAATATATCAAGATAATACTTTACTTAATCAACCAGGTTCTTCTAGAGATTATCAAAAGCAATTAGAAGAAACTATACTTAAATTAAACTTTAAATCTTTTACTCAAATAGTTGTACTCGGTGCATCTACATTTATTCCATTTATGCAACTATCGGTTGCTCATAGAAGGGAAGTTATAGAAGATTTATTAGATATTAGTATATTCTCTAATATGGGTAAACTACTCAAAGATAGAGTAGCAGATAATAGAGAGTCTATCCGTGATACAGACTATCAAATAGATTTACTTATGAATAAGATAGAAACCCAACAATCTTATATCCGTAAGATTAAAGAACAGAATGATGATACGATAGCTACATTTCAAGGATTGATTGATGGTGCCCAAGAAGAGATAAATGATTTATCACAACTATCTAACAATATATTAAAAGATATTGAAAAATTATCAGAAGAAGTTCAACCACTTAAGGGTGAAGAAACAAAGAGAACTAAACTTGATGATATTCACAAAAGAATGAATACTAAAGTAAAGAACATACAGAAAAAGATCCAGTTCTTTGCTGAAACAAATAATTGTCCAACTTGTTCTCAAGAAATTGACGAGACTATCAAGAAACAAAAGATAGCAGAACACGAAGATCAACAGAAAGAAATACATGATGGTGAAGATAAACTTGTAGAAGAAGTTGCAAAGTTAGATAAGAGAATTATGGAACTAATGAAAAAGCAGACAGAACTTAATTCTCTTCAGACACAGATAACCGAGAATAACTCAAATATAAAATCCCTAAATAAGTCTATAAAGAAAAATCAAGATGAAATTGAAAAGATAAAATCTACGGGTGTAGATTCTACTGATGCTATAGAAACTTTAAAGACACACGAAGATGATAAAAGGATATATGAGACTAAGAAAGAAGAATTAGTCAATGAGAAAGAGTTGTTTGGTGTAGCAGTAAATATGCTAAAAGATGATGGAATAAAAAAGAAAATTATTAAACAATACGTACCTGTTATGAATAAATTGATTAATAAATATCTTGCCGCTTTAGATTTCTTTGTATTGTTTGAGTTAGACGAGCAATTCAATGAAGTTATCAGAAGTAGACACAGAGATGAATTTTCTTATGCATCTTTTTCAGAAGGTGAAAAGATGAGAATTGACTTAGCATTACTGTTTACTTGGAGAGCAATAGCTAAACTAAAGAACTCTATTAATACAAATTTATTAGTGCTAGACGAAGTGTTTGATGCATCTCTAGATAATAATGGGTGTGATGAATTTTTGAAATTGTTAAATCAATTGGATAATCAAACTAACGTGTTTGTTATCTCACACAAGGGAGATATACTTGCTGAAAAGTTTAGAAATCAAATCAAATTCGAAAAGATTAAAAACTTTAGTAGAATTGCCGCATAAGATGAATACTTGTATTATCATACCAGCCAGATTTGGGAGTACAAGATTTCATGGTAAAGCTATAGCTAGATTAAATGGTACACCTATGGTGAAGTACGTAGCGAAAGCCGCTGGAAAATCAGGACTTCCAGTTTATATTGCTACAGATGATGATGTAATTTGTTCTTTAGCTGATGATGTATACTTTGATCAATTTGCATACAGAAATGGTACTGAAAGAGTTGCTGGTACAATAAAATGGAAAGAACTAGATAAGTATGAGAAGTTTATAAATGTACAATGCGATATGCCAGATGTTACTGTAGAGTGTATAGAGAAATGTGTTGATCTATTAGATTATTATTCAGTTAGTACTGTATACACAGATATGCCAGAAGAACAGAAGAATGATCCAAATTCTGTAAAGCTTGTTAGAGCAGAGAATAAAGCTTGTTGGTTTGGTAGAGGAATTACTGGTTATGGTGAATGGCATTTGGGTGTATATGGTTATAGAAGAAGTGCATTATGGAATTATCCACACTATAAAGTTTCTGAAGAAGAAACAATAGAAGGATTAGAACAGTTACGTTGGTTAAAAAATGAAGTTGAAATTGGTGTAGCTAAAGTGAAGTTTGATGGTATTGAAATAAACACACAAGCAGATTTAGAAATGTGGCATAAGAGAAATAGATCATAATGGGAAAGAGAAGTGATTATGAAAGAAAAGAAAGAGATTTCTACCCAACCCCGTTGGAAGCTTTTCTTCCAGTGGTACCTCATTTGCCATATAATTTTACTTATATTGAGCCATGTGCTGGAGATGGTACATTAATAAAACATATTGAAGAACATTGTACTGGTGCTACTTTACAATTAGCTTCTGATATTGAACCACAAGCTGATTGGATAGAAAAGTGGGATATGTTTGAATTAATTATAAAACCATCTACACAATTTATCATAACTAATCCACCCTGGGATAGAAAAATCCTACATAGTATGATAGAGAAATTTTCTAGTAAAGTTGGTATGTTTTTATTATTTGATGCAGATTGGATCCACACAAAGCAAAGCATACCATATCAAGATATGTTACGTAGTGTTATAAGTGTTGGTAGAGTAAAATGGATACCAGAAAGTAAATCAGTTGGTAAAGATAATTGTGCTTGGTATTATTTTGATGATAGGCCAGATTGGCAACAAGACGAAGTGAAGATAAAAAATGGAGCGATAAACTTATATGGCAAACGAGAGAATAAAACGAGATAAGACTCACTCACTTAGTAGAGCCTGGGAAAAATCTTTTAAGAAATCTGGTAAAGCTAAAGATAGAAGATTGAATAGAAAATTAGAAAGAGATTATGAACAACCAAGAAATATTCGACAAACTCAAAGCTAAATTACTAAAAACTCGGTTATTATGTATAACTGCAAGTGATTTATCAATAGATGCAAAAGCATTCGTCCTGGGTAATCCTGGTGATGCTGAGACTATAATTCCAGTGTTTAATCCGATTATAGTAAATAAATCAGAAGAGATGTTTCTAAATGAAGAAACACATTATCAATATCCTGGATTATTTCTCAAAGTTAAAAGACATAAAGAAATTAGATGTAGATATGCTGGACTAGATGGTAGTGTTAACACTATCAAGTTTGAGAATGTAACTTCTGGACTATTTCAACAAGCTATGGATACATTAGAAGGTATAAGATTTACGAGTAGAGCAAATAGATATCATTTAGAACTTGCTAAAAGAAAGAAAAGAAAATTAGATAAGTTAAGAAAAAGGAATTTATCATGATGGATTGGTTGACAACACTTGGTATAAAAAAGCACCCAGTTGAAATAGAAGAAGAAGAAAAAGCAGAAGACTTAACATTCTCTAAAGAAAATTTATATAAGCATAGATGGGTGTGGTATCATTTAATATTGTGTATACAAATGATCTTGACAAACATATTACTAATTGCTATACTGGTTACCATAGCTATAAAATTATAGGAGAATCATATGTCAGAAGACGTTAAAGAATCTACAAAATATGAAAGTCTAATGGGTGTCAAAGAAAAACCCAATGCTGACTTAACTTCTTTTATGCCAGAACTTGATGAAACTGTAGTTGAAGAACCTTGGAAACAACACTGGAAAGAAATGCCAGAGTTTAAGCAAGAAGATAAAAAAACTTTTAAAACAATACAATTACATTTTAGAAATAAAGAAGACTTTGATGAATTTTGTAAAAAGTATTCAGCAGTTGATTCAGAAATGAAACCAACAGAGAAAACAAAATCTATGTGGTACCCTAAGTTAGAGATTACTAAAAATTCTTTAATGAGATGGATTGAAGAATGAAAATAATCTTATTCTGGAGCAATAAGCCTACAGAATCAAGTAGTCCATCTTCTTGGAGAGGAAGTGAATTAAGATTTTCTCCATTTCACGAATTAGTATTTAAGGCTCATGAAAAGATGGGCAATGATGTTGAAGTCTGGACATATCAGAAAGTTACATTCTGGGATTATTCATCTATCAAAATAAAAGATGCAAGTTCAATGTTAAATTATGAGGTAGTTCATAAAGCATTAATGAATGGACATTCTATAGCCCATGTTGCTGATGCAATTAGATTAAAGAGAGCATCACAAGTAGAGGGTGTAGTACTTGATATGGACGCCGTAGTATTGAAGCCTTTACCAGAATATGATTCTTGGTTTGCTACAATGCCGAGTAAGAAGACTGGTGGATTTGCACCTCAATGGGGTGAAAGTAAACCACCAATGAAAGTACACGATAACAGTTGGGACGGGAAAGAATTAACTGCTTTTCCAATTAAAGTTGGACCCAATACATCAAAGCAAGTACATGACTTGGCAATTTGGATAATGAAGAAATTAGAAACTGATCCCAAAGCAAGTTCAGATGAATGGAACTCAGTATTATGGACAGTAAAGAAAATATGTTCAACAGATACTACAGCCAAAGTTTATCAGCCAATATATTTCTGTCCTTTACCAGCTTGGTTAGGTGAGGGTAAATGTTACTCAATAGAAACTCCAACACGATTAGATGGTAAAACAGAATTGTTTGGACATACTTTGCCCAGTATAGATGAGATATCAGAAAAATCTTTTGTTGTTCAACATTTTTTTGAAAGTGCTTGGAATAAAGCAGATAGTATAGATGAGCATACATGGAAAAATTTGGGACTTGACTCTTTGCTCAGAAAAGAGTATGATTATATAATTAATGATACAGAAATAAAATCGACACAAACATCAACATTAGAAAAGTTTTTTGCATGACAAATCCTAGACACCCAGTTTATATAATATCAAAGACTCGACATGAGTCTATGAAGACTTCAAGAAGTCTAGCTAGAATGAAAGTACCACATTATATTTCAGTTGAACCACAAGATTGGGATAATTATCAGAAAGCTTTAGATAATTTTAAAATACGTGACTATGTAACACTATTAAAACTTCCCTTTAGTAATCATGGAGATGGACCGGGGAGAGCAAGAAATTGGTGTTGGGATCATTCGATATCTATTGGTGCTGAATATCATTGGGTACTAGATGATAATATAGATGACTTCTATAGATTACATAATAACATTCGTATACGTGTTGAGAGTGGTGTAATCTTTAGGGCTGCCGAAGATTTTGTAGAAAGATTTGAAAATGTTCCTATTTCTGGATTTCAGTATCGATTCTTTATTGCACCAAATCAGAAATATCCACCATATGTAGCGAACACAAGAATTTACTCCACATTGCTGATTAGAAACGATTGTAAACACAGGTGGCGTGGTAGATATAATGAAGATACTGATATTTGTTTAAGAGTATTGAAAGATGGAGATGTTACGATTCAGTTCAATGCATTTATGCAAGGTAAATCAGCAACACAAACTGTTAAGGGTGGAAATACTGAAGAGTTTTATCATGCAGAAAATACAGATAACGAACAGTTTAAAAAGACTGGTTATAATACTGATGGTACGATTAACAAATCTAAAATGTTAGCTGACTTACACCCAGATGTAGCTAGAGTAGTTTGGAAATATGGTAGATGGCATCATTATGTTGACTATGGTCCATTTAAGAAAAATAAACTTAGATATAAGCCGGGTGTAAAAGAAAGCTTGACAAACAAGCCGAATAATTATAATATGAAGTTAATTACTAATTTTCAAGGTTAATATGAATATATTTTATTTAGATAAAGATCCAGTAAAATGTGCAAAGATGCACGTTGACAAACACGTAGTAAAAATGATTGTCGAGTATGCACAATTATTATCTACTGCACACAGAGTATTAGATGGTACAGAGAGTGTGGAATTATCTAAGAATGGACGTAAGATAAAAAGATATAGATTTACTAATAACTACAAAGAAAGTACTTATTATCTTGCTTGTCATATCAATCACCCATCAGCCGTATGGGCTAGACAATCATCACTAAACTACAGATGGCTATATGAATTGTTTGTTGCCTTGTGTGACGAGTACACATATCGATATGGTAAAAGACACTCAACTGATTTAAAGCTTAGAGTTGCTTTAGCTATGGCACCAAAAAATATACCATCATGTGCATTCACACAACCAACACCAGCGATGAGTCATTATCCAGATTGTATAGTTGAAGGTGACTCGTTGAAGTCATATCACAACTATTACATAGAAGCAAAAAAATCTTTTGCTAAATGGACAAAGAGAAGTGTACCTTCATGGTACAGTTTTGCTTAATTATATATACTACGATTTAATTTTATATAAGAAAGGTTGGCGAAATGACTCAATTGATTGATCCATCAAAATTTACAAACACTGTGGAGCGGTTACGCTCCTTTTTTTTAGGAAAAGGTTTTCTAGAAGTACACACACAAAATAGATTATCTATATTGGCGGCTTGTGAAGATCCGTTCAATGTAGCAACATATAATTATGCAGGAAAAGTTTGGCCGTTGCCTCAAACGGGACAAATGTGGTTAGAACATGAATTACTTACTAAGCCCAATGAAAAGGGCTTTTTTTGTGTCTCAACATCTTACAGACAAGAACCAAATGCAGTAGAGGGTAGACATGATATAATATTCCCAATGTTCGAATTTGAAATGCCTGGAGATATAAACGACTTGAAAGATATGGAAATAGAACTATGCGAGTATCTAGGATTTCCAAAACTAGAAGACAAAACATATTATGCATGGGCATCAGAGTTTGAAGTAGATGAATTGGATCATGAACATGAAGAGAGAATTAATCACGGAATGATTACACACTTTCCAGAGTTCACAAGTCCTTTCTGGAATATGTCTAGAAATTCAGACGGTGTTACAAGTAAAAAGATAGACGTTATATTAGGAGGTATGGAAACAATTGGTAGTGCTGAACGTAGTACTGATATAGAACAAATGAGAGATACTTTCTATACTATTACAAATGGCGAGTATGCTAGTTTACTATTCGAACTTTTTGGAAAAGAAAGAGTTGAAGCAGAACTTGAAGAATTTTTTAAACTTGATTTCTTCCCAAGAGTAGGTGGTGGTATAGGAATGACTAGAATGATATCAGCAATGGATAAGAAAAATTCTTTTTCTATTCCAGATGATGTCAACAATGTAATTGATATGGGAATGATACAGAAAGGAACCTCTATAGTCGGTTAATATTCTGGAGTGATGAAATAGGTAGACATGCACAACTGTTTATTGTGTGTCGAATAGTATGTGTCAAAAAGATATTTATTCGGCGTGTAGGTTCGAGTCCTACCTCCAGAGCCAATTATAAATAATATATTATGATAGAGTTGACAGAACGAGCAAAACAGTATTTAGAACAAGTGGGTAAACCTAACGTATCACTCACAGTAAAAGGTGGTGGGTGTTCTGGTTTTACTTATGAATGGGGTACTACAGAAGAGAAAGCTACTGTAGGTAATTTATGGTTGAACCCAATTGCAGAAATGTTTGTATTTGGTTGTACGATAGATTATGTAGAAGAACTTGGTGGTAGTTATTTAAAAGTAATTAACCCTAATGCAAAGGCGAGTTGCGGTTGTGGCGAGTCTTTCGCAGTATAAATATGATATGATGAACAAGGAGCATTAATGCCTTTATATACATTTATGAACAAAGACACAGATGAAGTCTTTACAGAAATGATGTCTATCTCTCAGAGAGAAGAATATCTTTCGCAAAATCCAAACATCACCCAACAAATCGTGAAAGTCAATATGATTAGTGGCACTGGATTAAAGAATGACGGAGGGTGGAATGAAAATCTCTCCCGAATAGCAGAAGCACACCCAACATCAGCACTAGCAGATCAAGTAGGCCGTAAGACTACTAAAGCAAGAAAGACATTAAATGCACTAGAGAAGCATGGTGTAAGAAGAGGGATTTATTCTAATACAAAGGAGAAACCAATGTCAGCAAACGATTAACAAGGAGAACTCATGTCAAACAATCTCTCATTTTTTCATAACAACATAGTACCATTAACGAATAAACAAAAGAGAAAACTTAAAAGAGTAAATACGGGTTTAAGATTAAGAGAAATAGAACCCATGACGAAAACGCAAGAGAGAGTATTTAATTCATATTACAGTGGCAAAAACATAATGTGTCATGGTGTAGCAGGAACAGGTAAAACATTTATCGCAACATATCTAGCAACACAAGAAGTA
>MDSZ01039134.1_pt1 | contig 18006 bp, 19 predicted proteins | sample 811201 | NCBI WGS metagenome assembly MDSZ01 (sample SAMN05326647, study PRJNA326480) | marine metagenome | isolation source: seawater | place: Indian Ocean: North | collected 2010
AAAAAAAATATATATGAATTTAAAAGTATTAATTAGTGAAATAAAGTAAAAATAAATCATGAATAATAATTTAACTTATGCAAGGAGTGGCGTTAACATAAAAAAATCTAACGAGTTCATAAAATTAATTTCTTTATTATCAAAAAAAACATCAAAAAGTGGTGATTTTAAGAATATTGGGGGTTTTGGAGCAATTAACAGGATTCCAAATAACTTAAAAAATCCATATCTTGTTACAAGCACAGACGGTGTTGGTACAAAAATAGAAATTGCTAATGAATTAGGTAAATTTGATACTATAGGTATTGATTTGGTTGCTATGTGCGTAAACGATATAATAGTACAAGGGGCTAAACCAATGTTATTTCTTGATTACATATCAGTAGATAAAATTAACAATAATAAATTAAAAAATATAATTAAAGGAATAATGAAAGGTTGCAAGATCGCTGGTTGTAAATTAGTTGGTGGAGAAACTGCAGAAATGCCAGGAACCTATTCCAAAAACAAATTTGATTTAGCAGGTTTTTCTGTTGGAATTGTAGAAAAAAAAAAAATTTTAAAAAATAAAATAAGAAAAAATGATTTGATTGTTGCAATTCCTTCAAACGGTTTACACTCTAATGGATATTCTTTAGTCAGATATGTTTTGAGGAAAAAAAAAATAAATATAAGACGGAGTAAATATTTAAAAAAAGAGTTAATAAAGCCTACTCAAATATATGTGAAATATATACTTAAATTGATAGAAAAAAATTTACTAAATTCGTGTGCAAATATTACTGGAGGTGGTTTAATTGATAATATTGTTAGAGTTATTCCTAAAAAATATTGTGCCAAAATTAATCTTAATAAAATTAAAACATTAAAAATTTTTAAATGGTTAAGCTCAAATGGTATAAGCGATAAAGAAATGTTGAATACATTTAATTGTGGTGTCGGATTTTGTTTAATAATAAATAAAAAGCATTTTAAAAAATTAAAAAATTTTTTTCCTCCTTATCTAAGACCTTACATAATTGGTCAAATAGTAGAAAACAAAAGTAAAGCATTAATAGAAGGTAAAATTAATTGGTAAAGACTGCAATTTTTATATCTGGAAGAGGCAGTAATCTACTTTCATTAATTAAATTTTCTAAAAAAAAAAATAGTTTAATAAATATATGTTTAATAGTATCTAATAAAAAAAATGCTGCAGGATTAAATTACGCAAAAAAGTTTAAAATACCTATATTGGTAACGTCATTTGTAAATAAAAATTTTTCAGAAATGAAAATTTTAAAAAAAATTGATTTTTTAAAAATTGATTTAATATGCCTTGCTGGATTTATGAAAATATTATCACATAAATTTATTAAAAATTTTAGAAAACCAATATTAAATATTCATCCATCTTTACTTCCTAAATATAAAGGACTGAATACACATAAGCGAGTAATTAAAAATAAAGAAAAATTTACTGGTGCAACAGTTCATATGGTATCAAAAAAATTAGATAGTGGAAAAATTATATTACAAAAAAAAATACATATTTCTAAGAATGATAATGAAAAAACTATTAAAAAAAAAGTTCTATTGATCGAGCACAAACTTTACCCTAGAGCAATACAAAAGTTTTTAACTAATCTTTAAAAAAAAAATCTATTTCAATTTTTGCATTCTCAATACTGTCAGATCCATGCACAGAATTTTTATCGATTGAAATTCCATATTTTTTTCTTAAAGTATTTTCCTCAGCTTTTTTTGGATCTGTAGCCCCCATAAGTGACCTGTTTTCCTTGACTGCATTTTCTTTTTGTAAAATCATAACAATTATGGGTCCTGAGGATAAATAATTACACAATTCTCCGTAAAATGGTTTTGTTTCGTGGACTTTATAAAATTGTTCAGCTTCATTTTTTGAAATGTGAATCTTTTTTTCTTTAATAATTTCAAAACCACGACTTTCAAAATCATTTTTTATGCTATCCTGTAAGTTTCTTTCTACAGCATCTGGTTTTATAATTGATAATGTTTGCTCTTCGTTATTCATAATTATCTTCAACAAATTTATTTAATAGTCTTACACCGTAACCTGTAGCACCTCCGGAATTAAGTGCCCCTGCATATTTAGAAAAAGACATTCCCGCGATATCTAAGTGTGCCCAAGGAGTTTTATTTAATATAAATCTTTGAAGAAATTGTGCAGCAGTTGTTGAGCCTGCTCCACCTACATAATTTATATTTTGAACGTCGGCATTTTTTGAGTCAATTAATTTGTTATAGTTTTCATGTAAAGGCATTCTCCAGACTTTTTCATCAACGTTATTTCCTGCTTTGTAAATTTCATCAGATAATTTATCATTGTTAGAAAATAAACCAGCATATTCAGATCCTAAAGATACAATTATTGCGCCAGTTAAAGTTGCTAAATCGATGATCAATTTTGGACTAAATTTTTTTTCAGTATAAGTCAAAGCGTCTGCTAAAACTAATCTTCCTTCTGCATCCGTATTTAATACCTCAATAGTTTTGCCGCTATAAGATTTAACTATATCACCTGGTCTTTGTGCATTTCCTCCTGGCATATTTTCAACTAATCCAACTACACCAACAGCTTTAATTTTTGCTTTTCTTAACGCAAAATTTTTCATCAATCCAACAACAACTGCTGACCCAGCCATATCATAAGTCATATCCTCCATAAATTTTGCAGGCTTTAGTGAAATACCGCCAGTGTCAAAACAAACTCCTTTTCCTACAAAAGCAAGAGGTTTGCTTTGAGATTTATTTCCGTTCCATTCTATTGTAACCAAGTATGAACCTCTAATGCTACCTTGACCAACTCCTAGTAAAGCATTGAAGCCCATTTTTTTTAATTTTTTTGATCGTAAACATTTACTTTTAAACCAAGTTTTCTTAACTTGGTAAGTCTTTTGGCATATTCATCTGGATGCAGAATATTACCCGGCTCAGAAACTAAATCACGAGCATAAAACACTCCTTCTGCAATAGAGTCTAATTTTTTACTCAATTTAGAGTTAATCTTCTTTTTTTGAATAACTGTAATATTAAACACACTTTGTTTTTTTGCATTTGAAGTCTTATAAATACCAAATTCATAAGATTTTAATTTAAAACCATGTATTACTCTTAAAGTTTGTATTTCGGTTAGTTTAGAAATTAGAGAATTTAAAATTAAATTATAAATTTTGAATTTTTTTGAAAAGTCATATAATTTTGATCCAATTTTTTCGAAATCAGTCGAAGTTTTAATTTTACTGATATTTATAAATATATAACTTTTGTCATTTATTGATTTGAGCAATATTTTATTTTCCTCAAAAATCTTTTTCTCAGACGTTGATTTTATATTTTCGTTGCTTGTTTTATCTTTTAAAAATTGAACTTCTGTGTGATCTTTTATTAGTTTTAGTTTACTTTGATATTTTATTTTAATATTCATATTATTTTCTTAATTTACTGAAAATGTTGTATATAAATAAAATAATTAAATTCAATGGGTAAATTAATATTTCGTAAATTATCTTGGGATATTCTTCAGTTTTTTTTAATAAGCTCAATAGGAATAACCCTTATTGTTTGGATAATTCAAGCTGTAAATTTGCTAGATATAGTATCTGAAGACGGGCATGGTATAAAGGTCTATTTATTATACATGTTTTTAAGTTTGCCAAAGATTTTTAGCAAACTAATGGTATTCATATTTTTTATTTCCACTTTTTATATATTAAATAAATATGAGGAGAATAATGAAATATTAGTATTTTGGTCAAATGGAATAAAAAAAATTGAATTAATTAATTTCTTAGCGAGATTTTCATTTGTATTTTTATGTATTCAATTACTTTTTAGTTTATACATTGTTCCCTATTCACAAAATCTCGCCCAAGTCTATTTAAAAAATTCATCAGTTGATTTTTTTCCTAAATTAATAAATGAAAAAAAATTTACAAACGTTGTTGAAAATTTAACAATATTTGTTGAGGAATATAAGGAAAACGGAATTCTTGAAGGAATTTATATTAAAGAGAAGGTTAACGAGAATGAATCTAAAATTATAACTGCGAATAAAGGTAAAATTTTAAATATAAATAATAATTTTAAATTAAAATTATATGAAGGAGGCATAACAAATGTTGATAGTAATAAAGCATATAATTTAAATTTTAATGAGAGTGAGTATGACTTATCTAAATTTTCATCAAAAACTAGAAAATACCAAAAATTACAAGAAACTAACTCTTTAGCTTTATTTTATTGCTTCAAAAAATTTATAATGGAGAGAAAAAATGAAAATTTAAATTGTAATAATGAAATACTTTTTCCATTAAAAGAAATTTATGAAGAACTTTTTAAAAGAATAATATTTCCAATATATATAATTATTTTAGCTTTAATTTCGTCATCCCTTCTTGTCAAACCAAGATCAAATTTGAGTTTTGGGAATTATAAATTTTTAATTTTTGTAATTGGTTTTGTTTTAATAATATTTTCTCAATTGAGTTTCAAATTTGTATTTAATTCAATTTATATTGAAGTATTAACAATTTTGTTCCCAATATTGTCAATTTTTATTTTTTATTTGTCAATTTTTATTAAAACAAAATTTAGAATTAATTATTTATGATATTAAAAAAATACCACAATTATATCTTTAGGGTTTATTGTAAAAATTTTTTAAGTGTATGTCTAATTTTTACTTGTATAGGATTTATTATTAATCTTTTTGAAGAAATTAAATTTTTTGAAAAATATGAAGCGGATATTTTTTATCCAATCTATTTATCTTTATTAAATGTTCCATCATTATTATTTGAAATTTTTCCATTTATATTTTTGTTAACCACAAAATTTTTTTTTATCAATTTAAATGATAAGCATGAGTTTGATATTCTAAATACTAATGGTGTTAGCAATTTTAAAATATTAAGTTCAATAAGTTTTTTGGTTACAATCATTAGTATTATATTAATAATTTTTTTTTATTCATTTTCCTCTAAATTTAAGACATTTTACCTAGATATTAAAAACAGTTTTTCAAATAATAATGAATATTTGGCAGTAGTTAATGATGATGGTTTGTGGATTAAAGAAGAAATTGATGGCAACCTAAATATAATTCATGCTGAAAAAATTGAAAAAAATCTTTTAAAAAAAGTAACAATAAGTAGATCAGAGAAAGGGACTAATAGTAATCAGACTTATGTTGCAGAAACTGCAAACATAACAAAAAAAAAATGGATACTTAATGAAGTAAAAATATTAAATAATGAGGGTAACAAAGATCTTAAAGATACTTCAACATATCAATCCACATTTAATGGAGAAATAATTTCTAGATTATTCTCAAATTTAAATTCATTGAATTTATATCAATTACATGAACTATCTGAAAATTATAATAAAATTGGTTACTCGACTACTGAAGTAAAAATTCACCTCAATAAAGTATATAGCTCTCCGGTATTTTTTATTTTAATGACGATTCTTGGATTTTTAATAATGTTTAAATTCTCCTTCATAAATTCTAAGTTTTTAACTATAACAGTCGGTATATTTGTTTCTGTTACAATATATTATTTGAATTATTTTTCTAGTTTATTGGGATCAAATGAAATTTTGCCTATATATATATCTGTATGGACACCCCATTTAATATTATTTTTAACTTGTTCTATAGGGTTGATTAAAATTAATGAAAAGTAAAATTTTTTTTAAAATAGTAATTATATTAATTTTTTCTATTAATTCTATTTATTCTAAGGAAATTATATTTGACTCCTCCAATATGAATATTATTGATGATGGAAATATCATTAAAGCACAAAACTTGGATATCTTCATTCCAGAAGAAAATATTAAAATAAACAGCAAACAAGGAACTTATGATAAAACTAAAAAGATTTTAATTTTAACTAGTGAAGTTAAAGTGAATGATTTAAATAATAAAATAAATATAATTAGTAATAAAATTAATTATGACATTATTTTAAACTTAATTAGTTCATTTGGGGAAACACAAATCAAAATCGATGGAAAATACAATATTTCAACATCAAATATATTTTATGACAGAAAAACATTTCAAATTTATAGTGATGAGTTAACCATAATTAAAGACGACATAAATAATACTTATAATTTAGAAGAAGAATTTAGTTTTTCTGTAAAAGATGAAATTATCAAATCAAAAAAAACCAAAATAGTTGATAATGAAAATAATAATTATATTTTAAAAGATTTAATTATAGATCTTAAATCCAATGAAATCTTGGGTAAAGATATAACCATAGATTTTGAAAACTCATATTTTAAAAATCCTAAAAATGATCCATTGCTAAAAGGTAGGAGTATAATTTCAAACAATAAAAATACTAAAATTTATAAATCCATTTTTAGTACTTGTAGTATAAAAAATAAGAAGTGTCGTGGATGGGAAGTTTTAAGTGAAGAATTTAATCATAATAAAAAAGATAAATTATTTGAATATACTAATTCATGGTTAAAAATATTTGGAAAGAAAATATTCTATCTTCCATTTTTTTATCATCCTGATCCAACTGTTAAAAGAAGATCAGGTTTTTTAACTCCATCTTATTCAAATTCAGACAACTTGGGTAATTCAGTTAATATTCCCTATTTTAAAGTGATTTCTGCCGATAAAGACATTACTTTTAATCCTCGGATATATGCTGATAACAGTTTTATTTTTCAAAATGAGTACAGACAACAATTTCAGACTTCAAAAATTATTTCTGATTTTAGTCTTAATATAGATGAAAATGGAAATAATTCCCATTTCTTTTTTAATAGATCGGGAAAAATAGGATTAAATAAAGATTATGAGTTAAACATTCAAAATGTTTCAAATGATAATTATTTAAAAATACATAATCTAAATCAAAATTCATCTTTAATTGAGAATGATAGTCTTCTAACATCAAATTTAGATTTATATTGGCTAATAGATAATAATACTAATTTTAATACCTCGTTTAAAGTTTACGAAGACTTATCAAGAAATGCGCATGATAGATATCAATATATTTTACCAAATTTCAATTTTAGTAAAAAGATAGATATTGACAATAGCTATAATGGAAATTTCAAATACGACTCATATGGATATCATAAAAATTACGATACAAATATAAATGAAAGCATAATAACTAATGATTTTTTATTTGAGTCCAATGAAAGCTTTAGAGATAGCGGGTTGGTTACTAGTTTTGATATTATATTAAAAAATACCAATTCACATTCAAATAATTCCTCAAATTATAAAGATAATACGCATGCTAATTTATATGGATCTATAAAATACGATATAAACTTTCCATTAAAAAAAGACTTAAATAACTTCACAAGTTATTTAACTCCAATTGCATCTTTAAGATATAGTCCAAATGGAAATAATGATATATCTGATAACAATACTTTGTTAAACTTTAACAATGTATTTAACATAAATAGAATAGGAACTAACCAACAAATTGAGGGTGGTAAATCTTTATCTTTAGGGATCGATTATAAAGCTGAAAACAAAAAAAATAATAAATCTTATGGAATTAAATTAGCAAACGTAATTAAGGATAAAAAAGATCATAAACTTCCCAAAAAAACAAGGTTAAATCAAACAAGGTCAGATATATTCGGAAATATATATTTTAATTTTAATGACAAAATAAACTTAGATTACGTTTATTCATTTGATAGAGATTTTGATCATACTAACCTAAATGGACTTAACTTGGATATTGGTGTTAACAATATTTTTACAAATTTTTATTATTACTCCGAACAAAATGATATAGGTAATTCTGAAGTTGCGATTAATCAAACAAGTTTTATTATTAACGACGAGAATAAATTAAGTTTCGAAACCTCAAAAGACTTAAAAGGAGACTTTACACAATATTATGATTTTGTTTATGAATATTTGACAGATTGCATATCAATTAGTTTGAGTTATAATAAAAAATTTTATAGAGACGGAAGTCTAAAACCTAATAAAAGTTTATCTTTTCTAATTAAATTTATACCATTTACAGAAATTAGAGGGACTGCTGATGCTAAATTTACAGAATAATGAATTTTGTTTATTCTTTTTTACTTCTATTTTTTATTTGTTTAAACACTTATACAACATCAAGTGAAATCAAAATTAAATATTTAGTAGATGATGAAATTATTACCAATTTTGACATTGAAGATGAAAAAAATTATTTGTTATTTATAAATCCAAATTTAAAAGAACTAAAAAATAATGAAATCGATAATCTAGCCAGAAGATCACTTATAAGAGAAAAAATAAAATCTAAAGAGTTAAAAAAAACATTTAAAATTAAGGAAAATTATAAATTTTTGGATGATTTATTATCTAATTTTATTGCTAGAAAAAATCTAGAAAACAAAAATGATTTAAAAAATTTATTAAAACAAAATAAATTAGACTACAAACTTTTTGTTGAAAAGTTGAAATATGAGGGTTTATGGAATCAATTGATATACATGAGGTTTAAAGAATCCGTTAATATAAATAAAAATTACTTAAAAGAAAAGTTATCAAAACAAATTTCTAGAAACAAAAAATACGAATATAATTTATCTGAAATTTTATTTGAAATTAACAAAGACGAAAAATTTGAAGAAAAGCTTACTATTATAAAATCAAGTATAAATAATTTAGGATTTAAAAATACAGCAAATAAATTTAGTATTTCAAATACATCAAATAAAGGTGGAGAAATTGGATGGGTTAAAGAAACATTATTATCTGAAGATTTAATTCAGGTTCTAAGTTCAATGAGAGTAAATGAATTTTCTAAACCTTTGAAATTCCCAAACGGATATTTGATTTTAAGAATAAATGACAAAAAGATTTTAGAACAAAATATAGATTTAGATAAAGAGCTCGAAGATTTAATAAAATTTGAGACAAACAAACAACTTAATCAATTTTCATTATTATACTATAAACGTTTAAAACAAAATATAATAATAAATGAATATTAAAAAGATAATTATAGTATTGGGAGAGCCGAATAGTGTATTTTCAGAAATTCTAGGTAAATATTTCACAAAAAGAAAGAAGCTAAAAAAGAAAATTATTATTATTGGAAATTATAAATTATTTAAACAACAATTAAATATTTTAGGCTTTAAAATAAAAGTTGACAGAATTGAAAATATTTTTGAAGCAAAGTTCAATAAATTAAATTTAATAGATATCGAATTTAAATATAACAAAGTTTTTTCAAAACTTTCATCAAAATCAAATGATTATATAAAAAAATCTTTTGATGTAGCATTAAAAATATTAAGCAAAGAAAAAGATGCAGTGCTAATCAATGGACCTATTTCAAAAAAAAATTTTTTAAAAAGTAAATATTTGGGTATTACAGAGTACTTATCAAAAAGAACAAAATCTAAAAAAGAAGTAATGTTGATTTATAACAAAGATTTTTCCGTCTCTCCGATTACAACTCATTTACCAATTAAATTAGTATCTAAAGCGATAAACGAAAAAAAAATTGTTGGTAATGTTATAGCAATAAATAATTTTTATAAAAAGGTTCTTAATAAAAAACCAAAATTTGCTGTTTTGGGGCTCAACCCCCATTGTGAAAGTATTCTAAAAAATAATGAGGAAAAGAAATTCATTATTCCTGCAATAAAAAAAATTAAGCAGAAAAATATTAGCATATCCGGCCCTTTTTCTGCTGATACTTTTTTTTTAAAAGATAATAGGGAAAAATTTGATATTGCTATCGGCATGTATCACGATCAAGTTTTAACACCCATTAAAACTATTTATAATTTCAATGCAATAAATATAACAATCGGACTGCCTTTCATAAGAATTTCTCCAGATCATGGGCCAAATATCAGTATGGTTGGTAAAAAAAAATCAGATGCAACGTCAATAGCTTGCGCAATGGATTTTATAAATAAATTAAAAATTAGTGCAAATTAAGACAAAAAAAAGTTTAGGACAAAATTTTTTAAATAATAAAAATATATTAGAAAAAATAGTTGAACTTGGAAATGTAAATAAAAAAAAATTTGTGCTAGAGATAGGTCCTGGAACAGGTAATTTAACTAAGTTTTTGATTGAAAAAAAACCAAAAAAATTAACCGTTATTGAAAAAGATTCAGATTTAGCAAAAGTTATTAATACTAAATTTGGTGAAAATATTTATTTAGTTAATGATGATTTTATTAAATGTTATAAAAATCACATAAAAGATAAGCCATTAATTATTTTTGGAAACTTACCATATAATATATCTGTAGATATTTTAATATCTTTAATAAAGATAGATAATTTAAATAAGATATGTGAAAAACTAATTTTTATTTTTCAAAAAGAAGTTGCAGATAGAATAATTTCAAATCACAACGGAAAAAAATTTGGAAGAATTTCTATTTTGACTGCATGGAAGATGAATGCAAAGAAAATAATTGATATCGATCCTGTTAATTTTAGACCAATTCCCAAGGTTTGGAGCTCTTTATTGGTTTTGGAGCCAAAAAAAAATTATCACAAATTTAAAAATATTAAAAACTTAGAATATATAACAAATATTTTTTTTAGCCAAAGACGTAAGATGATTAAAAAACCACTAAATCAATTATTTAAAAATAAAGATATTATTAGAGATTTCAATTTTAATCTTAATGCAAGACCCCAAAATTTAAAAGTTGAAGATTATTTTAAAATTTGTGATGCTTATGAAAAATTACTTTAAAAGTTTTTTTACGTGCTGATTAATAATTTTTTTATTAAAATTAATTAATTTTTCTTGCAATTTATTACTATTTATAAATCTCATTATAGTTTTGTAACACTTTTCTAATTTATCATTAACAACTACATAATCGTAATCTTTCCAATGCAATACATCTTTTTTAAATTGCTTCATTCTTTTATTTATAGTTTTTTTATTATTATTTTCTCTCTTAAGTAACCTCAAATAAAGCTCTTTTTTAGATGGAGGTAAAATATATATTAATATTAATTTAAATTTTAACTTTTTATTTTTTATTTGTCTTGTTCCTTGCCAATCTATATCAAAAACTACGTTTTTTCCCTGTTTCAAATATTTTAAAACAATTTCTTTCGACGAACCATAAAAATTTCCAAATACTTTTGCGTGTTCTAAAAATTTTTTTTCTTTAATTAAGCTTTTAAATTCTCTTTTGTTAATAAAAATATAATCTTTGCCATGCTTTTCGTTTAATCTTGGAGCCCTAGTTGTATGGGAAATTGACGTAAAAAAGTTTTTATTTTTTGAAATTTTTTTTACTAGAGTTGTTTTTCCTGCACCAGACGGTGATGATAATATGATAATATTGCCAACCTTTTTAACTTCGGGCATTAGCTATATAAAACTAATTGGCTTTATTTTCGATAAACTTTACAGCATCCCCAACAGTAAGAATTTTTTCTGCATCACTATCAGAAATTTCAGATCCAAATTCCTCTTCAAATGCCATTACCAATTCTACTGTATCTAAACTATCTGCACCCAGGTCATCTATAAAACTAGATTCTTCAGTTACTTTAGCTTCATCAATTCCTAAGTGATCTGCTACAATTTTTTTTACTTTGCTTGAAATATCATCAGACATATGTTTCCTTTTAATAATTCGTTAATAAGTATTTATACTACTTTGTCAACTAAAATACATTCCTCCATTAACATGAATTGTCTCTCCTGTAATATAATCAGACATTGATGAGGATAAAAAAACTATAGTATTAGCAACATCAGAGGGATGGCCAAATCTTTCTAGTGGAATTCTTGATTTAAGAATACTTTTATATTCATCGCTGATTTTATCAGTCATATCTGATGTTATAAAGCCAGGAGATACACAATTTATTTTAATATTTTTCTTTCCATACTCCAAAGCTAATGATTTGGACATTCCAATAATAGCAGCTTTAGATGCTGAATAATTAGACTGACCAACATTTCCAGAATGACCTACTACCGATGTAATATTTATAATTTTGCCAGACTTATTTTTTAACATTTTTTTTATTATATTTTTACTTAAAAGAAAAGTAGAGCTTAAATTTATATCAATTACTTTAGACCATTCTTCATTACTCATTCTTATAGCTAGGTTATCTTTAGTGATCCCGGCATTATTAACCAAAACATCAATTTTGTTTTGAAAAGTATTATTACATTTTTCAACAAACTTTTCTATCTGCTCATGATTTGAAAGATCAAATTTTTCTACTATGACATTTGGAAATTTTTCTTTAATTGCTCCTAATTTTTTTTCATTAGTTCCTGTAGCAATTATATTTGCCTCGAAATTTGATAATTTTTCAAGAATAGAGCCGCCTATACCTCCAGTAGCACCTGTTAAAATAATATTTAAATTTTTTAGATCTATCATTAAAATTTTTTTTCTAAATCTGACAAACCATTAATTTGATGTGTCTTAATATTTCTATCTATTCTTTTTACTAAACCTGATAATACTTTTCCAGGGCCTATTTCTACAAATTCTTTAACGCCATTGTTTATGATATTTAAAATACTTTCTCTCCATCTAACAGGTTTTTCAATTTGTTGCACAAGCAATTTTTTAATTTCACCACTATTTATTGTAGATGTGGCTGTCACATTTGACACTATATTAATATTGGGGTCTTTGAAATGAGTTTTTTGAATTTTATATTGCATAATCTCAGAAGCTGATTTCATCAAAGGACAATGAAATGGTGCACTAACGGGTAAAATTATATATTTAATTTTTTTTTCATCTAATATTTTTGATAATTTTTCAATATCTTCCTGAAATGCGCTTAAAACCTGTTGTCCAGGGGAATTATCGTTTGCTACAAAGCATTGAAATTTTTTAGAATTTGTATCAATAATATTATTTATACTATCAATAGTCTCTCCTAAAACTGCCATCATACCTCCTTTGCCTTTAGGAACTGCATTTTGCATTGCTTGACCTCTAGCTTTTAATAATTCTAGAGTTTCCTGAAAAGTTAGAGATCCTGCACAAGCAAGAGCAGAATATTCACCTAAAGAATGTCCTGCATAAAATTTTGCTTTGCTTAAATCAAGATTTGACTCTTGATTTAAAACTTGAAATATTGAATAGCTGGTTAAAAATATTGCGGGTTGAGTATTTTCAGTTAAGTTTAATTTTTCTTTTGGTCCTTCTAATATCATTTTAGTAATGTTGATTTTTAATATATCGTCTGCCTCTTTAAATAGATTTTTAACGTACTCAAAATTATCATAAAATTCTTTACACATTCCTACTGATTGAGAACCTTGACCTGGAAATAAAACAGAAAGCATTGAAAAATAACAAAAAATATAATTTTTTTATATTGTAATATAATTTTTATAATAGTATACCCTCTGATTTTTAAAAGAAAAATTATGAGTTTATACGAACATACAATAATTGCCCGTCAAGACACCTCACCGAGTCAATTGAAACAATTACAAGATAAATATTCAAAAATTGTTGAAAAAAATAATGGAAATATAGTTAAATTAGAAAATTGGGGATTACTGAATTTATCTTACCTTATAAAAAAAAATAAAAAAGGTAATTATCTACACTTTAAAATTGAAGCAGAAGGAAATGCTATCGATGAGTTAGAGAAGAATGAGAAGATAGACAAAAATTTATTAAGATATTTAACTGTTAAGGTAAAAAAGTTTGACCTTGATACAGAATATTTTAAAAAAAATGAGGAAAAAGACATAAAAAAAAATAAATGAAAAAAAATTTAAAGAAAAAAAATACACAAAGTAATTTTTCAAAATTGAGTGTTTTTCAAAACCAAAAATATAAATTTAAAAAAAAGTGCCCTCTTTCTGGAAAAGGTGCACCTATTATTGATTACAAAAATATAAAATTATTACGAAGATATGTCTCAGAAAATGGTAAAATTCTACCTTCAAGAATTACATCTGTAAGTCAAAAAAAACAAAGGGAATTAGCTTTATCTGTAAAAAGAGCAAGAAACTTGGCATTAATATAAAAATGAAAGTTATACTACTTGAAAACGTAAGAAAGATTGGTTCAATTGGTGAAATAATTGATGTCAAGAGAGGTTTTGCTAGAAATTACTTGATAGCAAAAAAAATGGCTTTGTTTGCATCAAAAGAAAATATCAGAGAAGTTGAAAAAATTAAGCAAGAATTAAATAAAAAAGATCTGGATAAAAAGAAAGATGCTAAATCTATATTTTCACAGTTGCAAGATAAAGAATTTGAGATAAAAAAATTAAGTACTGAGAATAAAGAGTTGTATGGATCAGTTAAACCAACTGAAATATCAAAACTATTAAATGAAATTGAAAAAATAGATATTAAACCCTCACAAATTCAACTTAACAAAGAAATTAAAACACTTGGTATTTTTAAAATATTGATAAATCTACATTCTGAAGTCCAAGCAGAAATATCTATAAAAGTTCTTCCACAAGAAGAGATTGAATAGTTATACAATTTTTTCCCCATTGTATTTAATAATTGTAAATTATTAAAAATGAAATAAATTTTGATATGTCCCAACAATTTACAGTTTTAGAATCCAAAAGTAGTGAGCTTCCAAACAATATTGAAGCTGAACAATCTGTAATAGGCTCGATATTGGTAGCTAATGAAATATTTGACGAAGTTAGTTTAATTATTACAAATAAAAATTTTTATGACCCAATTCATCAAAAAATATTTCAAGCAATTGAAAAATTAATTTATGGTGGAATGCTTGCAAATCCAATTACTTTAAAAAATTATTTTGAAAAGGAGAAGGATGACATAAATATTCCAGAATACCTTGTAAAAATAACAAGATTTTCATCTTCAACAAGACAGACAATCGAATATGCAAAACTTATTTTTGATTTATATGTAAAGAGAGAATTAATAAAAATCTCAGACGATATTATTTATACAGCGAAATTAAATGATTTGGAGAATGATGGTCAAAAAATAATTGAAAACTTTGAAAAATCACTTTTTAATTTAGCTGAAAGAGGTTCCTTTAATTCATCATTAATTAAATTTGATGAAGCCATGAGACAAACAATTGAAATGGCGTCAAATGCTTATAAGAATGAAGAAGGTATAGTTGGAGTACCTACAGGTTTGACTGATTTGGATGACAGATTAGGAGGTCTTCATAAATCAGACTTGATTATCATTGCTGGACGTCCGTCAATGGGTAAAACTGCTCTAGCAACCAATATAGCTTTTAATGCTGCAAAAAAATTACAAGATGAAAATATTAAGTCATCAATAGCCTTTTTTTCACTAGAAATGTCATCTGAGCAGTTATCAACTAGGATATTAGCAGAACAAGCAAGGATAAAATCAAATGATATTAGAAGAGGAAAGATTTCTGAAGAACAGTTTGATAAATTTATTGAAACTTCAAAAGATATTTCTGAACTCCCACTATATATTGATGAAACTCCAGCAATAACAATTGCTTCATTGAGCAATAGAGCTAGACGTATAAAAAGAATTTATGGTCTGGATATGATTGTAGTCGATTACATACAATTGATGAGAGCATCAAATTTTAAAGAAGGAAGAGTACAAGAAATTTCGGAAATCACACAAGGTTTGAAAGCTCTTGCGAAAGAATTATCAGTTCCAGTTGTTGCACTATCACAACTTTCTAGGGCAGTTGAACAAAGAGATGAAAAAAAGCCACAATTATCTGATTTAAGAGAATCCGGATCGATCGAACAAGATGCAGATGTTGTAATGTTTGTGTATAGAGAGGCATATTATTTAGAAAGAAAAGAACCTAGGCCAGCGACTGTGGAGCATGCTGAATGGCAAGCCAAAATGAATGAGGTATCAAATCTTGCAGAAATTATTATTGGTAAACAGCGACATGGACCTACAGGTAATATTATGCTTGAATTTGAGGCAATGTTCACCAAATTTAAAGATATTCAAAATAATTAATTTAAATTATAAACGCTAATAGTTGATGTTAGCTAAATTTTATCAAAATAATGTTTTAAAAAAACCAAAATTAATATTATTTATATTGTTGGTATCCATTTGCTTTTTTGGTTTTTTTTCGAAAAATTTTAAACTTGATGCATCATCAGAAACACTTTTAATTGAGGGTGATCCAGATTTAAAATATCTTAACGAAATAAATGATAGATATGGTGCCAAAGAATTTTTGGTACTTACTTTCACTCCAAACAAAAGTATGATTGATGTAGAGTCTATTAAAAATCTCTCTGATCTTAAAAGTGAAATCCAGAAACTCGAATGGGTCCACAGCGTAATAACTTTGTTAGATATACCTCTGTTAAACAGTTCAGATGAACCCCTTATTGAAAGATTGCAAAACTATTCGACACTTAAATCTGAAGGAATTGACAAAGAAAGAGGTTTCAATGAAATATTAAATAGTCCAGTTTTTAGAAATTTTGTAATAAGTGAAGATGGTAAAACATCAGGTATCATAGTTTACTTAAAATCTACCGTTAAAAAACAATTTATAAACGAAAAAGAAAGAGAATTATATAAAGATAACTTAAAAAAACAAAATCATAAAAATATTTTAGAGATAAGAAATGTAATAAAAAATTTCAGCTCAACCAGTAAAATTCATTTGGGTGGAATACCAATGATAGCGGATGATATGATGACTTTTATCAAAAATGATATCGTTGTGTTTGGAATCGGAGTTTTTATATTTATAATTGCTACTCTTTGGTATGTTTTCAAAAGAATAATATGGATATTAGTTCCTATAAGTAGTTGTTTTTTTTCAGTTTTAATAATGACAGGAATGTTAGGACTATTGGGCTGGAAAGTAACAGTTATATCATCAAATTTTATAGCTTTAATGTTGATATTAACTATGGCTATGAATATCCACATGAGTACCAGATACCTTCAAATCGCTAAACAATTTCCAAAGTTAAACAAATTAAAAATCATTTCTTTAACAACTAGTAAAATGTTTTGGCCTATTTTATATACAGCTTTGACAACAATATTTGCATTTCTTTCATTAGTGTTTAGTGAAATAAAACCAATAATTGATTTTGGCTACATGATGACTTTTGGTCTTATAATTTCCTTTATAATTACATTTACTCTGTTGCCGACTTTAATTAATTTACTAAAGATTAATAAGATTTCATTAAATGAGGAAAATGGTTCTTTTATAACTAGTTTTTTTAGTAGGATTTCACTATCAAATCAGAAATCGATTTTTGGAGCAACAATAATAATTATTTGTCTTAGTATATTTGGAATTTCAAAACTTGAGGTAGAAAATAGTTTTATTAATTATTTTGACAAACAGACAGAAATTTACAAAGGAATGAAGCTTATTGATGAAAAATTAGGTGGGACAACACCACTTGAAGTTATTTTAAAGTTTCCAAAAAAAGATGAAATTGAACAAAGTTCTGAGGATGAAGAAGATGATTGGGGTGACGAGGATGAAAACGATGAAAAATACTGGTTTACAAAGGATAAAATAAATAAAATAAAAAAAGTTCATAATTATTTAAATTCATTAGAGCCAGTTGGAAAGGTTCTATCTTTTTCCTCAATTATTGATGTTGCAACTCAACTTAATAACAATAAAGAGCTTGGTTCTCTGGAAATGGGAGTTTTATACACCAAAATTCCAGAAAATATAAAGAAGGAAATTGTTGATCCTTACATATCTATTAAAGACTCCGAAGCTAGAATTAGTTTAAGAATTAAAGATTCATTGGATAATTTAAGAAGAAATGATTTGCTGATTAAAATAGATTACGATTTACAAAATAAATTAAATTTAAAAAAAGATGAATTTAAGTTAGGCGGTGTATTAATTCTTTTTAACAATCTATTACAAAGTCTATTTAAGTCTCAAATTCTAACTCTTGGATTCGTTATGCTGGGTATTTTAGTTATGTTTATTATTCTTTTCAGGAATTTAAAATTAGCATTAATAGGTGTTGTGCCAAATTTT
>MDSZ01039636.1_pt1 | contig 18004 bp, 22 predicted proteins | sample 811201 | NCBI WGS metagenome assembly MDSZ01 (sample SAMN05326647, study PRJNA326480) | marine metagenome | isolation source: seawater | place: Indian Ocean: North | collected 2010
ATTGAATTAATAAATAATAAAATTAGTAATAATTAATGTTTTCAATTTTACGACCTTATATATTTTCCTTAGACCCTGAAGTTGCCCACGACTTTGCAATTAAATCTTTAAAAGCCAATTTTTTACCAAAAAGTTTTTTTGATGTCAGTGGTGAAGAAATCTTAGAAGTGGATTTGTTTAATCAAAGATTGCCTAACCCAATCGGGCTAGCAGCCGGGTTTGACAAAAGTGCAGAAGTTTACAACTCTCTTTTTAAATTTGGCTTTGGGTTTATTGAGGTTGGTACCGTTACACCAAAAAGACAATTAGGTAATCCAAAACCAAGAATTTTTAGATTAGAAAAAGATCAAGCATTAATAAATCGATTAGGATTTAATAATCAAGGTTCTGAAACAGTATCAAAAAGAATTTCAGAAAATCAACCTAATGGATATTTAGGTATTAATATTGGCCCCAATAAGAATACAAAGAATAAACTTGATGATTACTTAATTTGTCTTTCGAGCTTATTTAAGCATGCAGGGTATATTACAATTAATATTTCTTCACCAAACACTGAAGGTTTAAGAAGTTTTCATGATAAGGATCAAATGGATAAACTCTTGTCTGAGCTTAATAAACTTAAAAATGAAAAAAAAATTGAAACGCCAATGGCCATTAAACTTTCACCAGATATTAGTGATGAAGAAATAAATTCAATAGTAACAATAGCGAACAAACATTATATACAAGGTATTATTATATCGAATACTACTGACAGTAATCGTGAAAATTTGTCAGATATTAAAAAAATGGAAGCTGGAGGTTTATCAGGTCAGCCACTTAAAGATATTTCAACAAATTTAATAAAAAAATTTTATAGATTAACTAGAGGCAAAATAAAGATTATCGGTGTTGGCGGTGTAGACTCAGGTAAAAGCGCGTTTGAAAAAATTACAGCAGGAGCTAACGCAGTACAACTTTATACTGGAATGGTTTACAAGGGTCCAGGTATAGTAAAAGATATAAAAAAAGAGTTAATTACAATTTTAAAAAAAGAAAATTTAAAAAATATAAGCGATGCGGTTGGAATTAACGCTTGACCCATCTATTTACAAGAACTATATAACTTTAATAAATATTATGACTAAAAGATGCGAATTAACAGGAATATCACCGTTGAAGGGACACAACGTAAGTCACGCTAAGAATAAGACTAAACGTAGATTTTTACCTAACTTAAAAAAAGTAACTTTTAAAAGCGATATATTAAAAAAAAAAGTAAAACTTAATGTCACTAACGCTGCCTTAAGAACTGTAGATTATAAAGGCGGACTAGATAAATATCTACTGAGCGTAAAGAATAAACAATTATCAAGTAAAGTTAAGAAGATAAAAGCTTTTATTTCATCAAAATCCTAAATGACACTTTTTAATAGGCTTGCTATCCTAATGGGACTAGTAGTTGTAGTATCAAACTATTTAGTTCAATTTCCAATAAATCATTTTGGTTTAGCAGATGTGTTAACTTATGGTGCTTTTACTTATCCAATTACTTTTTTAATTACAGATTTAGCAAACCGAGCATATGGAAAACTAATAGCAAAAAAGATAGTTTACGTAGGGTTTTTCATAGGAATTCTTTTAACTATTTTTGTATCAACTAATTTTTCAGACGTCATTTCAATTAGAATAGCTATTGGATCTGGAATTGCATTTTTTGTAGCTCAAAATTTGGATGTAAATATTTTTGATTTATTGCGAAAAAAAACTTGGTATATAGCACCATTAACTTCTTCTATTTTTGGATCAATAATTGATACGTTTTTATTTTTTTCAATAGCTTTTTATTCTACTGGTATACCTTGGGTTACATTAGCATTAGGAGATCTAGCAGTTAAATTATTAATCGCCTTGTCTATGTTAGTTCCATTTAGGCTTTTATTAAGCAGTATAAGAGAATATTCCGAAATTAAGTAATTATAATTTTATCAGTGTAAGGTTTTTCTTTTATTTTCAACAAAAAGATCAGTTAGTTGATTAATCATTACATCTCCTAAATCTTGCACATCTGTTATTTTTATAGCTTGGTTATAGTAGCGAGTAACGTCGTGACCGATACCTATAGCTAGAAGCTCAATACCAGATTTATTTTCAATCCACTTTACTACAGTTTTTAAATTTGCTTCTAAATAATCACTTGTATTCGTTGACAATGTTGAGTCATCAACCGGAGCACCATCAGAAATTACCATTAATATTTTTCTCTCTTCTTTTCTTCTAGACATTTTGTTATATGCCCATTTAAGTGCTTCACCATCGATATTTTCTTTTAACAAACCTTCTTTAAGCATAAGACCCATATTTTTTTTTGCTTGTCTCCAAGGAGTATCAGCAGATTTATAAATAATATGTCTCAGGTCATTTAACCTTCCTGGTAAGGTAGGTTTATCATTTTTCATCCATTTCTCTCTGGACGAACCTCCTTTCCAGTGCTTTGTTGTAAAACCTAAAATCTCTACTTTAACTGAACAACGTTCTAAAGTTCTAGCAAGAATATCTGCACAAATTGCTGCTACAGAAATAGGCTTTCCTCTCATTGATCCAGAATTATCTATTAATATTGTTACCAAGGTATCTTTAAACTCAATATCTTTTTCTTTTTTGAACGATAGTGAGTTGAAAGGATCCATTATTATTCTTGGTAATTTTGAAGTGTCTAAAAGACCTTCCTCTAAATCAAAATTCCAAGATCGATTTTGTTTCGCTAAAAGTTTTCTTTGTAATTTATTTGCGAGCTTGGATATAAAATTCTTTAATTGTAATAACTGTTGGTCTAAATTATTTCTTAATCTTATAAGCTCATCTTCATTTTCTAAATCTTCAGCTTTAATAACTTCGTCAAATTCCTCTGTATAGGTTTTATATTTAATATCACCTAAATTTTTTTTAATTTTTTTTTTCAGTTCAGATTTAGATTTATCCTCAACTTCAATTTCCTCTACATCTTGGTCTGACTCTTTTGTTTGGTTATCTAGATCAGGAACACCTGACTCGATTGACATTTCTTGATTGATTTCCTCTTTCTTATCCGCTTGTTGCTCTTCATTTTTAGTATCATCTGGTTTTTTATCCTTGTTGTCGTCATCTTTTTTGTCTTCTTCATTAAAATTATCATCTAGACCCATTTCAGATATAAGAGTTGATATAAGCGCATTATATTGAGCCTGATTTTGAGTTAAGTTGTTTAATTCTTTAATTTTACCTTTAAATTTATCGTCCAAGTCCTTTTTAAATATTTTTAATTTTTTTTCTAATTCTTTACTATTTTTTGAATCGAAAAACTTATTTCGTAGGTAACTTTCAAAAGATACAACAATTTTGTCCTCACTACTTTTTAGATCTAAGGAATTTATTCTTTCTTGGTAATATTTCTGTATATTGTTTTTTACACCTTTAAATCTATCTGAGCCTAGTTTTTCATACCTAATCTGTTCTGCAATTTTGTAAAGTTTTTTAGAGATATTACCTTCAGGTTCATAAGATTTAAAAGTTTTAAAGCTACTAAAACGAATTTTTAGGGATTCTGAGTCTGCTAAAGCTCTAATTTGATTAAAATTTATTTTATTATCTATTTGTTCAATCTCAGGCAATCTTATAGTAGTTTTTTCTGACCTGACACTTTGTTTACCGAAAGAAATTTCTATATTTTCTGAATTAGATAAAGATTTAGCAGTTGAGCCAATTGCAGTTTTAAAATTTTCTAATTTTTCAGCTTTTTTTTCCACTTTTACAATGTAACATTTATAGAGGACTCAGGCAGATCCTCGCCAAAACATCTTTGGTAATATTCAGAAATGATTTTTTTTTCTAATTCGTCACATTTATTTAAAAAAGTAACTCTAAATGCATAACCTTTGTCTTTAAATATTGAGGTATTTTCAGCCCAATGCATTACAGTTCTTGGACTCATGACAGTAGAAATATCTCCATTCATAAATCCTTTTCTAGAAAGATCTGCTACTTTGATCATATTTGATAAAATCTCTTTTCCTTCTTTATTATTAAAACTTTTATTTTTTGCTAGTATTATCTCTAACTCTTTTTCAAATGGCAAATAGTTAAGTGTTGAAACTATATTCCATCTGTCCATCTGGCCTTGATTGATTTGTTGTGTTCCATGATACAGGCCTGACGTATCTCCAAGACCAACAGTATTTGTTGTGGCAAAAATTCTAAAAAAGTCATGTTGTTCTAAAACTTTATTTTTATCTAATAGAGTAAAGTTTCCTTCGCTTTCCAAAACTCTTTGTATTACAAACATAACATCTGGCCTACCAGCATCGTACTCATCAAAAACAAGTGCTACAGGATTTTGTATAGACCATGGCAAAATACCTTCTTTAAATTCTGTAATTTGTTTATTGTCTTTTAAAACAATTGCGTCTTTTCCAATTAAATCTATACGGCTGATGTGACTGTCTAAATTAACTCTTACGCAGGGCCAATTAAGTCTTGCTGCCACTTGCTCTATATGTGTGGACTTACCTGTCCCATGGTAACCTTGAATAAGAACTCTCTTATTAAAAGAGAAACCAGCTAAAATTGCTAAGGTTGTATCTTTATCAAATTTATAATCAGAGTCTATTTTTGGCACGTATTCATTTTTTTTTGAAAATGCACTTATTTGCATTTCACTGTCGAAGCCAAAAGTTTGTTTCACAGATATCTTTATATCTGGTTTAGTTAAAAATTGTTCAGCACTCATTTTTTTCCTAGTGTTTTCTTTAGCTGGCTATAAGCCAAGGTAATTTTTTTTAGTTTATCTTCAAACTTTTTATTACCATGGTTTTTATCAGGATGATATTTTTTAACAAGGCTTTTAAATTTTGTTTGTATTTCATCCCATTTTGCCGCATCATTTAATTCCATAACTTCTAAAGCATCTTTATCGGTTTGTGTCATTTTTCTTTTTTTGAATTCCTTAAAGTTTGAACTTTTAAAAATGTTGAGCTTATCGTCCAATGCATTATTCCAAAGAATATTAAAAAAGTTTTCAGATGAACCAAAGTTTTTTGTAGATTTATGCCAAGTGAGATCTGATTTAATAAAAAATTCGATTTCTTGATCATTCATATTTTCAAAATAATTCCAATTTTTATTAAAAAGTTTAATATGTTCCAAGCAAAGTAATCTAAATTTTTTACTATTATCCCTTTCAACAGGAGCCTTGTAAGATCCTATTTCTTTACAATTTTTCCAATCACAAATTATTTTCATATATATTTTATTCCTATATATTAAATATTTAAAAATGGAAGATTATTTCAGAGATATCGAAAAAAAACTAAAAGAAAAAATCGATTTTCAAAAATTAGAAATAATAAATAACTCATACAAACATAAAGGACATAAGTTTTTTTCTGAGGATAAATATCATCTCCATTTAAAAATAAGCTCTTTGTATTTAAAATCTATATCCAGGCTTAGTGCTCAAAAATTAATTATGAGTATTTTAAAGGAAGATCTTAAAACTAAAATTCATGCACTTGAAATTAGTATTGATTGAAAAGTTTTATTTTTCTTTTTAGTTCACTTAAGGAAATTTTATTTTTGTTAGGAAGTGTAGTTTTTCCTATTTTATTAAGTAATATAAAATTAATTTTCTCATCATTATTTTTTTTGTCGTTTTTCAAGAACGGAATTAATTTTATGATTTCCCCAAACTTTTCATATTTTTTAAAAGTGTAATTCAAGTTATTTAAATTATAAATTTCTAGTAAATCATTCAATACTTTCTTATTACAAACTTTTTTTGTTACAGAAAGTTTAGTAGCTAAAATCATTCCTGCTAAAACAGCTTCTCCATGAGTAATATTTTTTGAATAATTATTTTTTACTTCAATAGCATGAGCAAAGGTATGACCAAAATTTAAAATCATTCTATGATTTTTCTCATCTGTGTCTTTATTTACAAATTGTAATTTAATACTGCAACTTTTTTTTATAGCATATATTAGTTTCTTTGGATCATGTTGAAGAATATTGTTGGTATTAATTTTTAACCAATTAAAAAACTTTTTATCTTTAATAATTGCATGTTTTAAAATTTCAGCATAACCACAAATCATTTCTTTTTTTTTTAAACTTTTTAAAAAAGATGTGTCACACACCACTAGCTTAGGTTGAGCAAACGAACCAATTAAATTTTTTCCATAAATTGAATTTACCCCTGTTTTTCCACCAACAGCAGCATCAACTTGTGATAATAAAGTTGTAGGTAAATTTATATAATTAATTCCCCTTTTGAACACACTAGACACAAAACCAGATAAATCTCCAACAATTCCTCCACCAACACCAATTACTAAATCAGATCTATTGAAATTTTTTGCAAATAATTTATTTAAAAAATAATTAACAGATTTCATAGATTTTGATTTCTCACTTGGGCTAAAACTCAATAAAGAAAGTTCATATTTTCTTAAGCTATTAAGTAGGATGCGCTTATATTTTATAGGTACTCCAGAGTCGAAAATAAAAGCAATTTTCTTTACATTGGGACAAATTGATCTAATTTGATTTGGTAAAACTTTTATTATATTTTTTCCTATTAATATCGAATATTTTTCATTTCGATTATTAAATTTAATTTGCTGAATTTTCATAAAGAGCTACTATTTTTTCTGCAACTTCATCTTTTTTTAAAAAGTTACATTTAATTTTAAAGTTTGATTCATTATAGATTTTCTTTCTTTCTAAGTAAATTTTATTAATAGTGCTTTCTAAATTTTTTTTATCTAACAATGGTCTTTTTTTTGTTTTTTTTAATCTATTAATCAAAGATTTTAACTCTAGATCTAACCAAAAACTAACTGAGGAATTACTCACCTCTTTTCTAATTGATTTATTAATGAACGCACCGCCTCCTAGCGCAATTACTAAATTGATTTTTTTTAGTTCCAAAAGTGTGATTTTCGCCTCTATTTTTCTGAAATAATCTTCACCTTTATTTCTAAATATTTCTTTGATCGTGTTTTTTTCTTTTTTTTCAACAAGACTGTCAATATCAACAAATTTGAGTTTAAGCTTTTTTGCAACAATTTTACCAATAGTTGTTTTGCCAACACCCATCATTCCAGTTAATACAAGGTTTTTTTTCAATAATCTTACCAATTTTAAATTTGATTTATCACAAATATGTCTTATTTTTTCAGTTTAAATATATTTTTTTAACTATGCAACTTAAATACAATCGTAAACAAAGTCTTGGCAGTTCAATAGCACAAATACTGTTAAAGATTGTAATAGTTTTGCTTCTTTTGATCATAGGAATATTTTTAATAGAAAAAATAACTTTCCCAAGCCCAGAACAAAAATTTAAAATTGAAATTACAGATGAAATTAAAAAGCTTAAATAAATATCTAAGCTTTTTTATAATTTTTTTTTCCTCCCAAATTTTATTTGCGGATGACCAAATTGATATCTGGAGCAAAACTAAAAAAGAAAAATCTAAAGACTCTTTAGAAAAAACAGAAAATATTGACACAAACAACAATACCCAAATTACTAACACAGCTGTATTAAATAATAATATTCAAATTGATAACGAAATTTCTGAAGAAACAAAAAATATTAAAATTTTTGGCGTTTTTGATCCAGAAGATAATGATTTTGATTTAAACATGTGGTCTCAAACAGACGCTGATAATGTGAGATCGAGCATGAAAAGGATTAGTAAGATCAAATTATCAAACACTGCAACAAAATTATTTGAAAGTACAATTTTATCCTTTGCTTACCCACCTAAAGGAATGGAGGAGGAAGAATTTTTAAATTTAAAGATTGATTGGTTAATTGAAAATAAAAGAATAGGTTTAATAGAAAAATTTCTTAAACAAAATCAAACTTTTCCAAATAAAAAAAAACTTATTCAATATTTAGTTGATAATAATATTGCTAAAGCAGATATTAAAGAAGGCTGTAGTAAAATAAATTTTTTAGATAAAGATATTAAAGACTCATATCTGGAAAAATTTAAGATTTATTGTCTTGTTTATGATAAAAAAAATAGTGAAGCTCAATTGCAACTAGATATTTTAAGAGAAGAAAAAAAATCTGATAATTTTTTTGACAATAAAATAAATTTTCTTTTAGGTGTTACAGACAAAACTTCCACAAAAATTAGAGAAGATAATTTACTTAATTTTTATCTTTCAAGCGTCACAATTAAAGATTTTAAGTTTGAACCAAAAAAAAGCACTAAAAAAATAATTTGGGAATACCTTAATGCAGCAAATTTAATTAAGTTAGATGACAATCGAGATAAAGAAAAATTGAAAAGTTTAGAAATCGCAGCTAATGAAAATCAATTTGATAAAGATAAGATTTTTGTTATCTACTCGAAAATATCTTTTGATTTGAATAGCTTAATCAAAGCAGAAGATATTTATCAAACATTTGATAACATTGATGCAAGGGCCTTGATTTATCAAAAATATTTATTATCAGATAATGATGAAAATAAAATAAAGTTGTTGTTTACTCTTAAAGAATTATTTCAGAAGGACAATTTATTAAATATTTATGTCAAGATGTTAAGTGAGGAACTTAAGAAAATTAATCTTGAAAAAGTTTCACCTTCTTACATTGATGTAGTCCAAAAAAACATAATTACAGAGGAAGAGTTCAAATTAGGAAAAATTAAATACGACGATAAAATATTACATAGATCAAAATTAATAAGATACTTTCAGAATGAGGTTGATCAAAAAAAAGCACAAAAAGATTTCCTAAAGATTTATAAAAAGATTAAAAAAAATAGAAAATATTTCTTTTCTGCCAAAGACTTAGCTTTAATAGAGTCTTTAGCAAAAGATGGTTTTGAAATACCAAAAGAATTAAACTACAAAGAAATCTCTAAACAATACAATATACCTGACAATCTATTAAAACTTGAAAAAACTAATCAGTCTGCTTTTTTAACACTGAAGTTAGTGGAGATAATCGGTGAAGATGAGGCACATAACCTCGATCCTGAGACTATCTATTTTATAACTCACCTTTTAAATCAAAATAATTTAAGAAAAATTAGAAATGAAATTCTAATTTCGGCACTACCACAAAGATCTTAATTACAATATAAATAATCTAATGAAGAGAAATATTATTATTGAACCTGATCCTATTTTAAGAAAAACATGCACACCAATAGAAAAAGTTGACAGCAACGTAAGAAAACTGATGCAAGAAATGCTTGAAACTATGTACGCTGCCCCAGGAATAGGTCTAGCTGCAATTCAAGTTGGAATTTTGAAGAGACTAGTTGTAATTGATATTTCAAAAGATAAAGAAAAAAAAGAACCATTGTTTCTCATAAATCCTGAAATATTAGAGAAATCAGAAACCACTTCAATTTACGAAGAAGGGTGTTTATCTTTGCCAGGACAATTTGCTGAAATTGAAAGACCCGCGGAGTGTTTTTTAAAATATTTAGACTTAAATGGAAATCAGAAAAAATTAAAAGCATCAGGACTGTTATCAACCTGCATCCAACACGAGGTTGATCATCTTAACGGAGTTTTATTTATTGATTATTTATCAAAGCTTAAAAAAGATATGATCATAAAAAAGCTAGTTAAACATAAAAAGGAAATTGAAAAAATAATAGTTTAAATTTAATGTCTTTAAAAATACTTTTCATGGGCACCCCAGTTTTTGCTGTACCAATTTTAAAATCATTATTTGAGTCCGAGCATAAATTATTGTCTGTCTATACACAGCCACCCAAAAAAAGATCTCGCGGCCAAAAAAAAAAATCATCCCCAATACATGAATTTGCTGAAAAAATAAAAGTTCCAGTTAGATGTCCAGATGATTTAAATACAGAACAGGAATTGAATTTTATTAAAAATTTGAAACCGAATATTGTCATAGTGGTTGCATTCGGAAAAATAATACCAAAAAAAATTTTAGAATTACCGAATATCACTTTTATAAATATACATGCATCAATTTTACCTAAATGGAGAGGGGCTGCACCAATACAAAGAGCAATAATGAACATGGATAAAGAAACAGGTATTTCAATTATGAAAATAATTTATGAACTAGACGCAGGTCCTGTAATGAAGACCGTTAAAATTAAGATTACGCCTGAATGCAATTTTGAGACTTTAAGTAAAAAAATTTCTAATATAGCTGCATCAACAATAATTGATTCTTTAGTTTTACTAGAAAAAAAAAAAGCAGTATTTACTCCTCAAGATGACTCAAAAGCCTCGTACGCAAAAAAGATTGATAAATCAGAGTCAAAAATAAACTGGAATGAAAATGCATCTAAAATTATTGCAAAAATCAATGCATTACACCCAAATCCAGGCTCTTGGTTTGAGATGAATGGATCTAGAATTAAAGTTCTAGAAGTAAAAGAGGTTAAAAAAAAAGGCAAGCCAGGAGAAATAGTTGACAACGAATTTACCATAGCTTGCAATGATAGTGCGATTCAAGTTCTGAAATTAAAAAAAGAGGGAAAGAACAGCATGGCTGCTTCTGATTATTTGAGAGGAAATAATTTAAAGATTGGAACTATTTTAAATGGAGCATAATTATCAGATATTGATTGAATATGATGGAACTAATTTTGTAGGATGGCAGTGTCAAAAAAATGGAATTTCTATTCAAGAAATTTTAGAAAAAAAATTAAAAAAAATCACTAAAGAAAAAATAAAAATTATTGGTGCAGGAAGAACAGATGCAGGAGTTCATGCAAAAAGACAATCTGCTAATTTCTTGTTAAAAAAAAAAATTAATAATCTTCAATTATTTCTTAATTCAATAAATTTTTTTTTAAAAAGACACTCAATTTCAATTATTTCAATTAAGAAAAAAAATTTAAATTTTCATTCGCGTTTTGACGCTTTAGAAAGAGTGTATGAGTATATTATTACAAATAGAAATAGCTCACTGGCGCTTAATAAAAACAGGTCTTGGCATGTCAAAAAAAAGATAGATATTAAATTATTAAAAAAAGGAGCAAAAATTTTAACAGGCAAACATGATTTTTCTACCTTCCGGGCATCATCTTGCAGCGCAAAATCACCAATTAAGAAGATCAACTATATTAAAATTATTAAAAAAGACGATAATATTTTCTTAGAATTTAGTTCAAAATCTTTTTTACAGAACCAAGTAAGGTCGATGGTGGGTTGTTTGAAATATTTAGCTTGTAAAAGATTGAATTTGAATGAATTTAAAAAGGTCTTTAAATCAAAAGATAGAAGATTATGTTCACCACCAGCTCCTGCTCATGGGCTTTATCTTAAAAAAGTGAAATATTAATTTACTTGAGGCCATATTTTTTTATAGAATTTAATGAAATAGAGATCAGGGAAATTAAGTTTTCTAAAAAACTTAATTTGTTATATTCATGATTTATTTTCCATATCCAGTAAAAATTTTTAAGTTTGTTGCTTTGTAACGAGCCGTTCCTTATTCTATATTTACAAAGATTTGAATTTAAACGATACGCAAATTTAATTTTTTTTAATATTTTACATTTAAAAAAGTAATCTTCACAAATTTTAGAATTTGTAAATTTAACACCCTTAGAAATATTTCTTCTAACAATCATTGTACTAGTAGCTATTGAAGTATTTTTAATAAATTCTTCAAAAGAAATTTTTTCAGGTGTTATTACATTTTTTTTTTTTTAATCCTATCGTTTCATAATTAGTATAAGTAAAAGAATAATTATTTTTTTTCATAAAATTAATTTGTTTTTTAAGTTTATTTTTTCCCCAAACATCATCTGAGTCAATGAAAGCGATAAAATTTGAATTAGTTTTATTTATTGCAAAATTCCTGCAGTATGCTGCTCCCTTATTTTTTTTTAGCCAAAAAATTTTTACCTTTTTCAGTTTTTCATATTTTTTAATTATACTTTTCGTTTCTTGATTTGAATTATCATCAACAATTATTAATTTCCAATTTGTATATTTTTGATTAATAATACTTTGAACTGTCTCATCAATAAATTCAAAACTATTAAAGTTAGGAAGAATTATATCGACTTCTGTTTTTTTATTCTCCATCTTGAACCTTCGCGAACAATATAACCAACACAATTTTTAGAACCACACTTACAAGGAAAATCTTTGTAATCTTTATCAAAACTAAATCCGTAATCATATGACAATTCTTCTCCTTTTTTAATATCTTTAATAGCATATACCCAAACTTTTAATCCTGTTCCTGCCACTTCACAATTAGGGTCACAAGAATGATTAATCAATCTTGCAGTGTTAAATTTAAAATCTCCATCCAGATCGTATCTTTTATTTAAGTTAAAAAGATAAATAGCTTTTTCATTATCAAATTTTGGATTCTCTTCAGCTTCTCTTCTTGTTATAATTTTGCCTCTATACTCAATTATTTTGGTCCCGTTTTTGATATTTTGATTTGCATATAAGCCACGATTATCGATATTCGATTTTTTAATTTTATATAATTTCACTTGAAATACTCAATCAAGAAAGTTTTATAAATATTAGTTAGCTTTTTAAGATCTGAAATAGCGACACATTCGTCCACTTTGTGCATTGTTTTATTTACGAGCCCAAATTCAAGACAAGGGGAAATTTTTTTAATAAATCTAGCGTCGGAAGTACCACCGGTTGTTGAGAATTTTGGGTTAGTTTTAGTAATTTTTTTGATTATTTTCTTTGCTAAATAAATATTTTTTCCTGGTTTGGTTATAAAAGATTCACCGTTAGCTATATATTCAATTTTAAATTTATTTTTACTTTTTTTGCATAAATTTCTTACAACAGAATTAATCTTTTTTTTTAAAGAATTAGCTGTATGAAAATTATTGTATCTAATATTAAATCTAGCTTTAGCTTCACCAGGAATAACGTTGTGTGCTTTATTGTCTACATAAATACCTGTAAATTCTAAATTTGACGGTTGAAAATTTTTATTTCCTCTATCTAACTTTTTTTCTTTAAGCTTTTTACATATATTCACCAATGTATTAATTGGATTGTTTAACAAATGAGGGTAAGCAACATGACCTTGAATTCCATAAATCTTAATTTTACCAGTGAGACTTCCTCTTCGGCCTATCTTTATCATTTCACCTAATTTTTTAGGATTAGTGGGCTCACCTACAATACAAAAATCTATTTTTTCTTTTTTTCTTTTTAAATAATCGATTACTTTTTTTGTGCCATTTATAGCTAATCCCTCTTCATCTCCAGTTATTAAAAGACTTATTGAGCCATTAAATTTTGATTTCGTTTTTAAAAATTTTTCTATAGCGCTTATAAAGCAAGCTATGGAGCTTTTCATATCATTAGCACCTCTACCTATAAGATGATTATTTATAATTTTCGGTTTAAAAGGATTTACCGTCCATTCTTTTATATTTCCAGGGGGTACAACATCAGTATGACCAGCATAACATATATTAGGTTGCTTGTTACCCAATCTTGCGTACAAATTTTTTATCGGAGCACTTTTTTTGTCTTTGAATTTGAGAATTGTACATTTAAAACCTAATGGTTTAAGTTTTTTAGCTAGATAATTTATGGCACCAGCATCTTTAGGAGTAATACTTGGAAAACTAATAAGCTCTTTTGCTATTTTTAATTCAGTAAAATTTGACATCAATCTCTCAACAAATCATTTATTGATGTTTTACTTCTAGTTTTTTCATCAACTTTTTTTACAATGACAGCACAATAAAGCGATGGTCCATCAGGGTTTTTTTTATTTGGTACTGATCCAGGAACTACCACTGAGTATGGAGGAACTTTTCCATAAGTTATACTTCCTGACTCCCTATCAATAATTTTAGTTGAAGCCCCAATGTAAACACCCATTGAAATAACAGCTCCCTCTTCAACAATAACACCTTCAGCAATCTCTGATCGTGCACCTATAAAACAATTATCTTCAATTATAACTGGACCCGCTTGTAGCGGCTCTAGCACTCCACCTATTCCTGCTCCACCAGAAACATGACAGTTTTTTCCTACTTGAGCGCAGGATCCTACGGAGGCCCATGTGTCAATCATCGTTCCTTCATCTACATAGGCTCCAAGATTAACAAAACATGGCATTAATACCACATTCTTTGCAATAAAAGATCCTTTCCTAACTACACCATTAGGCACATGCCTGTAACCAGCTTTTTTCCAATCATCCTCATTCCATAAAACTGACTTACCTGGAATTTTATCATACCAAGTAGTGTAAGGTCCTTTTGACATTGTCATTTTACTAATTCTAAAACTAAGTAAAATTGCTTTTTTAACCCATTGGTTCACATTCCAAGAATTATTATTTTTATTAGCAACTCTTACAATACCTTTATCGGTTAGTTCAATTGTTTCATTAATGGCATCCAGTATCTTTTTATCAGACTTTTCTGAAATATTTTGTTTGTCATCAAAAGCTTGATTTATAATTTTTTCTAATTCATCTATTTTCATTTATCTCCTTTAGAAAGTGTGCAAGTTTATCAGTTTTATAATTTATATACTCAGCATCTGAAAATTTAGCTGCCCAAGGTTCATTATTTTTTATCCAAACAGTTTTCATTCCTAATTCGTGTGCTGGTTTTAAATTTCTAGCAATATCTTCGAAGAATATACAATATTGTGGCTCAATTTTGTAATTTTCTACAATTTTTTTATAAGGCTCTTTCGACGGCTTTGGTATAAATTCTGAGTCTCTAATATCAAAAATTCCGTCAAAAAGCTTGTCAATTCCAATTCTTTTTGTAACATTTTTGGCATGTGCTCTAGAGCCGTTGGTGAATATAATTTTTTTACCTTCTAATTTTTTTATTTCATTCTCTAAAAACTTGTCTTTTTTTAGAAAATTTAAGTCTACATCGTGAACGAATTCTAAAAATTCGTCTGCATCTATTTTATGATTCTTAATCATACCATTAAGAGTAGTGTTGTATTCTTGAAAATAATTTTTTTGTATTTTTCTTGCCTCTAATTGATCAATTTTAAGTTTATCAGAGATAAATTTTGTCATTTTTTTATCTACTTGTTCAAAGACTTTAGTAGCCCCATCATAAAGTGTATTATCAAGGTCAAATAACCAGTATCTAATTTTTTTTAAATCTTTCATTTTCTTATAAGTGTCCCAGCTCCTTTATCAGAAAATATTTCATGAAGAATTGAATGCGGTTTTCTTCCATCAAGTATAACTACACCTCTCACCCCGTTTTCAACTGCATCAACACAATTTTTAATTTTAGGTATCATGCCTCCTTGAACTACTTTCCATTCAATTAAATTCTTTAAATCGTAAGGTTTTATTTCAGAAATCAATTTTTTTCTATCATCGTAAACACCCTCAACATTAGTCATCAATAACAATCTTCTCGATTTAAGTCCTTTTGCTATTGCATTGGCTGCAGTATCTCCATTTATATTGTAGACCTGTTTATTTTTATCTAATCCAAGAGGGGCGACTACAGGTATTTGATTACTTTCAATCATTTCTTCAATTAAATTTATTTTTATTTCATTCGGTATTCCAACGAAACCAAGCTCTTTTTTTTCAGGTATCACAAATATAATGTTATTAGTTTTAGTATTAATTGATATTGCATTAGAACCTTTGCTATTTAAAGTACTTACAATATCCTTATTGAAATCAATTAAAACTTCTTCGACTATTTTAATAACCCTTTCATCAGTTACTCTTAAACCATTTATAAAATCCGTTTGTATATTTTTTTTATCTAATTCTCTCTTTATTCTCGGACCACCACCATGAACAACAACAACAGACAGACCTAATTTATTTAATATGTTGATATCTTCAATAAAATTATTAAAAATTTTTCTTTCTATTAAAACATTACCTCCGTATTTAATTACTATTTTTTCATTCTTATACTTTTGGATGTATTTAGGTACATCTTTTAGATCAGGCGCATCTTTAGGCCAAATTTTTTTTATTTCTTCCAAAGAAATTTCTTTTGACATTAAATTAATTTGTTTTCACTTTTGTCTGTTTCATTATTACCCATTGCTGAGCGATTGTAAGAATATTATTAATTGTCCAGTAAACTACCAGTCCTGATGGAAATGAAGCTAAAATGATAGTCAAAAAAAGTGGAAAAAAAGCAAAAATTTTTGCTTGGACTGGATCCGTAGGAGCAGGGTTTAGTTTTTGCTGTACCCACATTGAAACACCCATTAGTATTGGCCAAATTCCAATTATTAAAAAACTTGGTGGGTCCCAAGGAATTAAACCAAATAGATTAAATAAAGAAGTAGGATCTTTGTCTGATAAATCTTTTATCCAACCAAAAAAAGGCTGATGCCTCATTTCTAAAGAAATGAATAGCATTTTATAAATTGCAAAAAAGAACGGTATTTGTATTAGGACTGGTAAACAGCCAGAGGCTGGATTGATCTTCTCTTTTCTGTAAAGAGCCATCATTTCTTGCTGCAGTTTTACCTTGTCCTCTTTATGTAATTCTTTTAATCTCATCATTTCTGGCTGAACCGCTTTCATTTTTGCCATTGATCTAAATGAGTAATTTGCCAGTGGAAAGAAAATCAGCCTAATTCCAATCGTAATAATAACTATAGCAATTCCAAAATTTCCTGAATATTTAAATAAATAATCTATTATAAAAAATAGAGGTTTTGTAAAAAAGTAGAACCATCCCCAATCTATTACTAAATCAAATTTTTTAATATTTTCTTTAGCAGCGTAGGCATCGATAGTTTCAACTTCTTTTGCAGCAACAAATAATTTTAAATCATTTGAGTTGCTAGAAGACGCAGCGATTGTGGTTGGTTTATTCAAAATATAATTAGCCTTAAAAGAGTCTCGATATAAAAAAGATGACTTAAAATTTTCTCCTTCTTTAGGCACCAAAGCCATCACCCAATATTTATCTGTTATACCTAACCAACCTTCATTAGCTTCTCTAACAATTTTTTTCTCCTCAATGTCATCGTAATCGTCTTCCTTAAGTTCTTCATCGAATACACCAATAAATCCCTCGTGAGATATATAAAAATTCTGGATATCATCAGGAATTTTATTTCTTGTTAATTGTGCATATGGATATAAATCAATACTACTATTTGTGTTATTTTGGACTTGTTGTGTAATTTTAAATAAGTATTTATCATCCAATTCAATTTTCCTTTTAAAAATTATTCCCTCTTTATTGTCCCAAATTAAATTTATAGGCTGACTTTCAGTTAAAATATTATTTCCAACAATTTCCCAAGTTGAATTTCTGGTTGGTACTTTTATTTTATTATTTATACTAGTCCAGCCAGTTTCTGCATAAAATCCATCTAATGTTTCTGCAGGATTTAAAAATTCAACATTTTTATTATTTTCTAAATTCTGTTTATGTTTTTTAAATGAAATATCATCTATAAGGCCACCTTTTAAAGAAATTGATCCTACTATACTTTTGTTTTCAATCTTAATTCTTTTTGATTTATTAATAGCATCAACTCTAGATATGGTTTTATCTTTTACATTTTGATTTATATTAGGAGTAATATTATTTTCGGTAACTTTTTCTTCTTGTTGTTGTGGCAAAGCCCTTTCTGTTTGCTGAGGCGTCTCAAAAAAAGCAGCCCAAAAAAGCAAAACTGACATTGATAACGCTATAGCTATAAATACATTTTTGTTGTCCATTTATTTTTCTCTTCTAATTTTTTTTTCCTTAGGTACTAAGTCTAGTCCTGATCCACCACCTAAAGATTTAATGGGATGGCAACTTAAAATTCTTTTAAAACCTAATGTAGAACCCTTTATTAATCCATAAGTATTAAGTGACTCCTTATAATATTCAGAACAAGTAGGTAGATATCTACATCTACAACCTAGTAGAGGAGAAATAAAATATTTATAGAAATTAATTAAACAAATATTTAAAAATATAATTATTCTAGACATTTATTTTATTTTATTAAAGCAGTTCATCATTTCTGGCAAAAGAATATTTTGTTTTGTAATATA
>MDSZ01049031.1_pt1 | contig 18001 bp, 17 predicted proteins | sample 811201 | NCBI WGS metagenome assembly MDSZ01 (sample SAMN05326647, study PRJNA326480) | marine metagenome | isolation source: seawater | place: Indian Ocean: North | collected 2010
AGATTAAAAAAGATATAGAAACAGCAAAAAAATATCACAATATCTAATGGAATATAAAGATACAATTTTTTTACCAAAAACTTCATTTGAAATGAGAGCCAATCTTCCATCAAAAGAACCTAAAATTTTAGAAGATTGGGATAAAGAACAAATATTCAAAAAATTAAGAGATAAATCAAAGGGGAGGGAAAAATTTGTACTACATGATGGTCCTCCATATGCAAATGGACATATTCATATGGGAACTGCCCTGAATAAAATACTAAAAGATGTAATTGTTAGAACTCAACAAATGGCAGGTAAGGATTCTATTTATGTTCCGGGTTGGGATTGCCATGGACTGCCTATTGAATGGAAAATTGAAGAAGAGTATAGGAAAAAGGGAAAAAATAAAGATGATGTTCCTATAGTTCAGTTTAGGAATGAGTGTAGAGAATTCGCTGAAAAGTGGATTGAGATTCAAAAAAAAGAATTTCGACGTTTAGGTGTGGAAGGCGATTGGGAAAATCCATACCTCACAATGTCAAATCAAGCAGAAGCACAAATTGTAAGAGAGTTAGGAAAGTTTTTAATAGATGAAAGTTTATACAAAGGAGCAAAACCGGTTCTTTGGTCTGTTGTTGAAAAAACAGCTTTAGCTGATGCAGAAGTAGAATATGAAGATCACACTTCAAATACAATCTATGTTAAATTTCTAATTTCTAACTCTGATGATAAAGATTTAGTAGGCTCAAATATAGTTATATGGACAACTACTCCATGGACAATACCTGGTAATAGAGCACTAGCGTATGGAAATGAAATAGATTATTGCAATATTGAAGTTAGCGAAATTGAAGAGTCAAGTTTAGCAAAGGCTGGTGATAAATTAATTTTTGCAAAAGAATTATTGGATAAAGTTACAAAAGAAATTGGTATATCAAAATATTCTACAATTAAAACTTTTAAAGGTTCAAATTTAGCACAATGTGAATGTTTACATCCTTTTAAAGATTTAGGTTATAATTTTATTGTTAAACCTTTTCATGGTGAATTTGTTAATTTAGAGCAAGGAACAGGTATCGTTCATATAGCACCAGGACATGGTGATGATGATTATATTTTGGGAATAGAAAATAATGTAGATATTATTCAAACAGTTGAGGATGATGGAAAATATAATCAACATGCTGTTGGATTTGAGGGTGAGCATGTTTATAAAGTTGATCAAAAAATTGCTGATAAACTAAAAGATTTTTCGAAACTTTTATTTCAAGGAACTTTAAGACATAGCTATCCACATTCATGGAGATCAAAAGCCCCTTTAATTTATAGAAATACACCACAATGGTTTATCTCAATGGAAAAGAAAGATTTAAGAAACATAGCCTTAAAATCTATTGATGAAACAATTTTTTATCCACCTCAAGGTAAGACTAGATTAAGGTCTATGATAGAGACTAGGCCAGATTGGTGTGTTTCTAGGCAGAGAGTTTGGGGAGTTCCACTTCCTCTTTTTATAAATAAAAAAACAGGAAAACCGATCAGAGATGAGAAGGTTATTAATAGAATTGCAGATATTTATGAAAAGGAGGGTAGTAACACTTGGTTTACAGAAGATCCCCAGCGATTTTTAGGAGAAGAATATTCTGCAGAAGATTATGAACAAGTCAAAGATGTAGTTGAAGTTTGGTTTGACAGTGGCTCTACACATGCATTTTGTTTAGAGCAAAGACCTGATCTAAAATGGCCAGCATCTATGTATTTAGAAGGCAGTGATCAACATAGAGGTTGGTTTCATTCTTCATTGCTAGAGTCTTCAGGAACAAGGGGTCGAGCACCATACGAAAGCGTTTTAACACATGGTTTTGTAGTAGATGGTAAAGGTAGAAAAATGTCTAAATCCCTTGGTAATGTAATTTCACCAGATGAGATTCTCAAACTATATGGAGTTGATATTTTACGATTATGGGTTGTGGCATCTGATTATTATGATGATTTAAAACTTGATAAAGGTATTCTTCAATCACAAGCTGAGTCTTATAGAAGAATAAGAAACACATTTAGATTTTTAATTGGAAATTTAAATGATTTTACACAAAATGAAATTATTGATGAAAAAGATTTTCCTGAACTTGAAAAATATCTTCTTCATCGCTTATGGGAAGTTGATCAAGTTATAAAACAATGTGTAGCAAGTTTTAATTTTCACTTAATGTTTACAACCTTGTTGAACTTTTGTTCAAATGATCTTTCAGCATTTTATTTTGATATAAGAAAAGATGTAATTTATTGTGATAATTTAAATTCTCATACTCGACGATCATCTAGAACAATTTTAAATATTATTTTTAATTTTTTAGTAAGATGGTTTGCTCCATCTATTTCGTTTACAACTGAAGAGGCATGGAAAGCGATGGGAAACAATACAAGTATACATTTGGAGGATTTTTTATCTTGTAAGGACTCATACAAAAATCAAAAAATAAATGAAAAATGGTCTATAGTTAAAAATATTAGAAAAGTTGCTACTGGAGCTATTGAAAAAATAAGAGAAGATAAAATAATTAGATCTAGTTTAGAGGCACATTTAGAACTTTATTTAAGTAAAGATATTTTTGAAAAAGTTAAAGATGTTTCATTTAATGAAGTTGCAATTACCTCATCTTTTAAAATAGATATAATTAATCAAAATTCTACTGGATTTGAAATTGATGACTTACCTGATATTAAAGTTAAAGCAATTAAAAATAATGGTTATAAATGTCAAAGATGTTGGAAATATGAAGATCATTTGGTAAATGATGAAATTTGCAAAAGATGCAGTGATGCAATAACTTAAATTAGTGAAAAATCTATCAATATTTATATTACTTATTTTTTTAGATTTAATATCTAAATATATAATTAAAAATAATTTATCTTTAAATCAAAATATAGAATTAAATAGTTTTCTAGGTCTTGTATATATTCAAAATTATGGAGTCTCTTTTGGTTTATTATCAGGTATCGTATCTCATTGGTTATTAATTTTTATTGGCATAACAATTGTGATTTTTGTTTTTTATCTAATGATTGTTTCTAAAAAAAGAATAGAAAGATTAGCTTTTTTTATAATAATTGTTGGCGCAATATCTAATATTTTAGATAGAACAATAAATACCTATGTCGTTGATTTTATACTTTTTCATTATAAAACTTTCTATTGGCCTGCATTTAATCTTGCAGATATTTATATTACTATTGGCATTATCATGTTAATAATAAGTATTTTTATTAAATCTGAAGATAATAAATGAAAAAAATAATCATTTTAATATTAGCATCTAATTTATTTCTAGCTTCTTGTAATAGTGTTAGAAATAGTGCTGGAGTAAATAGAAAAGTAATTGATGAGTATGCAGTAGTAGAAAATCCGCCTTTGGTAATTCCCCCAAATTTTAATCTACTTCCACCTGAACAGATGGAATCTAAAAATATTGATGAAGCAGATAGTGATTTAGCAAAAGAAATACTATTTGGCTTGGAAGACAATAATTATGACTCAAGTTCTAAGCAGTCAGTTTTGAATGATATAATTAATGAAATGAATGCTGATAAAGTTGAAAAAAATATAAGAGATTCAATCAATGAAGATTTTGCTGGAGAAAAGTCAAGTATAAATGATGAAACTAATTTTAAAAATGAGCAAGAAGTAAATGATGCAATTGAGTCTACAAAAAATAAAAATAAAAAAGAAAATGAAAAAAAAGAAAAAAAGAAAAAAAGATTTTTCTTTTTTTAAGTTTTAATGCAAATAAAATATACAAATTGTAATTTTGAAAATCTAAAAAATAATATTTCTTATGATAATAAAATTATTGAAGTAATATCTAATCTACAAGCATTAAATATTATTTTTGATAATGAATTACTAAACAACACTCTAAAAAAAATTAGAAAATTTCAATCAGATAAAAAAAAATTTATTGTTTTTGGTACAGGTGGATCTAATTTGGGAGCAAGAGCATTGGATAATATTAATAACTATAAAAAAAATAAAATAGAATTTTTTGATAATATAGATCCTTTGGTATTTGAAAATTCTTTTAAGAATATTGATTTTAATTCAATAGGTTTTATTATAATATCTAAATCAGGTAGCACACCAGAGACGTTAGCTCAATTTTCTTCATTGTATGATATTGCTAACCAAAAAAAAAATGTCTCCACATTTTTAAATAATACATTGATAATAACTGAATTTAAAAACTCCCCTCTGTATAATATTGCAAAAGAAAAAAACTGCTTATTATTAGAACACAATAATGACATTGGAGGTCGTTTTTCAGTATTTTCTAATGTTGGTATTGTACCGGCGTCTATATCAGGACTTGATATAAATAGTTTATATAAAGGTGCCGCAGAAATAATAAACAATATTGAAAAATATTCTGCTTTCAATTTAGCTAAACATTTATGTTTGCAAGAAAATAACAAGTATGTATCTAATGTATTGATGACATATTCAGATAATTTATACTTCTTTGGAAAGTGGTATTTGCAGTTATGGGCAGAAAGTATAGGAAAAGATAAAAAAGGCCATACTGCAATTCATGCTGTAGGTACTACAGATCAACATAGTCAGCTCCAGTTATATCTGGATGGACCAAAAGATAAATTTTTTACATTTATTACAACCGATCACAAAAAAAAGGGTTTAAAAATAAATACTGACATTTTTAAAAATACTGAAATTACTTATTTTAATAATAAAACAATGGGTGATTTAATGGATGCTGAACAAAGAGCTACAATTGAAACTTTTAGTTTAAATAAATTTAGTTTCAGGGAAATATTTTTACCAAAAATTGATGAAGAAAATATTGGTAAATTGTTAGCTATAAGTATAATTGAAACCGTAGCAGCATGTATATATTTAGACGTTAACCCCTTTGATCAACCCGCTGTTGAACAGGGTAAAATTTTGACTAAAAAATATTTACGATAAAACTAAAAAACTAATTTTAGTTTTGCCATATTTTTTTTTATTAATTAACATTAGTTTGTTTGGAATTTTAAAATCATCATTAATACTTGTTTCAACTCCAATTATAGAATTTTTTGTAATTTTATTTTGTAAAATATTTAATATTTTATTTACATCATGCTTAAGATAAGGAGGATCCATATATATAATAGAAATATTTTTAAAATCTTCATTTATTCTTGAGTTTTCGATATCTTCTTTAATAATTGAATACTGATCGTCTTTACATAATTTATTACAATTCTTTTTTAAAATTCTAATTACATCATTATTATTTTCATAAAATATTGCCTTACTTATCCCTCTTGAAATTGATTCTAATCCCATTGTTCCAATCCCAGCAAATAAATCTAAAAAAATTTTTTTTTTATATAAATTAATAGAATTTTTTAGAACATAGCTATCTAAAATCGAAAAAAAAGCCTCTCTTTTTAGCGAAGAAGTTGGTCTAACAAATTTATCAATTGTCTCTAATGATCTATTTTTAAATTTACCTGATGTTATTTTAATCATTTCTTTATAATTTTTATTTTTTCAATTTGACCAACTTTTAAATTACCTAATTTATATGGACCAAAACTAATTCTTATTAACTTTATAATTTTCCAAGAAAAAAACTCACAAATTTTTCTAATTTCTCTATTTTTCCCTTCTGTCAGTTTAAAAATTAACCAAGAATGATTTTTTATATTTTTTTCAATATTTACATAAGCTTTATCATATCTAATATTATTTATTGTTATCCCTTTATTAATTTTAAGAAGATCTTTTTTATTAATTTTTCCATTAATACACACTCTATAAGTCCTCATTATATTTGATGATGGCAGTTCTAAATATCTTGAATAATCACCGTTATTTGTTAATAAAATTAATCCTTCGCTCATATAATCTAATCTTCCGATACTAATTAAACCGGACATTTTTTTGGGTATAAGATCAAATATTTTTTTTCTTTTAAAATTATCTTTAGTACTACATATATATTTTATTGGCTTATGTAATTTCCATAATTGAATTTCATTTGATATATTAATTATTCTATTTTTGATTTTTATTACATCTTTTTTTGTTACTTTTATACTTGGGTGATTACAAATTTTATTATTTATAGAAACTATTCCTTTTGAAATTAATTTTTCTGCTTCTCTTCTAGAGCAGTAACCTGAATTAGATATAAATTTTGCTATTCTTATATTCACTAAATATTATTAATAAAATCTTTATAAATTTTTAAATCATCTTTTGTTATTAAAAATTCAGGGTGCCATTGTAAGCCAATGCACCATTTGTGGTATTTATGCTCAATACACTCAACTACTCCATCATTTGAACAAGCAGATACAATAAAATCCTTAGCTATTTTTTTTACTGATTGATGATGTGCACTATTAACTTTAATATTGTTTTTTTTACAAATATTATATAATTTACTTTTTTTACTAATTGAAACTGTATGACTAGTTTCATCTCTAGGATTGATTTGTTCATGATTAATTGGAGTTTTTTTTAAATCTTGAATTAATGTTCCACCACCAGCGACATTAATAAGTTGAGCCCCGCCACAAATTCCCATTATCGGTTTATTTAGCTCAATAAATTTTTTATAAAGTTTAATTTCAAAATTTGTTCTCTTACTTTTAATATTTTTAGCTCCATATCTGGATTGATTATAAATTTTTGGATCTATGTCAAAGTCTCCTCCTGTGATTATTAATCCATCAAGTAGTTTGCTATAATAATTAATCATTTTTTTTTCATGCATTAAAGGAATCGGTATTGCATTAAATTTGCTTATACTGGTTAGATAATTTTCTCTTAAAGCGTACCATGGGAATTTTGAATAAGTCTGCTTTTTTTCACTATCAAGAGTAATTCCAATTAATGGTTTTTTCATTATAATATTACTATAAAGTAGATAAGACCTTGGTACCAGAATGAACCTTGAATATTTTATGAATGAAGCAATTATAGAGGCAAACAAAGCTTTTAAAATTAATGAAGTACCAGTTGGAGCTATACTAGTAGATAATCAATCAAATAAAATTATTGCTAGAAATTATAATAAAATGAACAAATTTAACAATGCAATTAAACATTGTGAAATCAACTTAATTAATCAGGCATGTAAGAAATTAAAACAAAAATATTTAAAAAATATAACAATGTTTGTTACTTTGGAACCTTGCTCAATGTGCGCAAGTGCTATTAGTGAAGCACATATAAGCTCTCTTTACTTTGGCGCATATGATGAAAAAAATGGAGGAATAGAAAAAATTAGAGCTGCATTTCAAAGAAATAATATTTTTTTACCAAGTGTTTATGGTGGTATAATGGAAAAAAAATGTAGTATGTTATTAAAAAATTTTTTTGCAAATAAAAGATGACTAATAAAATAAATATTCCAGAATATGAAGTTTCGGAATTTAATAGATTGTTTAAAGAAATAATTGAAACAAATTTTAATTATGTAAGAATCAAAGGAGAAATATCAGAAATTAAGACTGCCACAAAAGGGCAAATATACCTTACTTTGAAAGATGAAGACTCAATTTTAAGTGGTGTGATTTGGGAACAAAAGAAAAAATTTTTAACAATTAAACCAGAACCTGGTTTAGAAGTAATTGCAACAGGAAGAATAACTACTTGGTCTAGGTTTAAAACTACTTATCAAATTGATATTGATAAAATAGAAATAGCAGGAGAGGGAGCTTTATTAAAATTAATTGAAGATAGAAAAAAAAGATTACAAAAACAGGGTTATTTTGACGAAGATAAAAAAACATCATTGCCATTTTTACCAACTCGTATTGGTATAATTACTTCACCAACTGGATCAGTGGTTTATGATATTATAAATAGAGTTAACGATCGCTTTCCAATGCCTTTAGATATTTGGCCTGTTGCCGTTCAAGGTAATGATGCTGTTTCAAGTATATCCAATGCCATAATTGGGTTTAATTCAATGATCAAAGAAAAACCAGATGTAATAATTATTGCTAGGGGCGGTGGTAGCACAGAAGACCTTATGGCATTTAATGACGAAGATTTAGCAATTACAGTATACGAGTCGAAAATACCAATCGTATCTGCTATTGGTCATGAAACAGATACTACTATTATAGATTTAGTGTCAGATTTAAGAGCTTCTACACCAACAGCTGCAGCTGAAAAAACTGTTCCATTAAAAAATGAAATTCATATTCAATTAGAAAATTTATATTTTCAATTAGATAACAAAGTTAAATTTAAATATATAACAATCAAGGATAATATCGAATATTTTAATAAGTTATTAAAAGCACCAAAGCTTATCATTAACTTATATAGTGAAAAAATAAATCAGCTTCTTAACAAACTTCATTTATCATTAAGTAATAAATTAAATTTCTTAAATCTGGACTTATTAAATTTAGGTAATTTAATTAATTCACCTGAAAATATTTTGAAAATAAAAAAAATTTCAATATTAGAATTATCTAAAAATTTAGAAAAAAATATAACCGAAAAATATAATACTAATGAAAGAAATTTAAAATCAAATAAAAGGTTATTAAGTTCAAATTCAATTTCAAGCAATCTTAAAAAAGGATATTCTGTTTTGATGAACAAAAATCAAATAATAAAAAGCGTAAAAAACACAAAAGTTAATAATAATCTAAAAGTAAAACTTTCTGATGGACATTTGGATATAAGTGTAAAAAAAATTAATTAAATCTTTTATGTTGCCAAAACCATTGTTCGGGATTTGAAACTATCCAATTTTCAATTAATTTGTGAATTTTTTCCATCATTAATGAGTCACTAATTTCTATGTTGTTATGAAGAATTGGTTCATGGAAGCTTAATTCAATTTTACCATTTTTTAATCTAGTATTTTTTATAGGAATGATTGGTAAATTAAATTTTCTTGCAATTTTTAAAAATCCAGTTTGAGTTTTTACTTCTTTATTAAAAAATAGTGTTTTTTCACCAGCTGAGTCTTTTTGATCGACTAATAGAACTATAGAATAATTATTTTTTATTGCCTCTACTAAATCTTTTGCACTTTGTTTACCTTTTGGAGTGTAAAAATTTTTATGTGATTTAAGAGTTTTTTTTCTAATTTTTAAAATCAATTTGTCTAAAAAAAAATTATTTATATGTCTATAAATTGCTCCTATTCTAATATCTTGTCTATCAAGCATTGGTACTAAAAATTCCCAATTTGATTGATGAATGCTTATGAAAATTGCTTGTTGTTTATTTTTTTTTATATTTTCAATATTCTTTAAACCACTTAAAACAACTTTATTTTTTCTTAATAGTTTATTAAATTTAATAAGTTCGCATACTGTTATGCCTAGGTTATTCCAACTTTCGTCAACAATTTTTCTAATTTTAATATCTTCTAAATTAGGAAAAACAAATTTACAATTTTTTATAGCTGTTTTATCTGCGCTAGACAATTTTCCAGCAGTTCTAAAAATTAATGTTGATAAATTTATAGAAATATCCAAAGGGAGAATATTTATCAAAAAGAAAAAGAATCTAATAAAAGAAAATTGTAAAAAATAATTAATAGTCTTCATAATGAAAGTTCGTTAATTTTGTTTTCTAGAATATTACTTAATATTTCTAAAACTAATTTTTCATCTTCGAAGACAATTTCACCCTCTAGAGCATTAACAAGAGATCTATAAGATTTAGGTATTCTAACATAATCTTTTTTTGTTGTAACTAGTATAGATTTTGTCACATTTGCTGTCTCAGCCAAATTTAACATATCATTTTCATCAAAAATGTGATGGTCGGAATAACTAATTTTTTTTTCTAAAATAGCACCTTGTTCAATTAGAGAGTTGTAAAACTTGTCTGGATAGGCAATGCCAGCAAAAGCTGTAACTTTTTGATTTTTGTATATTTTATTATTTTTGCTAATTTCAAAACTAGCGTGAATTAGTGGAATTGAATATGGAATTTTTCTTTTGATATCATCTGCAATTTCACCGATCACTATAACTAAATTGGCCCTAGAAATTCCTCTAGATATACTTTCTCTTAACGGACCAGATGGTATTACTCTTTTATTTCCAAAGCCCTGTTCTCCATTAATAACAATTATTGAAAAATCTTTTTGCAGCGTAGGATTTTGAAATCCATCATCCATAATTATACAGTCTGCTCCACTTTCTTTAGCCAACTTAAAAGATTTATTTCTATCTTTTCCAATCCAAGTAGGAGCTACTTCTGAAAGTAACAAAGATTCATCCCCGACACTTTGAGCTGAATGCCATTCTTTTATTATGGTATTATTTTTTTCTATTCCACCGTAACCCTTAGAAACAAAATGAGGATTATATCCATTTTTTTTAAGCAAGTTACCTAATTTAATTGCTACAGGTGTTTTACCTGCTCCACCTACAACTATATTACCAATACAAATTACTGGAATTTTAGAAATTCTTTTTCTGCTTAAAATATTTCTTAATTTAGTACCAAATCTAAATAAAAGTGATAAAGGGTAAAGGGTATTCGATAAATATGTATCATTTTTTTTATACCAGAATTTTGGTGCTTTTAACATTTAACTAATTACCAGATTTATTTCATTGAATAAGGTTTCATCATCAAAGTATTTTTTATTAGCAAAGTCCAAAGCTTTCTTTTTAAGATCATGAAGTAGAGTTTCATTTAACATCAATTCATTTATTTTTCTTTTTAAATCTTTTATATCATTTAACACTATACATGCTTTTTCTTTAGCCATTTCGTCATAAATATTCTGCCAATTATAAATTAAATTACCACTTATTAATGCACAACCATACTTAGCTGGTTCAAGCGGATTATGACCACCTTTACTTACAAATGAACCACCCAAAATTACAATTTCACTTTTCTTAAAATAAGTGTCTAACTTTCCAAAACTATCAATTATTGTAACATCTTTTTCATATGATTTATCATTACTTTCAAGAGCGTAATTGAGATTAAATTTTTTTATTATTTTGATTATTTCTTTTATTCGCTCAGGATGTCTTGGTGCTATACATAGTTTTAATTTTTTGGATAAAATAATACTTTTAATATTGTTTATTATTTGTTCCTCTTCTGACTCATGAGTGCTAACAATCATAATAGAAAATATTTTTTTGTAATATTTATCTATAATGTAGTTATTATTATCTGATAATTTTAAATTACCAATATATTCAACTTTTGATCCACTTAGATTTTTAATACGTTTTAAGTCATTAGCGCTTTGAGCAAATATTTTATTAAAAGTACTTAGTGATGTAGAGTATAATTTTTTAAAATATTTCCACTTGCTAAATGATTTAGGAGAAATTCTAGCATTAATATAAAGACAATTAATTTTTTTCTCTCTTATAATTTTTAGCATATTAGGCCAAATATCTGACTCTATCCATAATACCAAACTTGGTTTCCAATAATTAATAAATCTCATACACCATAATGGTACATCAAAAGGGATATATTGATGCAAAACTGTATTCCCATAATATTTCTTGATAAATTCAGCAGAAGTTTTTGTAGTCGTTGTAACTAAAATATTATAATTTTTATGATATTTATTAATTATCAAATCACATGATTTAAATTCTCCAACACTAGAAGCATGCATCCAAATAATTTTTTTTGATATTTTGAAATAATTATTTGTTACACCAATTCTTTCTTTATATCTATTTTTATCTTCTTTATTTTTTAAAATTCTTAAATATAGATTTATTAAAATTATTGGAATAAAAATATAACTTAATAGTTGATATAACTTAAGCATTTAAATTAGATTTAGCAACTGAGATACAATTATTAATTTTCTCTTCAAGGAAATTTTTATATTCTTCTATTTCAGTTTCTTTAGTTGTTGATGGTATAATTATTGGATCACCCCAAACAAAATTACATTTTGAAAATGGATAAGTGATTAAAAAGGAGTCCCATGAATTCAAACAAAAATTTTTACTAGAAGCAAAACCTAAGGGAATGATTGGAACTTGTGAATTGATTGCAATTTTAATTATACCCTCTGAAACCTTTTGATTAGGACCCCTTGGTCCATCAGGTGTAATTCCAAGATAATGACCATCATTAAGTATTTTAAATATTTGTCTAAGAGAAGGGGATTTATTTTTTGCTTCAATCGAAATATTTTTCAAATTGAAATGTCCAGCTATATAAGCTCCAAATCTACCATCACTGTGACTCGAAGCTAGCATGTTTAAAGTTGTTTTACTTTTCCATACATAACCAATCATCATTAACTGGCTATGCCAGAACGCTAATATGAATGGTTTTTTTTCTGAACACATTTTATTAGAAAAATCATCATTAATAATTTCTATTTTTGAAGTAAAGCCAACAAATAAAATATACAAATACCCAATGTAAGCTAAAAACTTTTGTGTAAAAGATAATTTAAATATTTTTTTTTTAAAACTCATTTTCTAGCTTTTCTCTTATTTGAAGCTTTCTATAAATTTTTGATTTATTTATTAAATCGTCATGTGAGCCAAAACTATCAATTCTGCCTTTATCTATTACATAAATAATATCTGAGTCTTCAATAGTACTTAGTCTGTGAGCAATAATTAATATTGTTTTATTTTTCATTAAATTTTTAATCGTTTTGTAAATTTCTTTTTCAGTAAAATTATCTAGTGATGAAGTTGCTTCATCCATAATTAAAATTGGTGCGTTTTTTATAATAGCTCTGGCAATTGCTACACGTTGCCTTTGTCCACCTGAAAGTTTAACTCCACTTTCACCTATGACTGTTTCTAATTTATTTTCTAATACTTCTGAAAATTCAGTTATTCCTGCAAGTTTAGCAGCATTTTCTATCTCTTTAGAATTGGCATCTAGTCTTCCATATTTAATATTGTTTGCAATTGTATCATTAAATAAGACTGTTTCTTGTGTTACCATTGAAATATTATCTCTTAAATCTTTCAAATGTATTTCTTTTATATTTTTTGAGTCTATTGTTATATCACCACTATAATTATCAAAAAACCTTGCAATTATATTAGCAATAGTCGATTTTCCAGAACCAGATAATCCAACAAATGCCACTATTTTATTTTTAGGAATATTTATATTTATATTTTCTAGAACTTTTTTCTCATCATATCCAAAAGATACATTTTTTAAAATTATATCACCATTTAGAATTATATCATTTTTTTTAGTAACCTTTTCCATTTTATCTTGAGATGTATCAAGTAGTTGAAAAATTCTCTCAGCACCCGCTAGGCCCTCTTGAACACTAATATTAAGATTTCCAAGTGCCTTTACTGGTTGATAAGCAAGAAGTAAACTAACAAGAAAACTCATAAATTGTCCAGTTGTCATAGTATCATTTAAAACAAAAACTCCTCCTGCGTATATTGATAGTGCGATTGCTAAGCTTCCTATAAATTCCATGAGAGGACTTAATCGATTACTTATGAAAGCCGATCTAGTAAAATATTTTTGTATGAGGCCAATAGTTTTAAAAGCACGTTTTTTTTCAAAGTTTTCTTTTGTGTAAGATTTAACTTGTTTTATACCTTTAATGCTTTCAGCTAGAACATTAGAAAAAATAGCAATTTCATTTTGAATTGTATAAGTAATTTTTCTGATACTTTTCCCTATTTTTCTAATAGGCCATAGGGCTAGAGGAAAAGCAAAAAATGCAAAAAGAGTTAAGGTCCAACTTTGATAAAACATATTTCCCAACAAAAATATAATTACTAGTACATCTTTTATTACACCCGTGACAGATTTTACAATTGCAAGTCGAAGATAATAAGTATCATTTATTAATCTAGAAATTAAATTTCCAGATTTAGATTCGTTATAGTATTGCATATTTAGATACATAAGTTTTTCAAACATTTGAGCTTGCAGCTTTGCAATTATTGAATGTGCAACTTTACTCATTTGGTATGAATGAGTGTATGTAGCTACTCCTTTTGTTAATGTAACAATAATTATAGCTATTGGAATCAATAATAACATTTCTTTATTTCCTTTTATAAGCACTTCATCTAAAGCGGGTCTAACTAACCAAGCATGCAAACCTGTTGCAGCTGCAGAAATGATCATCATAATTAAAGCTAATAGAATTTTTAATTTGTGTTCTAACAAGTAATTAAATATTATTCTTGACGTAACAGAATTTTTTTTAGTTGATGTCATTAAAAAATTAATAAATATATAAATAACATAATTGCAAAAATATTATTTTGACGAAAATAAAAATTTGAACTTTCTAATGATTTTATATCCCATTTTTGAATAGCTATATACGTAGAAATTCCCAGGATAGCTATAATTATCAAACTAAATATAGAATTTGACGAATTCCAGCCCAAATATCCAAATACGAAAAGAACAATACCATAACAGAAAATAACAAATCTTCGACCTTTCTCTCCAAAATATACCGCTGTAGATTTTATATTTTGAGAAATATCATCAATTCTGTCTTGATATGCATAAATTGTATCATACCCTAATGTCCAAATTACACATGCTAAATAAAGTAAAGCAAATTGAAAATTTAACAATTGATTGAATTCAACAGATACTATCAAAACTCCCCAGCTAAAAACAATTCCAAGAAATAATTGTGGCCAATAAGTTATTCTTTTCATAAATGGGTAAAATATAACAAATGGCATGCTTAACAGTCCTAAAATAATTGACATCAAATTAAAATTTAAAAGAAGTAAAAAACTACAAAATAATAAAATAATTAATAATATAAAAGCTTCTGTAAAACTAACTTTCTCAGCTGATAAAGGTCTGCTTTCAGTCCTTTTAACTTTTTTATCAATATCTCTATCCACTATATCATTTATTATACAGCCAGCACTCCTCATCAAAAAAGAACCTAAAAAAAATATTGATAACCATTTAATTAGAGTTATCAATTCTAGATCAAGAAGTGATAAAGCAAACCAACAAGGCCACATTAGTAATAAAAAACCTATTGGTTTATTAAATCTAATTAATTCTAAATAATTAGTGATTTTTTTTAAAACTAAACTATCCAACATATTTGAATATCATGGTATTATTTTAAACTATTGTTATGAAAATGTCTAAAACACGATTGTATGTAGAAAAGGTTTTATCACCTAATATAATGATTTATATTAAGGATAAGCAGCATCATTATCTTAAAAATGTTTTAAGAATAAAAATTCATGACACAGTAATACTTTTTGATGGCAGATCTGGCGAGTGGTTATCAAAGGTGATTTCGATTAATCGTGATAATATTGTGCTTCAAATAGTAAAGAAAAATAAGGATTTAGATTCAGAAAAAGATATTTGGTTAATTTTTGCTCCAATAAAATTATTTAGAATGAATATAACTATTCAAAAAGCAACTGAGCTTGGTGTGCATAAATTTATACCTTGTATTACACAAAATACAAATCAGCCAAAAATTAATATTCGAAATTTAAAGATGAATATTATTGAAGCAGCTGAACAGTCTGAGAGATTGACACTTCCTAAAATTGAAGAGATTTCTGAATTGAATAATATTTTGGATAAATTCCCTGAGGACAGAGGAATTATTTTTTGTGATGAGAGTAACAAAAACCTTCCATTAATTCATGAGATTTTACCAAAATATTTGAACAAATATAAAAAATGGGCTGTCCTGATAGGACCTGAGGGAGGCTTTACTGAAACCGAAGTTACAAAAATTTTATCTATTCCATCTTCAATAGCTGTTTCATTAGGAAGAAGAATTTTAAGATCTGACACAGCAACTACTGCAGCTTTATTTTCAGTGCAGTCATTTATTGAAAATTAAGTAAAAGCGACAACCTGTCCTATAAATCTTACCTTTAAACACTAGTTAAACTGCTGATAAATTTATTTATTAGTGTATAACTCATTAATTATAAATGCGCACTTTACTTTTATTTATTTGTATATTGTTATCGTTTCCAAGCTTGGCTAATACTCCCTATGACTGGCAATTAGGCTTTCAAGAACCTGCGAGTCCGGTTATGAGAAGTGTATTAGAGCTTCATGATTTTGTATTAATTATGATGACAGCAATAACAATTTTCGTTTTATTACTAATAATATATGTTGTCATTAGATTTAGAAAAAGTGCAAATCCAAATCCTTCAAAAAGAACCCACAATGCCTTAATAGAAATTTTATGGACAGGTATTCCAGTTATTATTTTAATAGCAATGGCAATACCATCTTTTAAACTTTTGTATCAGCAAGATGTTATCCCGGAAGCTGACATGACAGTGAAAGTAATAGGTCACCAATGGTATTGGGAATATCAATATCCCGAGCAAGATGATATTTCATTTGAAAGTTATATGATTCCCGACGATGAATTGAAGGAAGGAGACGTACGATTATTAACTGTTGATAATAAATTAGTACTTCCAATAAATAAAAATATTCATGTTTTAGTAACTGCAGGAGACGTTCTCCATAGTTTTGCAATGCCCTCCTTAGGCGTTAAAAAAGATGCCGTTCCTGGAAGACTTAATGAAACATGGATGAATATTGAAAAAACTGGCATATATAGAGGTCAGTGTTCAGAATTATGTGGAACAGGACATGGGTATATGCCAATTGTAATAGAGGCTGTTTCCCAAGAAGATTTCATCGCATGGATTACTGAAACAAAAACAAAACTTGCTTTGAATGAAAAAAATACTTTTGCTAAAGCTAACACGAAATAGGAGTTAAAAATATGAGTTACGGAACGTCTACTGAAAATCATTTAGATCATCACGATCACAAGCCTGGCTTTGTAAGACGTTGGTTTTTTTCAACAAATCATAAAGATATTGGAACACTCTATATAATTTTTGCCTTAATAGCAGGTTTGATTGGAGGCTTTTTTTCTTTATTGATGAGAGCAGAACTCGCAGCTCCTGGTTTAGATATAGTTGCCGATGGACAAATGTGGAATGTAATAATTACGGCACATGGTTTATTAATGGTTTTCTTTGTAGTAATGCCAGCGTTAATTGGTGGTTTTGGAAATTGGTTTATTCCACTAATGATCGGCGCTCCAGATATGGCATTTCCAAGAATGAATAATTTTAGTTTTTGGGTATTAGTTCCTGCTTTGGTTTTATTAGTTGTTTCAGCAACAATTGGTACAGGAGCTGGTACTGGTTGGACAATATATCCTCCACTATCAAACAAGATTGGGCATGCAGGACCCTCTGTTGATATGGCAATATTTGCTCTGCACCTTGCAGGAGCTTCTTCAATATTAGGTGCTGTAAATTTTATTACAACAATACTTAACATGAGAACTCCAGGAATGACGCTCCATAAAATGCCACTATTTGTATGGGCAATGTTGATTACAGCTTTCTTATTACTTTTGGCTGTACCGGTTTTAGCAGGTGCAATAACTATGTTACTTACAGATAGAAATTTTGGTACTACATTTTTCAATCCAGCTGGAGGGGGTGATCCAGTCTTATTTCAACATTTGTTTTGGTTTTTTGGTCATCCAGAAGTTTATATAATGATACTGCCAGCTTTTGGTATTGTAAGTCAGGTAATTTCAACCTTTTCTAGAAAACCCGTTTTTGGCTATTTAGGAATGGTATACGCAATGATTGCAATTGGTTTCATTGGTTTTATTGTATGGGCACACCACATGTTCACTGTGGGAATGAGTGCAGATTTAAGAGCATATTTCATGCTTGCTACAATTATTATTGCAGTACCAACTGGTGTTAAAATTTTCAGTTGGATTGCTACAATGTGGGGCGGTTCTCTAACCTTTGAAACACCGATGCTATTTGCCATTGGTTTTGTATTTCTTTTCACACTTGGTGGAGTAACTGGAGTTATTCTAGCTAATGCTGGAATTGATACTGTTATGCATGATACATATTACGTTGTTGCTCACTTCCATTATGTTTTAAGCATGGGAGCAATGTTTGGAATATTTGCTGGTATTTATTATTGGTTTGGCAAAATGTCCGG
>MDSZ01027796.1_pt1 | contig 17999 bp, 24 predicted proteins | sample 811201 | NCBI WGS metagenome assembly MDSZ01 (sample SAMN05326647, study PRJNA326480) | marine metagenome | isolation source: seawater | place: Indian Ocean: North | collected 2010
ATAATTAATTATACAATAAAAATACCCATGGCACAAGTTGTTAAAAACATTACCAGTATACAATATTTCCTAGATTATTTTGGATTAGTTGACAATTCATATAACATACAGATGAATTATCATCCAAATGCGCCAGAAAAAGAATGGAGCAGTCTGCCCACATTTGTTGCAGAGTTTCATAACTGTTCAGTAAACACTTTGCCTGTGTTGATAACAGAAAACAGGCACATGATAACAGAACACGTATGGCCAATGCTTGACAAGTACAAACACAAGGGCAAAAAAAATCATGGACTATGGAATGCTTGGGGCAATGATATCGAAATAGAAATGCCCCCAATCACTCAACAATTTCATGGCACATACAAATATGTTTGGTTACCGATTGATGAAGAAAGTGTGAATAATCCATGGCACATCTGGATAGATGTTATAAGCAAGTTTAGATTAATAGAAAAGAGATGGAGTACAAATTTCGCAAAATATGTTTACATTCTTTCAAACAAAAGTGCCTATTTTGAAAAAGTACATAAGGAATTATTTCCAGAACTGAAATATCATGTCATGCCAAAAGGCGAAACTTGGAGATTCCAGCATCTAATTGTTCCATCAATGAGCAATCATCAAGACGGTGTGGTGACTCCACACCTACCAGAGTGGCTAAGATGGTTTAAAGGATCATTCCTGATGCAAAGAGATTTCAAACCATTTCGAAAAATATTTGTATCAAGAGCAAAAGCAAAAACAAGAAAAGTTAAAAACCAAAACGAGTTGCTAATGGCCTTAAAAGGATGGGAGCCGGTGATACTTGAAGACATGACAATAAAGGAGCAGGTTAGAATATTCGCCGAAGCAACACACGTGCTGGCCACTCATGGTGCCGGACTTGTTAATACATTATGGTGTAAACCTGGCACCAAGATTATAGAATTACAAGACCAAAAAATGTTACATAAAAAAGTTTATCCATTACTATCACAAGCACTTCATTTGAAACATGAATTGTATGTGACAAAGACAGTGCAAATACAAAACAAAGGTAAAAAACCAAAAGGAGTAAAAAGATTAAATGATTTGATTGATTTTGAAGTAGATATTCCAGATTTGATTAGACATTTAGATTAACCTAAACTATAATATTATGATGTATTCATTATTACAAAAAAAGCCAACAGTTATTAAAGAACCTTATCCACACGTCATCATTGAAGATGCTTTACCATGGGACTTATATGAAGAACTAGAAAATAAATTTCCCGAAAAACAGATTTTGAACACACAACCATATGACAATGGCATATGTTACAGAATGAAAGCAAACATAATGTTGGATCCAAAATTTGAGCCAGAAATTTGGCGTAAGTTTACTGAATATCACACATCCGCTGAATGGTTTAATGAAGTAAATGAATTGTTTAAAGATCATATGCCTAACACTTTAAAAAGAAAATTTACGGAGCAAGAATTAGGAGCCAGAGGCTGGGCAGATGACAACAAAAATATTTGGACTGACTGCCAAGCGGTAATGCATAAACCAATCACAGAAACAACATCTCGGACTCCGCACATTGATAATCCAATGGAGATGTGGGCAGGTTTATTGTACATGCCTTACAAAAATGACACATCAAAAGGAGGGGAGTTCCAGATTCATAGCACAAAAAATAAAATTAAAAAAGTTGACAAATCAAAAGGCAGACAAATTTATGAAAATGATCTTGGCCCTGTTGTTACAACCGTGCCATATAAAAGAAACATGTTTGTTATGTTTGCAAACAATTCTGCTGACACAGTGCATAGTGTATCATTAAGAGTAAGTCCAGACACATACAGAAGAAGTGTAAACATCATTGGTGAATTTAAAAGAGGATACTCAAAAATGTACGAGGTTCAAGAAATAAAATAATGAATTATGCAGTCAGAACAGAACGTGCTAAGACTGAAAAATATGTTGAAAGTGCGGCAAGAGGAATGCCAAACTGCAAACTTACAAATTACAAAACAGTTTGCAACACAACACAATTCGACAAAGTAGTATTCATGGGAGTGTTACGTGGCACGCATTTAGTATATAGACACGCTCAAAAAAATAATAAAGATTTCTATTACATAGATAGGCCTTACTGGGGCGAAAGCAGAGGGACGCCATATTGGATGAGATGTGTTAAAAATCAACACGTAAAAACTTTTGTTGATCATAGACCCGACGATAGATTTAAAAAAACTTACAAGGACGACATTAAACCATTTCACAAAAATGGCAAATATGTTTTGGTTGTTCCTCCAAGCCATGCAATGGCAGAAATGTTTGATGGCAAGGACTGGTTGGCTAACACACTAAAAGTATTGAAACAAAATACAGATAGGGAACTTGTGGTGAGAGAAAAACCATATAATCCAGAGGCTATAATTGACAACGTAGGCAAAATGTTGCCTGGTACTAGTGCTAACAAGCAACCAGCAAAACCTTTTGAATGGGACAAAGTTCATGCAGTGGTCACTTTTAATAGTTCTATTACAATAAAGGCTTTGACAAATGGTGTGCCTGCATTTGCCAACTTTGATAATCCTTGTTTGCCAATATGTGAACAGGACTTTAGTAAAATAGAAACACCTAAATATGAAGATCCAAGACCTGTGCTAAACAGTCTTGCTTACAATCAGTTTACTCAAGAAGAGTTTAGAAATGGCTATTATTTGGAGATCCTAGATGGCAGATAGAATAAAACCACATGTGATCGAAAGAGTAAAAGTAATCAGACAATGGGAAAAGGATATGGGATTATTGGAAGCAAAGGATATAGGCTTTAAAAAATATCACAACTATTATGCGCCTCCAAAATTAATAAAAAAGTCTGAGGCTGTGTTAAGTTTCGGTGTTGGTGGAGATTGCAAATTTGAAAAATTACTACTTCACGAAAATGAAAATCTAAAAGTAGCAATGTTTGATCCCACACCATTCACCATCAAAAATATAAAAGGCATTAAGAGATCAAACGGCAGAAGAGAAATCGACAACCATGAAAGAAACGAATATCTAACGCAAAAATTACAGTTCTATCCGTACGCCTATAGCCACACAACTGGCAAACAGGAGTTCTACTACGATCCTAATAGGATCGAAGAAGTGGCCACTAGGCTTGAACACTACACACAAAGTTTTTCATTATTAAAACAAAATGACTCGTTCAAATCAATCACTGTTGAATGTAAAAACATAAGAACAATTATGCAAGAGTTAGGTTGGCCTTCTGTGGACATTATTAAAGCAGACATAGAAGGACTATGGAAAGAAATCAGTGACGAAATATTGGATAACAACATGGATATCAAAATGTTAGCAACTGAGTTTGAACTAATATTTGATGACATTGAAAGTGCATTGTCAAAGGCAAAGACAGTGATTGAAAAATTTGAAACAAACGGATACAAAGCATTTTTAAATAGAAGAAGGGACAAATTGATGTTGGAGATGCTTTTTGTAAGGAAAGATTTATATGAAAGTTGAAATATTTAGAAGAACAGTAAAGGATAGACGCAGGGGTGCTAGTTGGGATCTTTTAAAACATATGGCAGAGGGCATCAAGGCCTGCGGCGATGAACCTGTGATAGTTAACGAAAACATGACAGGGCAATGGCAGAAGGATGAAATGGAACCACACACAAAGATAGGTTGCATGTTTGGTTATGGTGGATCAAAGCAGATGCATCATACAAAAGGTAGACGTAGAGATCTGGTCGAGCGTGCCAAGAAAAAAGGCATATACATCATCACATTTGACGGAGGCATACTATCAAGTTTTGGTAACACAATTACAAATCCAAATCACCATTGGCGTGTGGCTTTATACTCGCCAATGAATAACGGAAACTTTTTAAGTGACAACAGTCCACCTGACAGATGGGAAAAGATGAAAAAATTATGGAATATAAAATATGAACCATGGAGAAGATCCAATCCTGATGATCCGATCTTATTTGTATTACAACCAAGTGACAACTGGTCAATGAACGAACTTGATCCTATCGAATGGTTTAAGGACGTATATAAAAAAATTAGGCCATTGACAAAAAGGAAATTTATTGTTCGGCCACATCCTAATCACGTTGCCGCGATGGAGAAACGTATGGACGAATTTCCTAAGGACGGAGTCGAGGTTGTCATAGGACAAAAATTCTTTTCTGGAGACGAGAAAAAGTACTATAGATTCGACTTTCAAAAAGCAATAACTAATTGTCATGCTGTTATTACTCACAATTCTACTGCCAGTATCGACTCTTGCGTTCGTGGAATACCTACCTTTGTTACCAGCGATCTTGCGATTTGTTGGCCTGTAGCAAACAAAGATTTATCAAAAATAGAATCTCCAGATTACCCAGACAGGGACCAATGGGTATATGACCTTGGATACAAACAATGGACCGAAAAGGAAATACGCAATGGCACTGTGTTTAAACGTTTCAAAGAAAGGTTAAAATTATAGTGACTTATGTTGTTAATGACAAATGTATCATGTGTAAACACACCGACTGCGTGGAGGTATGCCCGGTTGACTGTTTCTATGAAGGAGAAAACATGTTGGTCATTAATCCCGATGAATGTATCGACTGCGGCGTATGTGAACCAGAGTGCCCAGAGGATGCAATCAAACCTGACACTGAACCGGGTATGGAACAATGGGTCGAGTTCAATGGCAAATGGTCGAAACAATGGGCAGTTTTAACAAGCAAGAAGGAACCTTTACCGGAATATGAAAAACATCAAAACGAAGAAGGCAAACTAGAAAAATATTTTAAGGACAAGTAATGTGTGGAATATATGGAATAACTGCTCACGATCCTGAGTTTATACAAAACTTCATACGCAAGTGTGAACACCGTGGCCCCGACGGACACAAGGTATGGTGGGATCCTGATCATCAAGTGACACTGGGACACAACCTGTTAAGCATCATGGCACAGCCGCAGTTGTCAATACAACCATGGAAAACACCAAACGGAAATATACTAGTTTACAATGGTGAGATCTTCAATTACTACGAACTAAAAGACAAGTACAAAGGAAAGGGATTCACTGGCATTACCGGTTGTGACACTGAACTATTGGCATGGGGATTAGATGAATTTGGTTTAGATTTTCTAGATCAGATAGACTCTATGCACGGCTTTGCCTATTATGAGCCAAAGAAAAAACAAATTACTATAAGCAGAGATCACGCAGGCATTAAGCCTTTATATTATGCCGAAATAAAGGAAGGATTGGTGTTCGGCTCAGAAATAAAAGGCATGTTAGGAAAAGTCGACAACGCACACAAAATCGACCAACTGGCTATGAGTTGTCTTGCCCATACAGGTATAAACGCAACACGAAACACTGTGTTCAACAATATCAAAAAACTTTTGGCAGGCGAAACGTTAACCTACAGTTTACAACAAAAAAGATTTGTTTCTAGTAAAAAAATAAGAATCAGACCTGGCACTAAAAATAAATTTGACGTTGAAGAGTTCAGGCATAAGTCGCATGAAACTGTCAAAATGTGTAGCATAGGCCAAAGACAAATTGGAGTATTCTTAAGTGGAGGTTTAGATTCAAGTTTAGTTGCTCACGAGTTGCATAAAATTATGCCGCCTGCTTTGACATTTACTAACAGAATGAAACCAAATGTCGTGGCTGACGAAGAAGATTTCAATAGCGATGCTCAAGTGGCAAAGATATTAGCAGACATTGAAGGATATAAACATACCGAAATTGAAATTACACCAAGCAAGATGATTGATATGTGGGACGATTCAATATATTACATGGAACAACCTATGTACAATCAGAGCGTACCAATGTATTGTTATACAAACAGAGTGTTGCATGAAAACAAAGTGGTAGTCACAATGGCAGGTGATATGGGAGACGAAATACTTGGCGGTTATCCAAAATATTGGAAAATGACTAGACATGAATTTTTATTCAAACATTTACGCAAACCAAAAATAAACACTTGGGAAGATGTAATGACTTTGTGGATGAATAGGATCAAGCGACCATTGTTGTTGAACGAGATTGGAGCATCCATACCAAAAGAAGAAGTGAAAAATGAATTGTTAAAATTGTACACTGATGATCTCTTTGATCAAAACGATCCTATCAATAGTTACATGGCTCTGGATTGTGTCACTCAGGTCCCAGAAGAATTTTTCAACAGGAACGACAAATACGGGATGGCATACGGAATGGAAGGACGTTTTCCCTTGGCTACAAAAATGTTTATGAAGTACTGCTTGAACATACCTAGTGCAAGTAAAATTGGCAGGAAAAAAAGTAACACAAAGATGCTCACTAAAACAGCATACAAAGGTATACTTCCGGCGCAGGTGCTAAACAAACCAAAGACAGGGTGGACGGTGCCTATAGGATACTGGCTAACTAAAAATATGGATTCCAAAATTACAAAATTTTATCAAAAAAGATTAAAAGAAAAATCAGGACTTAATATTATCACTGCCAGTCAAAAGGCAGGAAAGGCTCTATTACCGTCCTGGATTATTAACGACTGGATGAAAACATATGAAATACAAAGTAATAACGACATTTAAACCAGGCGATTGGGAACGTTATGCCAAAAGAATGGTTGTCAGTGTTTTAAAAAACTGGCCAGACGTAAGCATAACAATTTACTTCGAAGGACAATGTCCTGATTTTACTGACCAAAATATAGAGTATGTTGATATCAACAAAGCCAATAAAGAATTACAAAATTTTAGAATAAGGCATGCCAATGATCCTGTCGCTAACGGAAAATTGGTTGAAATACCTGGAGGGGTCAGGAGAAGCAAGAGGTTAGACACAGAAGGTGGCCTGGATGCTAAAAAAGAATCATACTTATGGAATGCTGTAAAATTTAGTTTTAAGGTTTCGTGTATCACCCATGCTGTAAAGACTTACACAAATTATGATTATGTTATATGGTTAGACGATGACACTTACACATTTAGAACTATACCAAAATCATTCCTAGTAGAACTTTGTCCAAGTGATACCTTAGTAACCTATCTTGGCAGGGAAAACGACAGAGGTAGCAACAAATATCCCGAGTGTGGATTAGTTGGTTATAATATTAATCATAGTCTTATTCAAAATTTTATTCAGGAATGGGAAAATCTCTACACGTCTGATAAAATTTTTGAACTATTGGAATGGCATGACTCTTACGTATTTTGGTACATGACCAAGGAGTACAGGAAAAAATTAAATGCAAAAGTGCATGACATAGGTTACAAAACAGGAGTAAAGGGCCACCATGTGTTTGTAAACAGTGTATTAGGGCAGTACATCGACCACTTCAAAGGAGACAGGAAGTCAGATAAAAAATCACGTGCAGATGACATTAGGAAGACTCCGGAATTGAAAGAGATAGATTATTGGAGTGACAAATGAAAATAAATTGCATGACCGAGTTTGGTCCTTTGAATTCTGAGCCTGTGTTCAAAGCATTTATAAAAAGTTGCCAAGATGCCGGAGATACTGTGTACACCAACAGGAATGATGATTGCGACGTTGCTGTTATTTGGTCTGTGCTTTGGATGGGTAGAATGCAGGACTACAGATTTATTTGGAACAGATATAAGAAACAAAACAAGCCGGTGGTTGTGATAGAAGTTGGAGGAATAAAACGTAATCAGACTTGGAAGATAGGAATAAATGGAGTAAACAGAGAAGCGGACTATGCCTTAGAAGATCTTGATCCAAACAGATGGAGCAAATTCAACATAGAACTCAAACCATGGAGAGACGGCGGCGAAAACATAATATTGTGTGGACAACATCACAGAAGCCATCAATGGAGGAATAATCCGCCAATACAAAAATATTTTGAGAACCAAATAAATGAAATAAGGACTCATACTGATAAGCATATTGTAGTAAGACCGCATCCGCGAAACAGTTTTATAATAGACACAAACAAATTTAAAAATATTTCTTTACAATATCCTATTCGTGATAGAGCAACGTATGATGACACGGATTTCGAAAAAATTTTAAAGACGGCCTATGCGGTGGTAAACTACTCAAGCAATCCGGCAATGACAGCGGCTTTCAACGGAGTACCTGTTTTTGTTAGTGAAGCAAGTCTGTGTTATGATATAGGAAATTTGGATTTCAATACAATTAACAATCCACGTAAGCCGGAACGGCATGAATGGGCAAACAGACTTGCACACACAGAGTGGTGGATTGACGAAATCCGAGAAGGCACACCGTGGCGTAGGATCAAAAAAAGATTGGAGCAAAAATATTTGAAATGACATACAGAAATGCTAAACCAATAGAGTGGACACCTTACAAAGGAGAAGAAGTTACAACAAATATTACCATTAAAAAAGGAAAAAAATATTTTGAAAAGGATTACTATTATGATAAAGCAAATGTCGAACCTAAAGGCAATGCTTACATAATCGGCAACGGTCCTTCAAGAAAAGGATTTAATTTAGAGTCTCTTAGATCAACAGGACAAACATATGGATGTAACGCAATCTATAGAGACTTTATGCCTGACTTTATTTTCAGTGTTGATGCGCCTATCACCCAAGAAATGTATAAAAATAAAGTTTATAAAAAATGCATACACTATGCACCGTCATTAGAAGTTAACAGGTATCCAAAAAAACATTGTGGTATAAACAATTCAGATTTACATTTAATTCCAAACAATCCACATTGGATATCAGGATCCGTTGCCATGTGGACAGCAACAGTCCATGGACATAAAAATTTATATTTTCTAGGATTTGATTTTCGAGAGTATGGTAGAAATCAATTGAACAACATATATCAGGACACTCCCATATATGGACATCGAGACAGTGATACTGTATTCAACGGTTGGCTGTCCCAGTTCCGATCACTACAGGTAATGCGTCCAGATTGCCAATTTACATTCGTGCATGACAACCCACCGGACTATGTGCAAGTATCAAACCCTGCGGCAAACACCGGACGTTTTCGGATAATAACTTACAAAGAATTTAACGATAAAGTTTTAAGCCAACCGATTTAAATTTATTTCTAAATGCGTAGAAGTTGGCATTATGATTTGAATATGGATCCTTAAGGATCTGCATTTGGTATAGGTGAACCATTTCATGTGCAAGTGTTTCAATAAAATCTTTCCAAGTAGGATATTTCGAATGAAGTTCTAAATAAAAGTAAACTTCACATCTGCCAAAAGGAATAACTTTCTGATTGAAAGTACCTTTTCTGCACATTCTATTATCCCAATCCGCAACACATCTGCCCCAGTCATGGTGTAATTTTTTAATTCTTATTTCCACTCCATGTAATCTATTATTGAACAAAAGTTGGTTCAACCTTCTGAACCAATGCAGGGCCACCAAGGGCGTTGGCTTGTATGCCTTGACACCTTGTTTTTCAGACAGAGTTCGTTTGAACTGTCTTTTAAGGCTTTTTCTTTGGTTTTTAATTTTCTTTTGCATGGTTGACAATATTACCAATTATAGTATAATATACTAATAATTATCTAAAATTACATGAACAATATGCACACAGATTTACCAAAAACTGTTAACGAAGCACTTAAAATACTAGCATATAATGAATTTTTTTGGCATGACTCACTAAAAAGTAAGATAAACCCACATCCAAAGGATTTGCAAACTGTAAGATCGCTGGCCGAATCGCAATATGCGTGGACCGAAAAGCAGGCCAGGTTGGCGCTGATAATCCTAAAAAGATACCTGACAAAGTTTCAAGCACACGGCATGGACATCTCAAAATTGTTAAATGAGCCTGTGTATGAAGCACCATTTAGAAAAATCGATTGGGAAAAAGTTATCGAAAAATATCAAAACAATGATGGTGAAGAACAAATACACTTAAAGTTTCCATACAACAAAAAAATTATATCACTCATTAGATGCCTGAAAGATAAAAAAGGATTACCACATGGATATTGCCATTACGATGGCGATTCTAAAACATGGAACTTTGTCCAAACTGAATTAACAACTTATTATCTAACTTTGGTTGCTGTAAGATATGATTTTAAATTTGTTGAACCATCCTTACTAGATGAATATCTTGAAGTTAAAACTGAAAAATTACAATACAAAAGACCTATTGCTGTAGACAAAGGTGCCCACATTGAATTACAAAATGTTTCTGATAGTCTACTAGAATATTGGGACAACGAGATTAAACAAAAAATTAAAATACAACAGGCAGACACTCTAAAAAATTTAGGGATAAGTGCAAGAAATATACACCTTCCAACTGGCTCAGACATGGCCAAAAAAATTGCTTTAAATTTACATCATAAACTATGGATAGACAGCAAAGAATACTCACGTTTCCAAATTGTAAATGCATTAGACGAACTGGATGCGTTTCCTATTTTGATGCCTGTGAACGGAGATCTACGAGACGAGGCAGAGGTTAGAGACATGTGGGCATGGTTACGAACATTTGAATCCATTGGTATAGATATTTTAAAACAGATATCTTTTGGATTTGAAATTAAAGAACCAAGGCACTTTGCCGAGGAAGGCATGGACGATTATAGTTTTGAAAAATTCCGTGGAGATAAAGAATCTTTTGAAAATTGTTTTGAACTACATCAAATGAGCAGGCAATTTAAATTTATAGATAAAAAAACAAAAGTTTTATTCGTGAGAAACAAAATACCAAGAACTTTACTAAGATCAAAAATAAAACCAAAAGCATCAATTATCACCATCGGTGGGGGATTGTATTCCGGTGGTACAGAAAATTTAAAAAGACTACTTGAAAATTTGCCTAAAAAGTTGTATTATAGTGAAAGTCGTCCAAGCAGTTTTGATTGGAACGATCAAATTATAATAAAACTATGAGTAGTTGTAAACTGGTAATCAAAGACGAAGTCAATGTGAAATTTGAGAATTTGGACCTCAAGTGGCGGCAACGTCTACACCAAAAGTTCAAATATCAGGTTCCATACGCATATCATCTGCCATCGGTTAAGTTAGGAAGATGGGATGGCAAAATTGCATTTTTTGGACTTGGCGGCACAACATATCTCAGCCTTGTTGATAAAATTCTACCAATATTAGAAGATGGTGGTGTGTATATCGAATTCGAAGATCGCAGAGATAAACATAATTTTGAATTTAAAGCAGTTGACAAAAATTTTTTACAACACATGCAGTGGCCTGACAACCATCCATGTGCAGGACAAAATATAGAATTGAGAGATTATCAAGTGGATACTATCAATAAGTTTATTGAGAATCCACAATGCATACAAGAAATCGCCACCGGAGCAGGTAAGACCATTATCACTGCGGCACTATGCCAACTGGTCGAACCATATGGAAGAACCATCACCATTGTTCCAAACAAAAGCCTTGTCACACAGACAGAAGAAGACTTCCTTGCCTGTAACTTAGACACAGGCGTTTATTATGGTGACCGTAAGGAAGTCGGAAGATATAACACAATAGCAACCTGGCAATCCTTGAATGTTTTGGAGAAGAAGGCAAAAAATGAACACAGCACAGAGTTCAAAGAGTTTTGTGCGGGTATCAATACAGTAATAATTGATGAAGTGCATATGGCAAAGGCGGATGTTTTAAAAAGATTATTAACAGGTCCTTTTGCACATTGTGGTATTCGTTGGGGTTTGACAGGCACAGTACCTAAAGCAGAATACGAATTTATGGGAATCAGAGTTTCTATAGGCGAAGTTATAAACAAACTTCCTGCAAAAGAATTGCAAGACAAAGGAGTACTTGCCAGTTGCCATGTCAATGTTTTACAAACACAAGATCATCCAATGTTCAAAAACTATCAAGAAGAATTGAAATGGCTAACTACTGACAGCAACAGGATGACCTGGATTGCACAGACCATTAAAGATATTTCTTCATCGGGCAACACACTAATTTTAGTAGATAGAATATCCGCGGGAGAAATACTCCAAAAAAAATTAAAAGATTCTGTATTCATATCGGGATCTGTAAAAACTGACGAAAGGAAAGAACACTATGATGAAGTGTCTACAACACAAAATAAAATTATTATCGCCACGTATGGGGTTGCTTCTGTTGGGATCAATATTCCTAGGATATTCAATCTTGTTCTTATTGAACCAGGCAAGTCCTTTGTTCGTGTGATACAAAGCATAGGAAGAGGCATTAGAAAAGCAGAAGACAAAGAACACGTGCAGATTTGGGATATTACCAGCAGTTGCAAATTTGCAAAAAGACATCTTACACAAAGGAAAAAGTTTTACAAAGAAGCAAATTATCCGTATAATATAGAAAAGATAGAATATGAAAATCCTTACACTTGAAAACACAACATATAAATTAGAAAAGATTCCAGAATGGGTGGATGAAAAATTAAGATTTGCCGTGCTAGATAATGCTGACCCAGAGAATCCAGACTTCTTCTACATACCTTTGATATTTTTAGAAAGTTTCAATGCCCCGGCGGCTGTCCTACAGATAGGTGACCATAAGATTAAAATGCCATTAGATTGGAAGATGTTGATAGGAGAGCAAGGACAACCAGAAATGCATGTACTGCCTATCACAAGTTTGAACGACAGAGGGTTTGATGCATTCACTTTTAATCCATTATCAAGTTCCAAACCAGATTTTTATCCTATCGATGTTGTCGATATCTACACAGAAGTTAAATGGTATTTTCCAAAGATTAAGACAGGACAGATGTTAGCAGTACCGCTTAATGATGGACCTAGACCTATTTGTGCATATTTCGTGAAAGACATATCGAGACAATGTGAACAGGTTGATTATGGCTCGGTCTGGTAAGAAACATATATCTATTGAAGCACCAATTGTTAAAATACAAGGATCGTATATTTGGACTAATAGGGAATGGCCGATCACTTTTTTTGCATGGAGTAGAAAAGAAAAAATTAAATTTACGGAAATTAAAATGAGGCAAAACAAACTTACACTCTATTTTTCCAACGCAAAAGAGTGTACAATGTTTGGATTAAAATATGACAGAGAAAAACAAGAGGAAATTTTTTGAACTTCGAAATGGCCTTAAGGCGGTAGACTTTAGAAACAAAGACTACTTTGACAGGATAGATGATCACGAGCGATCATTGTATTCACCATTTATGCTGATGCGTTATGCATCAAGTGTGTCTTCAAAAGATTTATTTTATGTCGAACACTATGTTGAGATGGTCAACGAGTGTGTCAACAAACATTTGTTTACTTTATCTAGCAAACACAAAAAACTTTGTTGGATATTGACTGCCATGTGTGGGGCTCTACAACAGCAATTCCATCCATGGATCAAACCTATGAAAAGGGTGCCTAACAAGAGTTTAAAACAACTACAAAAAATATATCCTACCTGGAAGGAATCGGATCTAGAAACATTGGACAAAATAATCTCGGACAGAGAACTGGAAGAATTGTTGGAGGCATATGGAATTGAATCCAAATAAGTGTCCTTATTGTGGCAAAGAGTTTTCACGTGAAAGAACACTGCAAGTGCATATGTGTGAACCAAAAAGAAGGCACCTGCAAAAAAATGAGAAGTGGGTACAGAATGGCTTTATAGTGTTCCAACGTTTCTATGAGATACATCAAAAACAAAGCAAACAGAAAAGTTATGAACAGTTCTGTGATTCATCTTACTACAATGCTTTCGTAAAGTTTGGCAGATACATGATGCACATATCGCCTTTGTATCCAGAAAAATTCATAGACTATGTTATACTATCAAGAATAAAATTAGATCATTGGAGCAGAGATGATCTGTATGAAACATATTTGATCGACACACTGAAAGCAGAACCAGTTGAGGCCGCACTAAGAAGAAGCATCGCCACAATGATGGACTGGGCAGTTGAGCAACACGCACAATGGAGTGATTACTTTCGATTAGTAAACACCAACAGAGCAGTGCAACACATACAGCAAGGAAAAATATCTCCATGGCTGTTGTTAGGTTGCAAGGCAGGAAAAAATTTGTTAAAATCATTAAATGACGAACAATTACAAATGACGGCAAGATTCATAAGTCCTGAATTTTGGACAGCAAAATTCAAAAGTTATCCAGCAGATCATTTGTTTGTTCAAGAGACAGCCAAGGAGGCCAAAATTGAGTAGAGTAAAGATTGACATCGATGACGAATTAGATTTTGATCTAGAAGAAGGAGACATGATAGTACACATAAAACACAACGGTGATATTGGAAAAGTTTGTATGCCTGACATGAATAGCAAGGTGGCACAAAGTGAAGGTTACAATAAATTGTTAAAGGTTTTAGAAATACTAAAGCCAGGAACAAAAGAAGAATTTATAAAATATCACGAAAACAAAAGAAAAGGAACGGTTCATTAATGCCTGACGTAGACATTGATTTTTTTGACAGGGACAACACTTTAAAATTATTCAAACACTCGCCTGCGTCAATAATAAGGAACGACAAGATGGAAAAACACAAGACCGGTGTATACTTCCATGCAACTCCTGTACATCCTGTCAGTGGCATATCAACACTTGATTACAAGGAAGCAGAAGAAAGAGGATACTTCAAAATAGATTGTTTGAATGTAAACATCTATAAAAATGTAAAGTCGGAGAAAGAACTTGTAGAACTAATGATACAAGAACCTGATTGGGATATGCTTAATGATCAAAAAATTGTAGATCAACTATTCCATCTTAACGGTCATTTCAGTATAGTATCACAACTAAAACCAAAAACAATAGAACAACTTGCGGCTGTGTTGGCAATAATACGTCCAGCAAAAAGATATTTGGTCAACAAGACATGGACTGATATAATGAACGAAGTGTGGTCCAAACCAACAGATGGATCCTATTTCTTCAAAAAATCTCATGCTGTGGCATATGCACATGCTATCGTTGTACAACTAAATTTGATGGTGCGTGATAAATATAGTTTTGATGCGAAGTCAAAAAAGTAAAAAACGTTCAACAAAAAAATCAAAGAAAAAACATCATCGTAACAAATTGGAGTCATTTGGTTATCAACCAGATAATCCATTAACGATATACTACGCCAAGTATATCAATAGAGACGGAAAAGTTTAAATAGGTCTTCTTACGAGTTGTATTGTTCTTCTTTTTACTCTCTTCTTCGAAATATCAGAAAGTCTTACAGTTGGTCCATGGACAATTTGAATATCCTTGGAATTTAATGTTACCAAGGTAGTACGGAAGTAACTGAAATCACCTTTGAGAAATATGTTAATTGGTATTTTCCTGTTTGACTCATGCCACCAAATTTCGCCATACTTCAAAAACTTCATTTTATCCTGTGGACTCATTATTCTACCATAGTCATAGAAACTGATCACATTGGTGTCTTGATTTTGTACTATACCCACAAATTCCAAATCACCCTTTCTGATAAGTGATAAAAATGGAAATTTGTCCCTTAAAGTATTAAAAATTTCGTTCATGCTCCATCCATAAATACTGTTAAATATGTACTATGCAAACAGTATCAAGGTATTTAATATCAAATTCGGTAATTGCGTTCGTAAGTGGTTACCATGGAAGGAACTCAAAGGTGTACGATCGTAGGATAACACTTCATAGAGGCGTATCGACGCCTATTACATTCACGTTCAAGAATGAAGATCAAAAAGCACAGGACGTGACTGGCAAAACATACGAATTCAACATGATCGATACAGAAAGCAAAAAATCAGTCCTAACACGTAATTTGACAATATTGGACGATGGTTCCACACAATCCGCAAAGGGCACAGCATCAGTGACTATTACCGAAGGAGACTTGCTAGGCTTGGATGCAAAATTTTACAACTTTTCAGTGCGGGAAGTAAAGTCAGATAACTCACGTGAAGTTACCTATGCAGATACCGGATACAACGCGGCGGGCAGTTTAGAGGTGATTGATGGTGCTTATCCAGAGGTAGTGGCCAGCACTAGAGTATCTACTTTCACCAACACAGATGGTCCTATGCAATTTACATCTGGTGCTATAGATGCCAGACCTGGTATCAATAACAATAAAGCACTGCACACCATTGCAGTATACAATAATAATTTCCAAGGTGCTTTCAAGGTGCAAGGTACAATGGCATCATCACCTAGTGATGCAGACTTTTTTGATATTACCTTAGATGGTCAATCGTCAAGCACTGTGACATATATTCTTCCTACTAGTGAACTCTACTATTACAACTTTACCGGTGTTTACCATTCAATAAGATTCAGTTGGGACAATTCATCTGATAATACTGGAAAGATTGACAAATTCCTTTATAGACAGTAAAATATAGGGTATGAACCTGATCCAGAACACAATTCTGACGGCCGTGCCTGCGAACAAAAAGAAAACTCCTTCAGGATGGCTTTCATTCAATGCACCTTGTTGTGTACACAATGGCGAAACACAAGACAAAAAGAAACGTGGTGGAATAATGACAAGTGCAGACGGCACAATATCATATCACTGTTTCAATTGCGGTTACAAGGCATCTTACATAATTGGTAGAAGACTGACACAGAAAATGAGACAGTTCATGGGTTATCTTGGTATACCCGACGACACTATCAAAAAACTTGCCATAGAGGCCATGCGAGAAGAAGAAAGCGATACAAAGTATGAAAAGAAAAAATTCGTTAACTTCAAGAAAAAAGACCTGCCAAAGTTTTCCAGACGTTTAGATCAGTGGCTGGAAGAATACACGGTAGGCACAATGGCAACCGAACAGCAAAACAAAATTGACAAGTTACTAAATTATCTAGCAGGCAGAGGCATTGGTGCAGACTGGTATGATTTCATGTACAGCAATGACACATACTGGGACGTTGACAAACGTTTATTGATTCCTTTTTATTGGCGTGGAGACATAGTAGGTTTCACAGGCAGGATGTTTGAAGAGTCAGACAAAGTCAAATATTACACAGACGTACAACCTGGATACGTGTTCAACATGGACGCACAAGATTGGACAAGAAAATTTGTCTTGGTAACTGAAGGTCCGTTTGATGCTATTACCGTTTCTGGCGTTAGCATATTAGGATCAGAGATAAATGACACACAAAGAGAGTTGATTGATGGCCTAAACAGACAGGTAATTGTTGTTCCAGATAGAGATGCGCCAGGAGAAAAATTAATCAACCAAGCGATAGAATTTGGATGGTCGGTTGCTTTTCCAGAATGGGATGAAAAGGTTGAAGATGTGGCGGATGCTGTGTTAAAATATGGAAGGCTGTTTACGATTCAGTCAATACTGAAAACAACTGAATCAAACAAATTTAAGATTGATTTAAAAAGGAAAATGTATGGATAAAGAAATTAAAATTTTGAAAAAAGAAGTTAAAGAATTAAAAAAGATCATAACTGACTTAGACAATAAACTATCAAAGCACATACATTTCATAGAACAAATTTATGGTCCATTACAAAAATCAATAGAAAAATTTAAAAGGTATTTTAAATGACAGAATTTACACACGGCATTCAGGGAGCAGTAAAAAAACTTATTGCAGGTTCGAGTGTCACATTGGCTATAATATACACACTAGGACACATTTGTATTGCTATGACAGTTGTAAGTGTGATGACTGGTGCAAGTTTGTGGGAGGCAGGTGCAGTTGCATTAATTGAGCCTAGTATAAACGGCATATGGTTTTACATATTGCATTCGTTATGGAAGAAATATAAAGGATTATAATGACTGATTACAGTTTTGATGTACAGAAACTTTACATAGAGATGATGTTGGCAGATGCAGAATCATTCGCAAGAGCACAGAACATATTCAATCCAAATAGTTTCGATCGAAAACTTCAACCAATTGCAAAGTTTATCAAAGACTACATGGAAGAATACAAGGTGATGCCTGACGTTGAGCAGGTAAATGCCAAGCATGACATAAAATTAAAATCAGCAAAAGATTTAGATCCAAGCCACTTCAATTGGTTGTTGGATGAATTTGAAACGTTTTCAAGACACAAGGCA
>MDSZ01138805.1_pt1 | contig 17997 bp, 16 predicted proteins | sample 811201 | NCBI WGS metagenome assembly MDSZ01 (sample SAMN05326647, study PRJNA326480) | marine metagenome | isolation source: seawater | place: Indian Ocean: North | collected 2010
GTATTGTTTCTGACTGGAATCGATCAGAAAAAATTAGAAATTATTTTGAACTCAGCAATGACGCAAGTGATGATTTGTTATTTCCTCCAAGCTTAATGAAAAAGTTAAACGAAAAGCAAATTAGCAGCGTATTTGATATACCTCCAGGTGAAAGAGGAATTGGTTGGTTTACAGTGACTGAAGTTATTAAAAAGACAACAAAAAACGGCAAAGCATTTATGCGATGGAAATGCGTTGACTCAGACAATCGTAGCGGTTGGTTAAGAGTATGGGGTAATCTAGACGATGGTGTTGAATTTAGCACTTGGCTTGCTGATGTTAAAAACGATGCTGGGTGGGGTATGTCATCAAGCCTTGCTAAACTTAAAAAAATTAACGCTTTCGACTAGTATATTTATTTTTTTAAACTAAAACGTCCGTCCGGGCTTAGATATGGCGCAAGCTCTTCTCTTGCTTTAACTTCTTCACCTGCATAAAACTCAGAAGCATCTTTATGAAATTTTGCTTTTTTCTGTTGCGTAGATCTGAGTTTTTCGCCAAATAAGAACATAGACATAAATGCAATAAAGCCTTCTGCCATTGTAACACTATCTACAGAGTTGCACCATTCAATTAAAGCAGGATTGTTTGAGTTAAATAAATAAATCAGTATAAACAAAAAAGGTGTAGCTTCTAAAGCTATTCCAAGCGTTCTAAGAAATTCGTGTATACTTTTTTCTCTTTCATGAAAGTTTTTACTATTTGATACACGACTTAGTTTGTGTAGCGCATCGTATCTTTTTCCCATTTCACTTGCAGAAGCAATGTCATCGTATCTAAAGTACTTACGACAACCAAAATGTACAGCATTCACTTGACGCGGGCTATTTATTATATCTTTAGCATCTTTTGATTCTAAAATTTTGTATTGAAAGTTTTCAATTAATCTTGCTATTTTTTCATACATGTCGCTTCTAAGAAAATCATTCATAATTTCTTCTTCGCGATCTCTGTTTTCAAACAAAGACTGTGCAATAAAACTTCTAAGCAATCGAGTGCTATTTGACATTCATATTTCCCTTTAAAGTATATTTTTAAAAACTATATAGTTTTTTATTTATCAAGACCCTCGTCTTCAAGCTTTCTTTTTGCCGTCTCAAGTTCTTGTCTCTGCGATTCAAGTTGTGCTTTTGCTGCCATGAGCTCGCGTCGATCTCTTTCATCCTCAACTTGTTGCTGTCCTAGTAAATTTCCTGAGTCTAAATAGTTTTTAATTAACATATAAAGTGCTGAACCTGCTGCAATTCCTGCACCTGTTATAAAAGAGTCCATACTTCCTTGAGTTAAACCATAATACATTGCAAGCATTCCGACAAGATTTCCACTCATTCCTACAGCATTAGCTGCATCTGTAAATGCTGGGTGTTGTGATGGGTCACTCCCATATACATCTTCAGGATAAACCATTGTATATAAAGGATTTTTAGATCCTCCATGTGCAGCAGCACCTGATAGAGCGTCAAAGTGATGCATGTCACCCATCATTTCATTTATATTTGCTTCTTTGATAACACTTCTAATAAGCTGTCGTAAACGTCTTTCTGTAATCCTCATATTTGTATTCTCCTAAAATATGTTTTTAAATATATTTCTAAATATGATAAAATTTATTGTTTGTAATTATAATATAAAATAAAAAAGGTTTTAAATGAGATTTTTTAATATTAATATTGAAGGTCCTGATTGTAGTGGAAAAACAACTTTATACAGTAGACTTCACAAAGAAACTAATTTTAAGTACAATATACAAGATAGAAGTTGTATGTCTATGTTCGTTTATGCAAAGATGTATGAAAGAGAAGATTCGTCACTTTGGTTTGATAAAATCTTAGACGATCTTAAGCGACTTGACACATTATACATATTACTATTACCGTCAGAAAATACTATTCTTAACAGATTAGAAATAAGAGGTGATGAGTTTCAAAACAAAGATAGTATTTTAAAAGTAAGAAGTTATTTTAGAAATATTGCAAAAATGGGTTTTGGTTCTTACCCTAATGTTTTAGTTTTAGAAGAAGATGATTTAGAAAAAAACGTTGACAAAACGTTACAATTTATTAACTCTTTAAATGAAATGCCAGGACAAGAGCTAATTAAGTCTTTAGTGTTTAATAGTGGAAGAAACGAGCTGATTGATGTACAATGTAAAGAGCAAATAAACAAAAACAATCTAGACTTTACAGTTTTAAACTTTCCGCAAGAAAAAGAATATTACAAAAAAATTGAGTTTGAATTTTTTAATAAAGTTTTTAAAGAATTTACGGGTCTAAATGAATATAATCAAGCACAAAAACATGATAGCCGAAGATTTATATATACTGACGATAGTTGCATTTCAATGATTCATGTTTTGTGGCGTCAAAATAAGTTAAACGTATCAGCAACCTTAAGATCTTCAAATGTATCAAAAACTTTATGGGCTGATTATGAATTTCTTAAGATACTTAGCGTTAAAACCGCTAAAGAAATGTCTTTACCTGAAGATTGTATTATAAATCTTTCAGTTAATATTCGATCAGCGCATATAGTACCTTAGAGAAATTTTATGAACCCACAATTTATTATTTACACTGGTCCAATGTTTGGATCAAAAACAACAAGATTAATGTCTGATATTGATAGATCCTTATATAAAGGACGTAAAGTTATAGCTTTTAAAGCTAAAAAAGATAATCGATATACAAAAGAAACAATTAGCACACATACTGGTGCAACATATCCAGCATTTTGTATAAATCATGCTGAAGAAATATTGTGTTATGTTGACGAAAGCATGTACAATTCAAATACAGTTATAGCAGTTGATGAGGCATTTATGATTCAAGATATTGACTCTGTTTTGATTTCTTTATATCGTAAAGGTATTAATATAATTGTGTCATCAATACAGCTAGATGCAAACGAAATACCTTTTAAGAACATAAAAAATATGATGCCTTGGGCAACAAAAATTGAAATATGTCCAGCTGTCTGTACTATGTGCGATCAAGATGCATATTTTACAGAAGCTATGTTTGATATTAATAACGCAACGCAAGAAGAGAAAATTGGATCGTTTGGGATGTACGAGCCAAGATGTGCAACACACTACACTAGTTTTAAAGAGATTGAAGATTGAAGAAGATTAACGTACCAATTATTCCAAAAGACTTGGGAACAAGGTTTAAATCATCTGATGTATGGTTTGTTTGTCAGACTAATAAATTTGTAAAGTCAATTAGACCACAAAAATATTCCAACTTATATAACGGTAGCGGTCACCAAAAATTTGAAAAAATATATAGACAACATATTAAATATTATCCAGACGATATATCATTTGTTAAAGCAAGCTTATTTAACGCAACTGATATAGTAACACCTGAACAAATTTTGCTAAATCAAGGCTACACGTATTACTTTAAACTTCTGCCAGAGCAAATAGAAAAATGTTTATTTTCAGTTACTATAGACGGAGAAAACGCCTTAATCAAAGGTATTCAGGGTTTTGCAGGTGCGTATAAAGTCTGGAACGAAAGAGAAGTTAAAGAAAGAAGTAACATCTTAAACGATAAACCAAGAGACAATATTGAAGTCATTATTCCTTTTAAGGTTAAACCTCAATATTATATACCTGAAGTCACAAAAAGAATTTTTTATCATGGTAGCTCTCAAAGGTTTAAAACTTTAAATAAATTTTCTTACGTAACACCGTATAAAGAAGACGCAATTAAATTTGCAATACCATGGTCTTCAGATGAGTTATTAATTAAAGACAGAGAAATGTCTGTTATAGGACGCCCTCCTAAGTGTCTTTATTTCAAAAAAGACGTAGAAATAGAAGATAGTAAAGTTTACTTGTATTCTGTAAAAGGTATTGATACAATAAGCTCTGGTACAAACTCAGGTAAAGTTTTTCCTTGGAATAGAATAACATTAAAAGAAGCATCAGAAGAAAACAAAAGTTTAAAGCTAGAAAAAAAGATTATGTCTTGGAAAAAAGAGCTATCAATTATTAACATTTAACAGGTGTGTACTCAATATTACTGTTATGTCTTTCTAAGTCAATTCTAACTTGTTCTAGCGTATCTTCCCTGTCATCCCAAAATTTAACGTAAGCTATGTTGTCGTTTGCACATATTTCGTCTAGTATTACATGTGACTTGTATATTGGCGCTTTTTCTTTTCTATATTCAGACTTAAAATAACATTGATCAAAATCGTTTAGTGACATGTTGTTTTGATTTAAAAGTTCTTCTGTTGACATAATATGTTCAGTCTTGTTCGTTCTTGCTGTACAAAGTATTACTCTTGTTTGTGGATCTTTTAAAGAGTTTTGAAGTTCAGCAACAATATTCATTATCCAATCTTCTTTTTCATGGTCATACAACGTCATGTCAAAGTCATAAATATGTAGTGTATTTATTGGTTCGTTTTTTATAATATATTTTATGTAGTTTTCCAGTAGTAAATTTGACATAAAACCTCGGAGTAATTTAATGGTAGATATAAATAGGCCTTCATGGGATAAAATTTGGATGCAAATGGCAGAAACTATTGCGCAACGTAGCCATCATCCTACTTTTAAAGTAGGCGCATTAATTGTAACGTCAGATAACACTCAAGTTCTTTCTTTAGGATATAATGGTAATGCAGCAGGAATGTCAAACGTACCTAAATCTGATGTTCCTGGCTGCAGCGGTTTACTTCATGCTGAAATTAATGCATTGTTAAAGCTTGACTATAACAACCCAAAAGACAAAGTAATGTATATTACACTTAGTCCTTGTGAAAATTGTGCTATGGCTATTATAAATAGTGGAATAAAAAAAGTAGTTTTTAAAACTAAATACAGAGATGAAACAGGTATTAATATTCTGAAGTCTGTAAATATAGACGTTATTGCATTTAACGAATAAACTTTTGTTTTATTATTTTTGCAATCTACATAATACTTAATAGAGATAACGTAATAATAAACACTAGTCTGTTAGGTATAGAATATGAGTACAAAAATTAGTAATCTTTTGTTTGAAGAAAATAGCACAGAAATTATTCATAAAACATTTGAAAACAACATCTTGTCAGAAGAAGCAACAGCCGAAGAGGCACCTGAAGAATCAGCCGAAAAGGCACCTGAAGAGGCAACAGCCGAAAAGGCACCTGCAGAAGCAGTGCTTAAAGAACCTCAGTTAAAAATTGTAGGTAAAAAAATGGCAGATAAAATAAATAGCTTTCTTCCTGAAGATGAGGCATTGATGGCTGATCCTGAGACTGGAGCTTTTAATAAACAAAACCTAAAAACTCTTTGTCAAAAAAGCCTTGCTGGCTTTGAAACAAATTTTATTTCATCTAAAAAAAGCAAAAGCGAAGATCAAATCGATGGTGAGCAATCAGCGCCTACTGCTTTAGACTTTTCTAAATTTGAACAACTTGGTCTTTTTCCTTATGTTGCTGTAGATAAAAAGACAAATAAAAGCATTGAAGCAGTTGTAAGAGATGAGGCTCTAAGCACAATTTATTTTATTCCACAGGTAGGGGAATTAATAACAGATCCTAAAATTATCAAGCTTCATATGTTACTTTTTGGCATTAAAGACAAAATTGATCCTAATAAAGAAGGAATAATGCACCTAGAGCTTAAAGAGATACCACACTACCAAGCAACCTTTCCAATGATTCAAAAGCTACAGGCAGAAATTACTACTGGCGCGCCTTCAGCTGGATTTTCAAAATTAATATCAATGCAACCACAATTAAAAGCTCAGGGCACAGTTAAACCTGAAAAGATGGCAGCTGGTGTTTATGAAAGTGCTATAAAGGGTTCTCTTCACAAGCAGGATCTTTCTTCTCTTTTATTTGAAAAAAAAGTAATTTAAAAATAGAAGAAGAATTAACTCTTAATGAAATTAATAATATTTCTGATGAGGAGTTATTAAACGAGTTTAAAAAAATAAAAGATTTCTTAAAAGGCAGAAAAACAAAGAAAAACATTAAACAACTCGATAAATATATAAAATCGATTAAGACAAATATTTTTAATAAACTTGAAAAAACAAGTAAAGTACCTGGAAACTTTGAAGAGCTTATTAAATCAGCTTTTGCTAAAGATAGTGACGCTGTTGCTGAATTATTTAAAACAGTAAAAAATAGCAGTTCTGAACAGCTGCGCCGACAATTTGGAGACAAAGATAATGGCGAAGCAGTTAAAAAACTTTTAGTACAATTTATTAATACAAATGCAAGTGCTAGTGATGTAGATGAGTCTGAAGAAGAAGATATTAATAAAAAATATGATGATCTCACTTCATCATATGTAAGAGCTGTTACAGTTAGTCTTTCTACTGATGAAGATGATGAAGCAGACTCACTTTCTAAAATGAAAGAAATAGAAAAATCACAAGGTGTATCAGAAAAAGAAATAAGTAAGTTTTTTACTCCTGAAGGGAAAATTGTTGATTCAGAAAGACTTGACGTTGAGACCTCTATAAAAGAAACAGTTTCAAAATACAGAAGTGCTATTCCTGAAGGTTGTGTGGAAATTAAAGAATTATTTTCAGGTTCAATTAGTTTAGGAGAAATACAAAAGACAACACAAAAACTTATTCAACAACAACAAACAAGAGTTACTGAAATTAGACAGGCTGCAGAAGATTCTAAAAAGTCTGCTAAGTCAATGAAAGCAACACTTATAGAAAATGCTGGTGGTGATCAAGATTTTGTAAAACCTGTTATTGATATTATTGACAACATATCAAAAGAATATGAGACTGCAAATAAAAACTTATTAGATGCTTTTAAAGAAACAATAAAGTCAGGCCAAGAAATAATACAGGGAATTGATACAATTGACCAAAAACAAAAAGAATCTAACTTTATTGAATTTAAAGGAAGAAAAATTGATATATCAGATTCTTTAGCTGTAAATGCAATTACCATGATAACAGCAGGTATGTTTTTAGAATATAGCAAATTTTGTTATACACTTTTCGCTGCTTGTGACGAAGTTTCTGCTAGAGCTATTACTAACTTTGATGAAGATTTTTATCAAGAAATGTCAGATATGATTTCATCTGAAGTTGACGCATATAATTCTTCTGAAGAAGGTGAAGAAGGTGAAGAAGACGAAAAGAAAGCGCTTAAAAAGAAGAAGGCTCAAGAAGCAAAAATGTCAGAAATGGCTGCGCTTTTTAGAGTTCAAAATGCTCTAAGTAAGTTTGGCATTAGTTCAAAAGAAGCAAGATCTTTGTTGTCAATAGAATCGAGCAGTGAGCCTGAGCAAATACAAAGTTCAGTTATGGAAGCTATTTCTATTAACACAAAAGGTAGTATCATTAATGAAGCTACAACAACAAACGCTTCAAATCCAAATATTGTTTCAATTTCTGGTAAGGTTTTAGTTAACTTTGATGGTACTCTAAATAGACCTGTTTTGAAATCAATGTTTGATACACTTGGTAAACAAGAAGCGTTTAAAAAGTTAAAACTGCAAATACAAAATGACTTACTTGCTGTAACTGGAACAAAAGTATTTAAAGATGTTGATGAAGAAACATTGCAGGACTTATTACATTCTTATTTTATGTCTGAATTTTCAAACGCTGGCGATATAGCTGCAAGCTTATCCAAACATCCAAGAATAACAAGAGCTAAAGCACTTGTTTCTTCTAAAGTAGCATCAGGTGTTGCTAAAACAAAAGCTGCCATTAGAGGCACAGCTACTGCTATGAAAGAAGGGTTTGTTTGGGCAGTTTCGAGTCTTACAACTCTAATTGGAATAGGTCTTAGTACTGTCTTAGGTTACGGTGGTCTAACTCTCTTAACCCAAGTATTTTCTAGTGTACCAATGTTAGCACCATTAGCAACAGTTACTAGTAATCTAGCAGCGGCTTTAGGTAAGATATACGCAACTGTGTCTAGCGGTTTAGGAATAGGTACTGGCGTTGCTGGTGCTGCTAAGGCTGGTACTGGTTTATACGGACTTTATACTGCTGCTGTTGGTAAATATCTAACTGCAGGTACTGCGGGCTTAGCAGGTGTTGATCCTTTACTAAACTTTATGTATCAAAGCATTGCATACCCTCTCGGCGGAATATCAAAAATGTTTGCTGCAAAGACGCTAAAAGTAGGGGCTGTTTTCTCTTGGTCTAAATACTGGGCAGCAATGACTGCAGGCGTAGGTCCAATTAAAGCAAGCTTATCAGCAGCGACTACAGGCACAGCTAAAAGTGCAGGTCTTTTATCAGGTACAGGCGCTTTTTGGTCGACACTCTGGAAAACAGGATCAGTAGCTAAAGCAGTTAGTGCTAAAGCTGCTGCTAGTAAAACAGCGGCTGCTGTTGTTACTGGTCCAATGGTTTTTGCTAAGTTCATGACAACAGGATTTTGGGGACCTTTAATTACAGGTGCAGTTGCAACTTATGCGTCTTATAGATTAATTAAATGGATTCTTTCTGAAGATAAGGTTAAAAATGTAAAAGTTGGTGAAGTTATTGAAGAGATGCTTAAGCTTTATGTATTAAGTACTGCAGCAAATACTGATCCTAACAAGATTGCTAATTATTTAGGTCTTACAGATCCAGCTGAGCGTTCTCTTATGTCTCAAAGAATGCAACCTACGTCAAACGAAATTCAACTTATAACAGAGCTTTTAAGTCTTCCTGCAACATCAGGAGATTCTTTTGTCGAAGCATTTAATGCAGTTAATAAAGCAGGAAATCAAGCAGACGTCGTAAAAGCATTTAGAAATGCTTTAGATGTATTTGAAGATATTTTTGCAATCTTGGAAGGTACGAAAAATCACGGAAGAGACACTTCGAGCGCTTCTGATTGGTTTAAGAATAACAAGAGTTTTAACAACTATACACTTTCAAAAACTGTAGACGTTCGTGCGTTTACTGTTAATAAATTAAGAGATTTGCTTGCAGAACTAAACGGTGATCTAATATTAATACAGTCAGGTTCTGTTGGTTATGAAGATTTTATAAAGCATTATAAAGACGGAATGATAGTAAAAATTGTACAATCTTTCTTGAAAGGAAGTGGTGATCAAAATAGTCAAACTCTTGCAAGAGGTCAAGCATTTGACTTAATTTCGACAAAAGAAGATGTTGTTGCTATTATTGAGTCACTTAGAAATCAACAGTTAAATAGTATGACAAATATATTTAATGGTACACCAAAATTCGATCAAGACCCTTTGCTTAAAATACTTGCTACGATTAAAGACAAACCAGATGTTGAAAGCTTTGATGGTCTGCAAATAAACATGTCTAACATTATAAGAAACATCGATAAGCATGTACCTAAAGATTCAATAAACGTTGAGGCAATAATAAAGACGCTTAAAAGTAAAGCTGGAGGTTTAACGCATGGTGTTGTTAGCAAATATTTCTTAAAAGGAAATAGAGTCATGCAGGAAATTAAAGGAATTGCGCCTCTTGTTAAGAATGAGCAACAAAAATATGCTAAAGAGTTTAGCGATGAAATAGCACAAGTTCTTTCAACATCTATGCAATATTGTGTTGATCCTGTCGATTTATTTGTTGAAAGTAAACACCCGATTTTTATAAATCACTTACCAAATCAAGAAGGGTTGCTAACTGAGGATAAATGGCTTAGTGCCAAAGGTTTAGCAGCAGCAACTGCAGGTGTCGGAATAGGAGCTTACTCTTATGTTAAAGGTGTAAGTTTAAAGGCAGGCAGTATTGCATTAGCAAAATTAGCTAGTGTTGCTGGTACTGCTCTAGCATCCAAAGCTGTAACTGCAGGTCTTGTTGCAAAAGGTGGTGCGGCAGCTGGTGCTATTACTTTTGGTGTTTCTGCAGGAATAATTATATTTTCACTAGTAGCTGCTTACGGAATGGCTACAATTCTTTGGGGAAACATTGGAAAAATATTTTCAGCGATTAAAGATAAAATTGACTCTGGTCGATACTTTAACCCATGGGAAGACAGCGACTTTGTTAAAGCTATTAGACCTTTAATTGTAAAGGCAGGTCAAGCAATAGCAGCAGAAAAATATATGGGAGTAATATTTGCGTTAAAGAGCAAGTTAGAAAAACTTGGCATTAAAGTTACAGGCTTTAATCATCCTGCTTTTAAAGATTTAAACACAAGACTAGAAAGCGCAAAGCAAATATCTCAAATTAAAAATAATCTTACACCGTCAGGTGATAAACTTCGAGCTGTGTTTAGAGAAAATATGTATCATGCTAAAGCTTCATTACCAAGAGAAGGTTTAGGTAAGTATCTTGACGATAGTACTATCGATGTTTTCTTGGACCAAATTTTGTTTGGTACAAATAGCCCGTTACAAGATATTTTCAAGCATAGCTCTATGTCAGATACTTCGTCAAGTGAAAGCTTTGTTTATCAAAAAGGACTTGGTCTCTTACTTGAAGAAGAAGAGAAAGATAAAAAAATAACTCTTTCAATGTCTGAAATTTATACAAAACTAGCAGATCGTGTTGAAGAGTACTTTAAATCGAATCTCAACTATAATGAAAGAATTACAGTTGATATTCAAGAGCCTTTAGATGATTTAATGCGAGATTGGATTGGTGGTAGAATTGCTGGAAAACTGGGCAGACTTGGTCAAACCTGGAAAGGCAAGCAAGGTTCTGACTATGTATTGGACGCTATTTCTAGCGGCACAGGCTTACCTAAAAAAGATTTAGCAAGTGTTTTAAGATCACAAGGTGTTAAACTTGAAAACAAAAATACACAAGGTGATTTGCTGCTGGAAGCTTTGCATACACAGGACTTAAAGCTTTTGGTAGAAGTAGATAAAGTTCAATATGTCTTGCAAGACCCAGGAGGAAAAGGAGTTGCAATATTTTACCAGTCTGACGTAGCAGGTGCGCCTCTATCAGTTATGCGATCAAAGAGTGGATTTACTTCAGGCTCAACGTGGGGCATTGACCGAAATTTATGGAAAGGTGGCGATCCGACAACGATGTCACAGTTTAAAGGTTGGTCTGATATTACGACTTCAAAAGGAACTGCAGCTAACGTTGCAGGTCTTAAATCAACGTATTCAACGCTTGGAGGAAAAGGTTCAGGCTATACAATTGCAACAGGAGGATATAAAATAAAAACTGCGGGGCTTGGAAAAATAGCAGGTGGTGGATTTACACCACAAATGGCACCAGCAGCAGGTGGTACAGGTGGCTTTAGTTGGCTTACAGGATTTTTGACTCCGGCAATTACAAATCAAATAGTTTCTTCTTGTGCACAGATCTTCACAATAATGTGGCAAGTTGATGGTGTATGTACGTTAACAAGATTTTTATTTGATGATACGTTACACATTGGTAAGACAATGGATATGTTAAATAAAATAAATTGGTCTGTTATTCCTTCAAAGATGTTTTTGGCTAGTACAATCATAACTCTTGATGCAATTAGAGAAGATTTGGCTAAACAAGGTATAGAAATTCAAGGTAACGTTCCTAGCGATGTCTTGCAAAACTTTGATGCAACTTCTTCTACAGGTGCAGGAAGTGCTGTTAAACAAAAAGCAGACATTGTTTCAGAAAAAATTCTTGGATCTGAGTCTCTTAGAGGCAAAAAGAGAAGCAAAATAACAGAGAAGCAAATTAAAAAAGCAGTAGAAGGATCTCTTATTGACGCAATTGTTGTTTATTATTCTAAGTTTAATCAAGAAGAATACGACGAAAGAATGAAACGCGCTAAGCTAGGCGCTGATGTTGGTAAGCGAAAGAGCTCTGTAAATACAAGTAAAACTATAGGAACAGTACTAGCTACTGGCGGTCTTATTGCTCTTGGCTCTTTATTAGGTGGACCACTTGGAGGAATGGTTGCAGGAAAAGCAGGAACAGCAATTGCAGCAGGCAGTATTGGCAGCCTCTTTATGGGGTCTAAGATTTACAACGATGCTGAAGCTGGTGTTGATCAACTATATGCAAGTGATAAAGAGTTTGATTCAGCTATAAGAAAAGCAGAAAAGTCTATGGCATCAAAAGAAGCATCAAAACTTGCTGACTTATTGATTGCATTATCTAAAGATGTTAAAGGTATTCCAAGCGAGAGCTTTAGAATTAACAATCCTAATCTTTTAAATTCTGAATATATTCATGACAATTTTGACTTTAGAAAGTTAGTAAATGAATCTAGACTAAATGAAATTACATCAAGTATAAATACAGTTAGTGTTGAAGATGTTTTAAGTGAATTAAGTTCTGCAAGCGTAATGGTTTTTGGTAGCAGACTTAAAAAAGGCACGCCTGAGTATAAGGAAGCTTTGGCACACACAGTAACTACTGTTGTTAAATTATTAAAATCTTATTTTGGAATTACAGTTACAGGTGCAGAAAAATATAAAGCAGATAACTTTATGAAGACTGCCATTGAATCTAAGGTTAATTCATCAGCAGAACCAGGCCAGCCTGCTTCACAGATGATTGCACAAGCTAATAACGGTACGTCACCACCTAGTATGAACTCTAATGGCAACATGAACGACATGATGCAACTTGCAAATATGTCTGGCGGAAATAACATGATGATGCTTATGATGATGATGATGATGTCAATGAGTGGTCAAAGTTCAGGTGGCTTAGATATTATGAAGCTTATGCAGCAACTCAATGGCGGAAAAGTTACAATTGGCGATGCTGCTCAAAAGATTTCTGAAGAAGAAGGTATGGAAGGTTTTGCTGATGCAATTGAGTTAGCTATATCTGAAGCTAATGGCAGAAAGGAAACAATGTCAGGTGCAAGAGTTAAGCAGCTTTATCAAGCAATGAACAAGAATCCTTTAAGCAAAATAAATGGTTTTACTCTTAATAGCAAATTCGCAAAAGGAAGTAGTATTAATTCAAAGGTATTTGTTGAAGAGATTAAGCGTTATATTAATATAGAAGAAAAAGCTTCAACACCTATTGATGATCCTGATACTCAAAATGCAGTTATTAATTTCTTAAAAGAAGTATTTTTTATAGATTCAAAACTAAAAGGTAATGGCTTGCTCAGCGACGGCTCTGTAGTATTCTTGAGTAACATTATAGATATGGATTTTAGCAAGTCAGTATTTGGGTGTTATTATTTAAATTTAATTAACAGCAGTAAAAAGTCGTCACTTAATTTAAAGTTTGATAACGATACAACTATTTCCTTTAATGATGAATCACACTTTAAGCAATTACTCAATAAGGATCCTGTTGCTTCTGATGACTTAACAGTTAAAGACGTTTCTGAAGAATTTGTTAAAATGTTAAAGTCTGTAAATAAGTTCTTGAGCGAAGAGATTCAAGCAGAGTCTGTTAGGACAAGAAAGCAAAATGTTGATATTTTAACAGAAAATTATTACAAGCTTAAACTTTCTAATATTTTATTTGAAGAAAAGGCAGTTAAAAGCAAAGCTAAAAGCAAAAAGCCAGTTAATGAAAACGAGATTAACTTAAGACAAGAATGGCTTAATATTTGGGATATATAATAAAAATAGGAGCTCAAAATGAAAATAGACAAAAAGCTTATGCTTAAGTTAATGAAAGAAGAGTATGATAAGCGAGTAGAGTATTTTCTTCGTGAAATAGAAGTTAAAGATAAAAATAGAGATGTTAACTTAATTGAAGATGCTGTTGGCTTAAAAGTTAGAAACAAGCAGGGTCTAGAGTTAACTGTTGAAGACTTTGTTGTAATTGACAATGTTGAATATGTAGTATTGAGACCTCCTGAGATGAGTCGTGCGGGTCTTGAAGATGCTGAAGGTAGTGATTTAAATCCTGACAGATTAAGCAAAGAAAGAGCTTTAGGTGACTATAATTCATCTATGAGTGAAGGTGATGATGATGAGCCACATGGTTTATATAGAGATATAAAATCAAAAAGTACAAAAATGGATTACAAAAGAACGTTTAAAGATTATGATGCATCTATTGATTCTTTAAAAGATAGCGATATTAGAGATGGTCTAGTATACGTAAAAATAACAGACTTTGAGAGTGAGTATAGTTTATAATGAATATCCAGGAAGTTATTAAAAATGCTGTAGAAAGCACTTTACAAGAAAAAGGATTAAAACATCATCAACAAAAAGAAGTGTTAACAGATAAAAACCATGAAACTTTAAACGAGTCTTATGTTGTTGAAGCAGGAAAATTTAATCTTCAGACAGAATTACTATCTTCAAAAACAAAAAAAGCACACCAAGAGCTTTTAGAAGGTTATGTAAAAAAGCTTAATGAAGTTTCTATTAAGATAGATGCTTGTGACAAAAGCTCTGCAAATTTAAATAATTCTGAGTTTAGAAGTTTAAAGATTGACGAGTCTTACAATTACAATGCAGCTTTTTTACATGGTTTATATTTTGAAAACATTAGTGATATTAATAGTGCAGTTGCTGTTGACAATATTTCATATATGAGATTAGCAAGAGACTTTGGTACATTTGATAAATGGCAAGAAGATTTTATTGCATGTTGTCTTTCAGCTAGAAATGGTTGGGCAGTCACTTTTTATAGTACACAATTAAACAGGTACATGAATACAGTTATTGATCTTCATAGTTTAAATGTTATGATTGGAATGATTCCTGTTATAGTTGTTGACTGTTGGGAGCATAGTTATTATAGAGATTATCTAAAAGACAGAAAGTCTTACGTCTTTGGAATGATGAAAGAGCTTAACTGGTCTGTTATTGACAATAGAGTTAAAAAGACAGAACAAATTTCAAAACTATTAAGGACATAAAGCTATGACATACAAAAGTTTTTCAAGAAATGTTAGTAATATTTTAGAAAGAAAAAGCAATGCTTCCCTTTCACTTTTGCTAGAAGAAGAAGAAGGTGAAATTTCTTTTGGAGATGAATCTTTGGACAATGACAGTGATGATGCTGAAGGGGGCGGTAGTGATACAGATGAATCAAGTACAGATGAACCAAGTACAGATGAACCAAGTACAGATGAACCAAGTACAGACGAACCAAGCACAGACGAACCAAGCACAGATGCTGGCGGTGGTGGCGGTGATAATGCAGAAGGTGGAGTTTCAAAAGAACAGTTAAGTCTTGATGTGACAAATATGCATGATACTTTTAAAAATATGATGTCTTTTTACGATAAGTTTGGCCAAGGTACAGAAGATGGAAGTACTCCTCTTGGGCTGCATGCGATACAGGATTTTATATCAAGTCACGTAAGTAATGCAGTTAAAGAAAGTAATATGAGAAAAGAAAAGTCATCTTATTCTTTAGACTCAAAAAATAGTATTTCTTATTTCTTAAATGAAGAAGTTAGTGTAGAAGATGTTGAAAAAGATATAGATGCTGTTAATAACATAATTGATAAAGGCTCAGAATTAATAGACAAGTTTAAAAAAGGTACAGAGTTAAACATTGAAAGATATGTTGATGCTGCAATAAATGCTTTTAAAAACTTTGATTCTTTATTTTCTAAAGAAAGTATTATTAAACAAGCAGTAATTAATTTAATAGTATTAAACTCAGGAGCAAAAGCAGAGGAAAACATAAAAGATTTTGAAGAGTTATTTCACGAAGAGCTTCATAAACAATTTGGAATTGAATATGAAGAACATGCTTTAATAACAAAATCTCATAATGTTGCAGTTGGTGCTGTTAAACAAGGATAATGAGCAAAGATAAATACCAAGTACATAAAATCGTAAATAATAAAACGGTACATCTTACTTTGCCTGGAGCAGTACACAAAAAGCTTCGGGCATTTTTATTTTTAAAAGAAATATCAATGCAAGAGTTTTTTAGAATGATTTCTGAAACTACAATTCTTGAAGACAAATATATTGATGATTTAATAAACAAGAGAGTAGATGACATAAAAAACAAAAAGCTTGACAAATTAAGAAACATAGAAGAGAAAGATTTATACGATGCTATCGAACAAAATTCACCTTTTAAAAAATAATCTTATAGAAAAAATTACTAGCAAATTAGAAAAACAGATTTTAAGTGATTTAGAAAAAGATAAAAAAATTGAATACTTAGAGAAAAAGCTTTCTTATTTTGAAGAGCAGATTAAAACTCAAAATGCTCTTAATGCAACTATTTTAAATAATATAGAAATGAATATGAAAGAGAAAGAAAAAATAAGCAAAGATATTCAAATAATTGTAGCTGCGCTAAAAGATGTATACACGTTAATTGAAAACAATTTAGGCAATGAAGATTTTATCGCAGATATGCTTCTTAAAAAAAACAAAAAAAATGATACGTACCATTAAAATTTATATAGCAAAGCTTAATAATTAGTTTTAGCAGCAAGAAAGAACTTTTATGAGTAACGTTTCAGAATCTTTATTGAGAGAGTCTATAAGGCAAGAGCTTTTTAATAATCAAATAAATGAAATATTTCAAACTGACAGTGTTGAAAATATGGCATACAATAAAGATGTTCCTGTCCCACAAATAACAGGAGATCAGCAATATGAAAAGTCTTTTGATATAGAAGAAGACATGCCTATATTGCCTTCAGACATAATGACAGATCCTACTTTACTTAAAGTAAATCATGAAGTAATGAGCAAAGACTATCAACCGCATAACAAAAAAGAGCTTAGATCTGCTACACTATCAGCAATTGATATGTTTGAAGACTTAGAAGACAAACAAACAATTAAAAAGTTTTGGTCCAATTTTACAAATATTTTAGATAAAGTGTGCAATCAATGAACAATATAGTATTAAGAACAAGAGTTAACAAACTACTTGAAACAAAAAGCAATCAATATCAGAAAAAATATTTTATTCTTTCAACTTTAGCAAACTCAAAAGCTAATAAGTCAGAAAAAATAATGTCAGAAGTATATTCTCTTTGCGAAACTTTAAATAACACAAATGGTAATATGCCTAGTAATGAATATCTTTTTGAGTTTCAAGAAAAAGTATTAGCATACACAGGTTTAAATTATAGAAAAATAAATGCAATACAAGAAAACACTAAAAACTTTATAGCTTTAAATTATAAAGATGATGAATTAAATAGCTTAATTAATGAAGAATTAGCTAAAATTGTAACTAAAACAGATAAAAAAATTAACAGCAAATTACTTGATACACTTCTTGAAAGCATTAAAAAAAATAGAAACGTTTTAATTGAAAATAGTGCTTCTAAGATTTTTGGCTTAGACTTAAATGTTTTACGTGAATCTGAATATAAGTCATCAAATACAGTTGATTTAACTTCTATGTTTGACGATGTTAAAGGTCCATCTAGAGCAGAACTAAGTCAAATAGAAGCTGAAGATGAAGAGTTTGGTTTACCTGACAATATACCGGAAGAAGGTGGAAAAACTGTTGATAAGATTGCACAAATATTTGCGCCTATTACAGGAAAAGATCCAAAAAAAGTGTCTAAAAAAGAATTAGCCTTAATGCTTGGATACACAGGTTTAGGAAAGTATGATCCTACTGCTAAGACGTACAAGCTTTCAGGTTGGGAAAAGATGGAAAGAGATATCGTTAAAAAAATGAATACATATCAGAATACTGGTATCTCTATTGTTGCTAAAAGAAAATGGTGGATTATTAAGTCTATTGAAGCTTGTTTAATGTTGGAGAAGCAAGCAGGCAAAGCTTTTGGAACTCCCGAAGATGTTAAGTCAAAGTTTAATACAACTGATAGTGATCAAGTTGCTGCAATTCAAACACTTGCTAAAAGTAGAAGATCATCAGGAACAAGCCTATCAGACGCTGAAGGTCGAATGATAATGGATCAACTACATGACGTTCTTACACAAGGGAACTATAATCTTGAAAACCCATCAATAACAGAGTCTAGTTTAATGTCATTACTAGTTGATGCTTCTAGATACAGAGGATCGAGTGCCAAAGACTTTGCAAGAGACTTGGAAATTATGTACCCGCTTACAGATCAAAGGCCGGACTTTGAAAAAGTACCTATGCAGTCTGACGAAGAAAGACAACAAACTCAGGGCGAAGTTGAAAGTTACTTTGCAGAAAAAGAAGCAGAAACAAA
>MDSZ01215051.1_pt1 | contig 17994 bp, 8 predicted proteins | sample 811201 | NCBI WGS metagenome assembly MDSZ01 (sample SAMN05326647, study PRJNA326480) | marine metagenome | isolation source: seawater | place: Indian Ocean: North | collected 2010
AGATAAACTTGTTGTATTTCTCTAAATAGTTTATGTTGTATAATGTAAATATATTAGTATTCATGCATAAATCATATATACAAAAAAGTAAATTTACACTTATTATTTTTTAATCTTCAATTACAAACTTTTTTAGATCAATTGAAAATCCTACTTCTATATGAATTTTGCCCTTTTTTGTTACATATACTTTATTTTTTGATTTAAATGACAAATCTATTTTATTGTTTTTAAAATCTAAGTCTATGCTTTTTAAATTAAATCCTCCTTTGTCTTTCTTTCTCTTTTTCTTTTTCTCTGTTTCAATAGCATATGTTAAATTTTTATCTATTTTGTTGTTAACTAGTAAACTTAATTTATTATAAACCGATTGTTCAGGATCTTTTTTGATAACGTCTAAAAACTTTTCGATGTTAAAGTTTAATTTTTTAACATCATCTTTATAACTTAAAACAATATATTTTCTATTCATCAATATTTGCAAGTCATAAAAAAACTCTAGATTATTTATAAAAAAATCAAAAATTATTTTATCTTTGTCTGTGTCTCTAGACACAAGGTTGTCACCTTCTTTAAAGTGAGTTGTAATTACTTTTGGCGTAAACTTTATTTCATTTCCGTTTAAGTCTAATAATACAAGAATGTCAGGTCTTTCAAGGTTAATATCTCTATATTTAAAAGTTACAGATGGTCTTCCTGGCTCTGCAAAAGTAGCTTCTTTCATTCCTCCTGAACTTGTGTCAATTTTTGGGTAATTAAAGTCATAGCTCCATTCTCCAAGTACACGCATGCTTTTTTTTGTAAAAAATTGACTTTTGTAAAAATTATACTCAAGATCTATTTGTCTTGAGTCAATATCAGTATCTTGATTAGGAAACTGTTTTGTAATCTTTTCAGTTATGTCTATAATGTAAAAATTATTATTGTTATTTTGAATTGTACTATAAAAATATTTCATGTTATCTAAAAAGATCACGTATCGATAATAATCATAAAGTATTTTTTGGTCTGTTTCTGGCTCGCTTGAAGTAAATGCTTCATCTGGTTCTGGATCTGGTGTAAATGCCATAGCTGATCCAGGGTAATAAGACATGAGTTCTTCTTCGATTGTCATTTTATAAGAAAACAAATCCTTTTCGCTAGTTCTATGCCCCATTAATTCTATAGGTTGATCTATACCGACAAAAATAGCTGATTGCATTTTTGATTCATTTACATTACCTTGTATACCCTCCATACTTATAGAATCAGCGCTATGCCAACCTAAAGCTTTTTCGTCAGCTTCAGATAATTTAGGAAAGAGCTTTTCAATTTTAAGTGAGTTTGTCAAATCATATTCAGTTTTAACGTCTGCTATTACAGATACACCTTCTTTTGTAATAACAGTTTTATCAGTTACAACTTCACCTGTTTCTATTTCTTTTTGCACTCTATTAAGTGTATCAACAATTGTCTCATATTTTCCATATGCATCACCATATGCCAAAGTAAGTGTTGTTGTAAACTTACCTGGTGTAATATCGTGTTTAAGACCTGTAACAATATATTGATTATCAACTGTTGTATTTGTCTCGAAGTCTAAAAATAGATATTGCGCAAAATTAATAAAAGGGCAACCAAATATAGTAACATTAACTTGCGAAGGTAAAATTCTTAAAGGTAAGTCTTGCGCATATTTTACTTTTGATTTTATCGGAGCAGAATTTCTATTTGGTCTTGTTATGTAAACAGTATTAAGCTTTGCTTCATTTATTGTTGATACACTGGCTTCAAGAACTGCTGAATTGTTTGTTCCATAAGTTATTGAAGGCATCATTGTTTTTAAATTATTTTTAATTCCTACAGAAAGGTCACCTTCGTTTATAGAACTTTTTAAGACATATTCACCTTTTGGTGATTTTACAATAATTCCTTCTCGCTCAAGCATTTTAAAAACTTCTTCGTTTTTTTGAATATACTCATGCTTTTGTTTATCTATGTCTCTTACACCTTCTTTTGCTTTTGATTTGAGTTCTATAAATCTTTTGTTTATATCATATATTGCGCTTTGCAAACCATTTTCGCTTATATTGGTTAATATTTGTTGTGTTGATTGAAAAGGATTGTCATTTTGATCGATTACTGATATTCTTAATACAGTTATTTCACCGGATTCACGTGTCATTGAATCAAATAAAAACTTTATTTTTGGCATTACAAATTTAATATTTCTTACAAGACTTGCACTTCCACTATATCTTTTTTGTCTATATTCATGAATTTTTTGAATTCTTTCGTTGACGTTAACTTCAAACTCACTAGGTTTTTTTTCACCTTTAGGAACTACATTATTATTTTCGTCAAGTGTATAAAAATCGCTTAATCCGTAGTTTACACAAAATCTAGTCGTGACAAACTTTTTAACAATTTGCATAAATAGACTTTCTAAAGTATACTGAGCTCCGTTAGAAAATAGCTCATATATAAAACTTTCAAGCTGTTCTTTGTCAATTAAAAGTGAAGAAATGTTTGAGTTTGCTGCCAATCCTGCATGACTGTTAAGTGTATAACTTATTATTTGAATTTCATCAAACTTTCCTGTATAAGCTGTATGTGATCCTAACAAAGCAAGAATAAAATTTCCTAAGCTTACATACTTTGTTAAGTTTTTATTGCCTGAAGGTGCAATATCAATTCCTTTTATAGTTGTACAATATAATTTGCTTTCTAACTCAAATTCAGCTTTGACTGATTTATCTTTAATCATTTCAATATCGGAAAAGTTTTGCTTATCAAAAAAAGGATCTTCAACACTTAGCCCACCAGTAAACTTAGTCAATAAAGTCTTTATTGTTTGATTTAAATCTCTTCTACTTCTTGAAACAGCATTGTTAGCACTATTAACAAGTCTTATAAAACTATTATACCAGCTATTTAATTTTGCAATATCACTATCTGGAACTGTAGAGCTTAACAAAGTAGTCGACTTAGCTGGTGCTGCAGCTGGTGCTGTAGCAGGTGTTGATGTTGCGGGTGTTGAAGTTGTTGCTGTTGCTGTTGCTGCTTTGGCAGTCTTCTTTGTTGCAGATTCTTCACCTGCAAACAAAGCTGCTTTTTCTTGTAAATTACCTTCTAGAGATCCTACATTTACAATTTTTCCAGCTTCATTTTTATACTGAATCGCACCATTTCCAATAAGTTGTTGAATAACGTATAAAGTATAAAAAAGTCTAGTTTTAGAAGTATTACCCTTTGAACTCCTCCATTTTTCTCTAACTTGCCCATGAACTTTTAAAATTGTGCTAATGGTCTGCAGTTTGCCTTTTTTCTTTGGATCTGTGTTAGCATTAAATTCGCTAACAACAGCTTGTACTTTACTTGTTATTTGTCCTATTCCAAAAGTAAAGCCTTTTATAGCTTTGCTTTTGTCTGGTTTACCGTTTTTATTTATTCCAGCTAATTGGTTAATTTGATTAATAAGTCTGTTAGCACGTCTTTCCACTTGTTTTGTACCAATTAGTTTAGGTTGGTCTGTTTCAAAAGTAATTGATCTTATTTCAATTGGGCCTTTCATTGCTATTGAAAGATCTATATTCACTTGACCGTTTGCATCAATGCTATAAGAAGAATTTGTTACAATATATTTTTCGTAAATCTTATTTGTATCTAAAAACTCTGCAAAATAGTTTGTATCTTTTCCAAACTTAAAAGTTTCTTCTAGAGTCTTTTTCATGTTCGACATTGCATCCATATGTGACCAGCCGTACTGAATTGCAATTTCTGCGCCAAAAGATCCAAAAAGATCTGGTTTTATAAAAGGTGCAATATCTGCCATTCTTGTTTTGTCATGCAAAGTCATTGAAAGCCTGCCTGTTTTAAAAGACATAAGACCAGCAGTTGGAGCAATATCAACGTTAAAACTTTTAATTGTTAAAAAAGGTTTTGTGTAGTCATGAACAATATTGTTTCTTTCAAATATTCCTGAAGATGCTTTAACAATTTGGTTTTCTGAGTCTGAATAAGACTCTTGATGACCTACAAAAGTTTCATCAAAATTTACAGCTGTCTGAGGCATTGTAAAAGCTGATAGGTTTGTTTCAACGGCAGGTTGTCTAATAATTTTATCTAGAGTCTTGGCATCTTCTTTTATGTAAGAAGCTTCTAAGACTTTATAAGTCTGCCCAATTGCATCGTCAGAAATAGGTGATCCTTTTAGAAAACTAGTTACAGATGCTGTTTTGTATATTTTGCTGCTTTTTGTTGTTACAAATTCAGGTAATAAAAACTTTACATCAAGATAAGGGTAACATTTACTAAGTTCAAATGTACTTAAGTTATTTAAAAAAGTTGCAATTTCTAAACTGTTTTTTGTACCAGTTCTAATTTGAGGATTGTTCATTAAAATATATGACAAACTTGTATTATCTTTACCCATTTGCAGTTGACCACTACTATCAACTTTATTTAAATATGATAATGTAATATTACCTTCAGCGTCAACGTCTCCTCGAGTTTTATCTCCTATATTTTCTTTTAGCTTTGATTCTACAACATTCTTAACAGTAAAAATTTTGTCTCTTTTTAAAGTAGAATCTGTAAATAATGTTACTTCTTCATTTCTTTCAAGATCTTTGTCATATGCAATTAAGCCAAACTGTTCTTGATGTTTAAAATATTTAAAAGGTTTACTATTAATAGTTACATCTTTTTTTTGCGGCATTAGTTTTTTGATGCAAAAGTTTGTATCTGAGAGTAGGGTTGAAGTGGGTGGACCAGAACCATTAAAATCAGTAACTATTTTATAGTCTTCATGCACAAACTTTATATATTGAGAAATATACGCAATAATTGATTCTTTATAATCTACTTGTTTGTCTAAAGGTGCTCCATTTTCTATAACAAATTTATTGCATTGATCGTATATTGTTTCAAGTATTTCTTTTGTCGTTGCTGCGTTTGTTGTCATTGTGTGGAAAACTGTAGTTAAAACTTGTGCAGATATTTGTTTTAGTTTTTCTATATCAGCAGCTTCAAATTTTTGACCAGAGCTTGACCAAGATTCAAAAAAACTAGTTTTCTGAGTAGCTTGTGTACTTTGCGAAGTCTGTGGCTCAAGCATTTTACGCATGACATCATCACCTGACAACATAGGCGTATATTTTTGTATATTTGAAAGTCTTACAAAAGGTTGTGAAAGTGATTGACTACCACTCATATTTATACTCCTCTACTCTTTAAAGCTTGAACTTCTGATAATTCAGGAATATAAAGTATAACTCCACTTTTAACGTTTTCACCGCTACCTTCATTTTTTGTTAAATTAAACCACCACCCAATTCCACTAGCAGCAGCAATTATCCACCAATTAAGACTTTCACCATAGTATTCATAAGCATATTGATCTAATCTTTTTGAACCATCAGCAACTACTTTATCTTTAATTACAATAAGATCATTATTAACTAAGTGATATAGCATATTTGCTACACTTTTACCATTTATATCGTATCTGTCAATAATCATTCTTTAACCTTTTTTATATCTACTATTTTCAAGATCTCTTAGTTTTATAAGTGCATTTTGTATACCACTGTTTTTAACTTCACCGTCATGTGGATCTCCAAAAAATGCATTGTTAACTCTGCCTACATTATAAGCAGGTGCTCTCATCATTCCATTATGATCTATACCAGGTACAATATCATGTATTGGTGCAAAGTTAATTGTTACCTTAACAAGCATAGGAGCTTTTGATCCAATTCTTGTTGTTTCCCAATTACTATCACCGTAATTCATGTCTAGTTGTGTGATAAATCCGGCAATACCTCGACTCATTCCACTTTCATAAGAAGCTGTTATTGGATTATTACTTGTTAAAGAGTTTTCATCACCATCGACTGTCTTAAAAGGTTTCATAATAGAATTACGATCTTCTGGAGTTGCCCCAAGAGTTTTTATATTTGTACTGTGTGAGTTTATTTTTATAAGTTTGCTTTTACTAACTAACAAGTTTTTGTCTAAAAGACTTTTAGGCGCACCTCCTCTATCACCTGAAGGCTCTAGTTCATCTTGTTGTATAATACTGACTACAATAGAACTTCCAAGATTGTCGTTTGAACTTACTAGTTTAACTTTAACTGGGTCATCAATTTTAACGTAGCTTTTTTCTTCTAATTTGCCGCCATCAATAAAAGAAATACCAAAAAGATCTACAGACTTAGGTTCTATAGCATAATAGCCAGCATTTAGTTGGTATACTGCATCATCAGCGTCAAACTCTTCATGAATGTCAGAATTGTCATCTAAAGACTCATATACACCAAATATTCTACTTAGAGAAGATCTACTATAATTGCTTTTTAAAACGTCACCTAGTCTAATTCTTACGAGAGGTGAAGCTGTTGGAACTTGTGTAAAAGGATAAGTAAATTTTTGCTCACCTTCGTTTGTATTTGCTGCATAACCTTCTGACCATTGTGGATATACTAGTGTGACAAGTTTATTGATTTGATACCACATGAAATCATGATCTTCTTCAGAAGTTGCTGCAATCGTAAAAGAAAGATTTATGTTTCTAGTTGTTTTTATATAAGATTTTACGTCATCAATTCTGCCAAAACCACTTGCTGAGTTGTACTCTGGATTAAATGAATCTGATATGCTTTCTATAAATGCATGAAAGCTTAAAATTTCATTTGTTCTTACATCATGAATATAAAAAGGTACATATTCACTCTCCAAATAGTCTTCTATTTTCCTTACAATTTCTTTTGGAAGTCTTCTTTTGTGTCTATCTTCTTTTTTATTTACATAAAAGTTTTGTGATATACTAGCAGGTATTTGATTTTCTCCAGACTCTGTTAGATAAAGCCGAAAATTATAAGAAAGGTTTAATAAGTTAGGCAAAGATCTTAATCTAGTTGTCATGCCAGGTTTTGATCCTGGAAATTCACCAGGCTTATCAGACATACTTGTTGACCACATATACCGATCATTCATCTCCCCAGATTCACTAAAGCCAAATAGATCTTGTTCTAATACTGACATTCTGTTACCTGAGACTCTGGTTAAAGGACTTTGTGGTTCTGCAGGATTTAAATAAGTTTTTTTATAGGCATATCTATTTAGTAGCTTTAAACCTATATGCATTCTTTCAATTGCGAATCTTGTATAATAATAATCCATTGAAACAAAAAACTCTAATTCTTCGTTTTTCTTTTTTGCAAATAACTCAGATTTCCAAACTGCTTCTTGTTTAAACTTTTTCATTAATAGAAAAAGTCTTTTTTGTCCAGAAGAAGATGTCAAACTCGTAAATAAAGAGTCAAGTGCTGCAATTGCAATATTTAGCAAAGATGCTACTAGTCCACCGGCTAAGGCAAATTGATTTTGAATACCGAGAAGATCTAAAAAGTTTTCTTTTGTTCTTGTTCCGGCCTGAATTCTATTTGTTTCTTCAACTATTTTATTTATATCAATTGCAGCATCTGGTGAAAACCATTCTGAGACACCAACAAAAAATGCCGTAATTCTTTTAAGAAAATTTGAGTGATCTTTCGGATAATTTAAGACGTCAAAAACATATTTACTAAATATATCAAATTCAACAATTGAATATTTTCCTAGCCTTAAGTTATATTTTTCAACAAGTCTTGTATCGACTGACACATTATCGTTTAACAATTCGTTTAACAACGTAATTGCTTCCAACGTTCCTAGTATAGCTATCATTTCAGCAAAATATTCTAACAAGAAAACAAAATCACTTCCAAAAAAAGTATCTTTATCACTAAAAACATAACCAGTAAGCATTTCAAATTCTTTTGCAAAGAGTCTAGGCTCACCGTTATTAGTTGTATCACTAAAATGATACATTGATTTAAAAGAATCTTTTGATCCTGTTTGATCGTCGACAAATCCAAATGAGTTGCTATTAGGACTAGAGCCGATTACACTTTCGTTTCCAGCCTGATTGTTTGGGTTAAACGGGCTAAAACCAAGTTCAACATTAAAGTCTGATGTTGCGTAAATTGCTTGACTCGCAGATTCTCTTGATATTTCTTCTATTTGAGTAATAGGATTGTTTTTTGAGATAAACGTGACACCAGTATTAGCGTTATTAGATATTAAATCACTATTTGTTTTTTTAGTTTCTGAAAACACTCCTTCATTAAACTCTTTTGCTCCAAAACCTCTATCGAAACCTTCGTCAGTCTTTTCGATAATAACTTCACCAGATGGGTCTAGAATGTATTTAGTAGCCATTTTTATTTATCCTTGATTATTTTATCACTAATTTGAGAAATATCAACGTCAGATAAACGTCGTAACTTATTAAATTCTTCTGGCTTCATATCACCTGATGAAAAAGACTTCCCAATATTATTTATTCTTTGTTTAATTTTTTCATCAAGGTAAAGTTTAATTTTGTCTTCGTCAATTCCTGACTTTTTTGCAAAAGACTTTGCTAACGACTCAGTTAACTTTAAATTATTTATAATTTCTATTACATCAATTTCTTTCATAATAAACTTTCTTAACCAAGTTCACCTTCTGGATACGGATCACTTGCAAAAACACTTGGTCGACCATCTTGACCACTTGAAGAATTAGTACTTTCACCAGAGAAATAAAGTGTGTCACGTGAAACAATATCATGTCTTGACAAACTTGATCTTAAATTACCATTTTTAATTAAATCATGCGCTAGCTTTTCTAATTGAACTACTACTTCGTTCTTTTTGCTTTTTGCTATTTCTTTAAGCTCATCAAATTTTTTACTTGCAGCTGCATGCTCTTCTTCTATGCTTCCTGTATTAGCAACTACTTTGTTTTCATCAAATAAGCTTGTAATGTTTGATGATGCTTGTGTTGCTGATCCTGTCATTGATTTTAAGTTGTTAAATATTGTATCTATTGCCCCTCCAGGCTTTGCAACCATAGCGTCTTGTACAATTTCTCTATCTTGCAATAAAGCTGATCTTTCTGGATAGAAATTCATAAATGCTTTCATAAAGCCAAGACCATTTTCGTCGAGTCGTCTGTTATAATACTGACCATCGAGTCCTGATATAATAGTATTAGCAGTACTAACTTGGCTAGGAATATTTGGATTTGTCTTTTCTAACTGACTAATAACTGTAGATATAGATTCACCTACAAGAGCATGAACTTGAGTAGCCATAAAATTTTTATCACTATCACTTGAATATGCTGCTGAATTTTTCATGAATCTTGCTGCTTCTTGCAAATAAGTACTGTTATTCCTATCGATGCCGATGTCTTCAAATGAATCAGCATTAACAATTCTCCCAACACCCTGCGCGTAGTTGCTCAACATATTTAAATAACTGTCTTTAATCTTTGGGTGAATAAAACTGTTTTTGTCTTTATTTAACGCTTCTTCTACATGATCATAAAGAACTTGTGAGCTATTAGCTTGTCTTATAAATTGTGAATAAATAAATTGATCAAAAGCATTCATTCTTTTTTTTCTCTTTCGACGACCTTCATCAGTATCAGCAAATGCTGACATTGCTGCTGGTGTTATATCGTCATAACCTGCTACTGCCTGTAGCATAGTTAAAAGTTTATAGTCTTCTTGACCAATATCATCTCTTATAGCTTTGCTTTCTAAATTTTTAGCTGCCTTTGCAATTTCAGACCCGGGTGTTGCCAGTGCCTGAACATTTCCTAATTTTAAAGCAAAACTTTCTTGTGAAGCTTGATCGCTGGCATCAAAACTACCTGCATCAACACCTCCGCGTCCTCTTTGCTTTTTTATCATATCTCTTTCTGTAAAGCCTTTTTTACCTACTTTTTTATTATAAAGAACATCTGAAATTGACATTTTTCCAAAGAATCCTGGCAGTATTCTTCTTCCAACACCTTTTAGCGCAAACCAAAAAGTTTCTGCTAAAGCTGCAGTTAAGTCTGCAAACTGTCCTAAAAACCAGCCTCCAATTGATGTTATCTTGTCTGTTTGAGTTAGTAAACCTGTAAAAGCAGAAATTACTTCGTCTAATAGTTGATCTAACTCACCAGGTTGCCAATCAAAAAATGACTCAAAGAATGTTTTTCCTTGATCAACAAGCGACATTTCGCCAGAATTTTTTAAAATATCTGTTATAGTATTTAAACCCGCAGCCAAAAATATACCTGCACCTTTAATAATACCACCCATAACTGAACCTGAAAGATCAAAAAACTTGGCAAAATTATCGCTATTTGCATCGAGAGAATTTTTAAGCCGATCTTCAACTGTCGAAACCATATAACTACCATCAGCATTAGATTCAACTCTATCTAAAGAAGAAAACTTATACTTGTCGCCAAATTCTTTTGCTAATTTTTCATATTCAGCATTTATTTGAGGATTATTTACACCCTGTCTTCTAAATTCTTTTAAGAAAGACAAAAACATATCACCACTTACTTTGCCTTTATACTTCTTTTTATATTCAGTATATAACTCTTTAGCTTTACTTCCAGCGGCAAAACTTTTTTCCATGTTGTTTAAATCTGTAACAAATTGGGCATTTTTACTTTTGTCTCTATTTAAAACACTTTCTCTGACTTCATAGTAAATCTTGTCAACGTCTGTAATTCCAAAAGCATAAGTTGCAATATCTCCAAAAGACTGAACTAAAGATACTAATCCACCTTTAAAAGCTGAAGAATTGAAAATGTCTCTCATTATATTAACAATTAATATAACAGGTTCAGTTAATGCATCAACTGTATCTTTATCAAGATTTAAAGCAAAGTCATGAATCATTTGATATGTATTGCTCAAAGACATAAATGCTTTTCTTGCACTTTTAGAAGCAGCTGAGTTTTTGCCTAAACCTTTTAAAAATGCTTCAAAAGGACTACTAAAATTCATAACTTTTTGAAGCATTTTCATAGCTGATGATAGTTCTTTAATAGCTTTGAGTTGCTGTGCCTCTGGTGTCTGGTCTTTCATAGCATTTACAGCTTCACTATGAGTTAAACCTTTATCACGTAATGTCATTAAAGCTTTAAGACTCTCTTGAGTCATGCCAGTTTGATCTGCAAGAATTCCTTTTTCAAACCTATTAAGTTCATCAAAAGTCCTTCCAGTTGCAATCATTCCGTCTCTAAACATGTTTATAATATCTTCTGGACTATTGGCTTGGATTATGTCCATGGCATCGAGATTCATGCCAAATGTTTGAGAAAGCATTGCAACAGAGTTTGCTGCGTCTTCAAAAGTATTAAATTTCTTAAAAACATTTGCAGCATCTTCTACGGACACTTTCATCTGTGTTAGTCGCGCTGTCATACCTAAGAGTTCATCATTTGAAAGATGAGAAAACAAAGCTATATCTACTCTTAGTTTATTAAAATTAAGCATTAATCTTTTACTGTCAATGCCATATTCTTTACCAACTTCATTTGCTTTAATCGCAATTTCCCCTACTAAACTACTTACGTTTCTTAATTGTATTCCTGCATCTTGTGCATAGTAAGCTTCTTGTTCAGCTGTTAATCCCATTATTCTTTTAATTCTAGTATAGTGAAACAGTGCTTCTTTGTTTTTGGTTATAGTTTGAGCAAAGTATTCTGAATAGTGTCCCATATTCTTTATACTTTCAGTTGTCTCTTTTACCATGTTTGCAATACCGCTTGCACCTTCACCAAAAAGCTTGACAGCAGATGAATTATAATTTTCAAAAGTTTTAAGCATACCAATTCCTATATTGGCAACTCTTTTAATTCCTCGACCAATAGAAGAAAGAGAATCAAAAAATTCTTTTGAATCTTCAGCTGCTTGTCCAATTGTGACTACAATATCCTGTCTTAAAGCATTACCTAATTTAGCAACTCTATCTAAAACCATAAAAGGTAACGTCATAGCAGTTTTAAAAAAATTACTCAGCAAGCCAACCATACTACCGAGAATTTTTAAAAAGCCTATAGCTCCAACAGTAGCCATTTTTAAAGCTTTTGCAAATTTGTTGCTAGCACTAGCAGCTTCTTCTGATTTTTTAACAAACTCATTATGAGACTTAGTTAGTTCTCCGAGAGAGCTATTCATTTTAGACAAACTATTTAAGTTTGTTTTATTTGCTTTGTATAACTTTTCAAGTCCTTCTTTATTTGATTTAAAAGCTGCATCAAAAGATTTAATATTTTCTGTTGCAGCTTTACCTGCATCGTCTGCAGCATCTGTTAAATCTTTTGATGCTTGAGAAGCTGATTCATATTTCTCTTTAACGTTTTCCATGCTTTTTGAATATTCATCAAAATAGTTAACAACTTTATTATTGTTAAGAGACTTTTCAATTTGAGTTGAAAATTGTAAAACTGTTTTTGATATATTTTGAGAAGAGCTTGTAATTTTTTCGTATGTCTGTGCTGACTGTCTAAAAGATTCAGTGACTTGACTTGCATATGTTGCTTGGTCTCTTGCAGAAGATGCATATGCATTCATTTTTGAATTTATTTGACTGAGCATTTCATTTAAGCTTTTTGCTAGCTCTACTTGACCCATTATTTCAGTGCTCATTATACAAACTCTACTTTACTATTTTCAATTTTTTCGCTATAAACTTCAATGACTTCAATCGCTTTATTAACAAGTTGTGTAATAGAAGCTTTTTTTCTTTTTTCTTTTTTAATTTCATTAATTGTAACAATTGCGCTTGAAACCTGAGCGTAAGTCGATCCGATGTTTGCAAAAACATTTACTAGACTAGCTTTATCGTCACCTGAAAGATTGATTAATTCGTCCATTGTATGTGGCACTATAATTTTACCATCTTCAGTGAATAATTTTAATCCATTGCTAGCAAGAATTGAAGTTAAAGCGCCATCTTTTACTTTCACAGCACTTTTATCTATTTTTGCCTGAATGGCTCCTAGATATTTACTACTTGATAAAGATGGAGAATTATTATTTCTATTATTTACTCTTTCTAAAGCTTTAACATAAGCACTATTTGCTATTTTTTCGCTAAAAAATCCAAAAGAATGTACACCTTTCATTCTTAAATGAATTTCTTCATTACTATCTAATTTGTTGTCTTGTCTATATTTGCTTAATTTGCCGTAAAGAGCTTCTCTTTGCTTTCTAAAAGTAAATGGAGACTTGTATTTAGACTTTCCCTCTTCGTACAACTTTTCTTTTAGACCGTCAAGAGAAGATTTTACTCCACTTGGCGACATCAGTTCGCTTAAAGCTTTATATTTTTTTATAGCATCTAAAGCGTACATAGCATAGTGAAACTTTCTCTTGTCTCCATCAAGATAAGTATCATTTTCGACTTTATCTAAAAGTTCAACAGTCTCTTGGTATTGATCGTAATAAGGGTTTCCTTTTACAAAATATTCTCCTAAGTCACCTTTAAGAGATTTTTTTAACTCAGACATCATTTTTTTTGAACCTTCAAGACCAGCTATAAATTCTCCACCTACAATCATACCAAAATAACCGCCGGCGCCAAAAAAACCTTCTTCTTCTTTAGCTTGCTTTTTTCTTTGTGTCAAAGTAATGCTTAAGTCTGCAACCCCTCTTTTACCTGATCCGAATCCTTTCATTGCAGCTGCATCTCTAAATTCTGTTAATTGTTTTCCAAACAAAGCACTAACTGCAGCTTGTTGAGCTGCGTTTAAATTATCGTATCCCACAACTATAACTCTTGCAAAAGCACCTATTAAGCTTACAGCTAAACTTGAAAACATACTGTAGAGTTCTTTAACAACAACACTACCCGCAGCAAAAAGTTTATGTGATTGCCACGAAAATCCTGTCCAAGCTGATGCTATTTCTGATACTAAGTCTTCATGATCTTTTTTTGATATGCCTAACCAATCTAGAATTGTAAAGTCTTTGTTTATATCAAACCCTAAATTTCTTAAAGACTTCATCATAGGGCTATTAGGATTCTCAGTTTCAGCAAGAGATGATGTAAGCAAGTTAAAAAATACTGATACTGCAATCGCTGCACCTTTAATTATACTTCCCATTATTTTACCGCCAAGTCTAAAAATACTTCCAAACAAACCTCCACCTTCTTTAAATAATTTTTTCATATCATCAGAAGTTCTTTTTACTTGACCACGAATTCCTGCATTATCCTCAAACTGCTTTGAAGATATTATGTCACCAAATATATTAAAAGTATTTTCTTGTAAGTCATCAATAATATTGTCCATTAATGCTTTGCCTTTTTTAGACTTAACTTCACTAGAAACTTCACGTATGTGCTTTAAAGCAACTTCTAAAGGAATATTCTTGTCTTTTAAAACATCTATTATTCCTTTGTCTTTTAAAAGTTGTGCTGTGTCTTTGTTTGCCAACATTAATTTAGTTGCAAGTTTAGTCTTTTCTCTAAGTTTAGCTCTTCTTACATGATCAGAGTCAAGCATTGCTGTGTTTGTTGTTTTTAAAACATCAAGTATACTATCAACTTTTTTTCTATTTTCACTTTTGAACTTTTGAGGTGTTACAAAACCTATAAGATTTGATGCAATTGATGTTGCTTGATAAATTGTGTCTTTAAAACTTTGGCTTTTAAAAACATTATCTACTTTTTGAACAATCATTATTATAGGCGCAGTAATTTGTTGTATCATACCTTTATCTAAATTCAAGCCAAACAAATATATGTCTTCATATAATTTACTCAAAGACATAGCAACTGAGCGAACTTTTGCAGATGAAGCACCATTTTTTGCAAGTCCTTTAATAAATGCTTCAAAAGGACTTTTAAATGTCATTACTTTCTGTATTTCTTTTACAGAGGAAGTCAAACTTTTAATTGCATCAATTTGTTTTTTTGTTGGGTTGTCATTTGCAATTTTTTGTCTTGCTTCTTCGTAAGAAAGTCCCATATTCTGGTATGTCATTAAAGATTTTAACATTGCATCATTCATACCAGTTGTAGTTTGCATTAATTGCTTTTCATGTCTATTTAAGTCTTGATAATCTCTACCTGTTGCAAACATTGCATCTCTAAAGTTATTAACAATTTCTTCTGGGTTTCGTGCTGTTAATAAGTCTAAAGCGTCTATACTCATTCCAAAAGACTGATATAACATTGCAGATGTTTTTGCAGCATCGTCAAAAGACGTGAACTTATTAAATATGCTGACAAGATCTTCAGCACCTACATTTAATTGACGCATTTTAGCAACAGTTCTTGCTAAGTTTTGGTTTGATAAGTGACCGAAGTCTTTAATGTTTGTTCTTAGTTTATGAAAACCTACAAGAACTTGTTTTGTATCTACACCAAATTCATCAGCTGCTTGTTCTGTAGTAGCTCTTACACTGTCTAAAGTTGTAGCAATATTGCCTAAATTAACACTAGTATCTAATGCATAATAAGAAAGATCTTTTGAACTTATACCTAAAGTTCTCATTGCTACTAAAAGATATTCAGCACTTTCTGAACTATTAGTTACCTGTGGGCCTATAGTTTCTGCAACCATTCCCATATCATCTATTGCTTTAGATATTTCCGACAAAAAAGCTGCAGCGCCTGCGGCTCCTTCCCCAAACATCTTTACCATTAACGATCTTGGGTTTTCAAAAGTTTTAAGCGCACCAACTGCAGTTGCTCTTATTTTTGATATTCCTTTTCCAATTAAAGAATTAGCGTCTGAGTATTCTTTTGTTGATTGATATGCATTTCCAATAGTCTCAATAATATCTTGTCTAAATGCATTACCAATTTCAACAGCTTTTTCTGCTACCATAAAAGGTAATGCCATTGACAACTTAAAAAAATTAGACACTAATCCTATAATTGATCCTACAACTTTAAAAAGCCCTGTTATTATTAATCTTGGAATATCAACAAGTAAAGTTATACCTTTTGAGCCTATTGCTCTTTTAACAATATCTAGACGATTAAACCCTGCAATAAGTTCTTTTGACTTTTTATCAATAGTTTTAAATATTGCGTCTGTAATTAACCATCGTTTGCTATTGTATGAATAGTTTTTTGTTGCTTCATCTCTTTTCTTAGACATTGAAACTTGTGAATTATTTAAGTTTGTTCTTTTTTTAGTATCATCAGCCAGTTGCTGTGATGATGTTCGTGCACTTTCTGCTTGATTAACAGCATTTTGTGAGGACTTTTCTATATCTTTACCAATTTTTGCTTGCTCAGGTATTATATTACCTGAAAATGCTTTTTGCATTTTTTGAGCAGTTTCAAAAAAGTTGCCAGACATTTTCTCATATTTATCACTAAACTGTGTTAAAGATCTATTTAAATTTTGAGAAATCTGTATTTGCTGTTCAAAAGAGTTACTAATTGTTTGTCCATTTTCTACAATTAAATTAATTGATTGAAGAAGCTGCTGTGCGTATTGGACTTGTAGTTCTAATGACTCAGACATACTAGAGTCTCCAAGTAATGCCTGTTAAATTTTCAAACTTTTTTGCTACACTCTTTTTTTGTTTTGCTAATACACATGCTAATTCATAGTCTGTTTGTTCGTCAAGAGCATCTTTAAGCTTTTTTGAAACATTTAAAAGTTCATACAGACAGTCTATTTGTGCATCATTGGCATTAATAGACACATTAATGTCTTCACCTACAATATATTGTGCAGCGATATAGTGCAATAGTTTTTCTTTTTGTAAATTCATAACGTTGCCTAATTAATCGATTATCTATTATATATATATTCTCATCCAAAAGACTTCCTAAAAGATCTTGCACCACTTGTATTTCTTTGTGATGTAGAATAACCATTAGATTGCTGCTGTTTTGCTTCTTCAAACTCCTTTTTTAATCTACCTATAAACCAAAATCTTTGCCAAACAGGACAAGAATATGCATCTTTGTAGGTGAAACCTAAGTGATATACTAAAGCAAATATTTGCTCTAAGTATAAATCTTTATCATTCGGTGTCAGGCCAAAAAAACGCGGCACCCATAGGAAGGCCTACCTCACTTTGCTCGTGACAATGTGGACAACTCATCCAAGACTTCATGATAATTCCTGGCTCATGCTTATCTAAAAATCTTCTAAGTGCTAAAGAATCACGTGCAGGCAAATTTTTAACAAAGAAATTAATTTTATTTTTATCAGAAACACCTTCGACAGAAACAACAGATCGAGAAAGTCTATCAGTAATTGCTGACTCTATCTTCATTCCGCTCTTTTTTCTTCTTTCACTAGTAATCATCATATCACGCTCATCTGAGCCTGTTAAAAACTTAACTCGTACATTTTTCTTTGTTACGGGAAGTTTAACCTCAAATAAGTTTTGTCCTCTTTCAACTGGCTCAACTTCGAGTCTTTTAATTTCAAGATCTGCCAGATTAAATGATTGTTTACTCTTTGTTCCACATTCTGGGCAATCAACTTCAACGTCATAATCAGCACCGTAACCTGTAATTCTAAGTGAAACAAGCAAAGCATTTCGATCGCCTGAAATGAGTGAGTCAGGTTTAATTCTCTTGTCTATAATACATGATTCTAACAATTTTGTTAGAACTGTACCACTTTTAATGTAAGCTCTACTAGTAAGAATATCTTCTTCTCTTGCTGTCATAGGTTTAATATCAATTGTATCACATCCGTGAATAACACCGTCATCTGGATAAATAATACCTCTTGAAGGCAAAGGAACACTTTCTACTGGGATTTCAAACCCAAAGTCATCCTTCATTACATTTGAAACCTGTATTGGACCATCTTTTCTTACTTGATCGGGACTAATTGGTGTATCTAAGTCATTCATTATATTTACGTATCTCCTTAAAATTGCGCTTCAGTAATTGCTTCTGCAGAAGAACCTGATAGTAAACTTATCTCATTTAGTATATCAGCTAATTCAATGTTTATAATATCAAAGTTATTGTTTTCGTTAAACTGTAAAGCTATTGTTCCTCTAATAATATAATTCTGTGCATCTATTATAGATTGATTATCTACTATACTTGGTATTCTAACATTATAGTTTGTTATAGTATTGTTGTTAACTAAACCATCTAAAATATTTCTTAATTGTATTTCTAATTTTGAATTTAT
>MDSZ01194153.1_pt1 | contig 17989 bp, 9 predicted proteins | sample 811201 | NCBI WGS metagenome assembly MDSZ01 (sample SAMN05326647, study PRJNA326480) | marine metagenome | isolation source: seawater | place: Indian Ocean: North | collected 2010
ACTTGCTTACCTCTTGGTGACGGGCAAAAAATTAGAGGTCAAAGAGCTAACGATATTATTAGCGATGAATTTGCTTCCATACCTCGCGATATCTTTGAAACGGTTGTTGCAGGTTTTGCTGCCGTAAGTTCAGACCCAATCGAAAATGTTAAAAGGTTGGCAAGAGAAAAAAAGGCAGCAGAACTAGGAATACAATTAGAACTAGACGATGAAGCAAAATTAGATAAAAAAGATAATCAAATCATTTTAAGTGGTACTGCATATTACGATTTTAATCACTTTGCAGATTACTGGAAAAGATGGAAGTCCATAATAAAAAGTAACGGCAAAAAAGAAAGACTAAGGGATGTATTCGGTGGGGAAGATCCACCTGAAAACTTTGACTGGACAGAATACTCTATAATTAGAATTCCATACGAGTTACTACCAGAAGGTTTTATGGATGCAGCGCAGGTCGCAAGATCCAAAGCAACTGTTCATGCTGGTATCTACCAGATGGAGTTCGGAGCAGTGTTTACTCGCGATTCTGAAGGATTCTTCAAGAGGTCATTGATAGAATCTTGTGTGTCAAATAAAAAGGAACCTCTGAAAGACGCTTCCGATCAAGATATAATATTTGAGGCAAAACTTATAGGTGATCCAAAAAAACAATACATATTTGGTGTTGACCCTGCTTCCGAGGTCGATAATTTTAGTATTATTGTTTTAGAATTAAACGGAGATCATAGAAGAATAGTACATTGTTGGACAACCACAAGGTCCGAACATAAAGAAAAAATCAAGCGAGGTTATTCTACTGAGAAAGATTTCTATGCATATTGCGCTAGAAAAATTAGAGATCTCATGAAAAGGTTCCCTTGTATACACATCGCTATGGACGCGCAGGGTGGTGGTATTGCGGTAATGGAATCGTTACACGATGACGATAAGATACAAGAAGGCGAGAGCGCTATTTGGCCTATAATTGACGAAGACAAACCCAAAGAGACAGACGACGAGAAAGGGTTACACATACTTGAAATGTGTCAGTTTGCAAAATACGACTGGTTAGCAGAGGCAAATCATGGATTAAGAAAAGACTTTGAGGACAAAACTTTGCTGTTTCCAATGTTCGACTCCATTACTTTAGGTATTTCAAACGTGGACGACGGAATGAAAGGTAGAATGTATGACACATTAGAAGAGTGTGTTATGGACATAGAAGAACTAAAAGACGAATTAGCGATGATCCAAATGACCCAAACCTCAAATGGTAGAGACAGGTGGGATACACCAGAGGTAGTTGTAGGTGCTGGCAAAAAATCGAAGATGAGAAAAGACCGTTACTCGTCATTACTTATGGCAAATATGGCAGCTAGAGTGATATCTAGAACTAGAACTCCTGAAGAATATCAGTTCTTTGGAGGGTTTGCCTCTAGTCTTCCAAGCGATTCAGATCAAAAGAAAAAAGGAAACTTGTATAGTGGTCCAAATTGGTTTACAGAAAATATGAAGGATATCTATTAATCTGTGTATAATATAATACCATTTGAATTACAGTCTAACTACCTTAAAGGCACAAGATGAAACCAGAAAATTCTTTAATAACTTGGAACGATGAATCTTCAAAAGCAAAGGCGATGGAGGAGTTCTCTGAGTCTCTAGACAGTTACAGTGGTATCTCTAAAGGTAATCACTACAGAGACTTCAAAAACATCGAGCCCAACAGAACCGTTAGACCCGGCTTTACTGGGAATGATTATTATTCTTTTCGACCAGATGAAAAGGTTCCACAAAGACAAAAACGTGCAATTAAGATGTGCATGGATGCTTACGATAAAGTTGGAATCATCAGGAACGTTATTGACTTGATGGGTGATTTCGGTTGTCAAGGTATAAACATAGTTCATGAAAATAAAAGTGTTGAAAAGTTTTATCAGCAGTGGTTTAAAAAAGTAAGCGGAAAAGAAAGATCTGAAAGATTTTTGAATTTACTTTATAGAGCGGGTCAGGTATTTACATACAGAAGTTATGCAAATATAACACCTGAAGTTACAAAATACATAAAATCTATGGGTAAAGATATAACAGTAGAAGTACCAAACTTTGAAAGAAACCAAGTACCTTGGAGGTATAATTTCTTCAACCCCCTTTCCTTAGATATAAAAGATAGTCAAATAAATCTTTTTATAGGAAGGTCTAATTTCCAAATAAATGCTTCTAGTATGCTAGACAATTTTAAGGGAGGCGATATACCAGCGCACCTTCTAGACACTTTACCGCCTGAAATTAAAAATAGATTGAAAAGTGGCGAAAGAAAAATAGACTTGGACCCAGAAAGACTTTCAATCCATTACTACAAAAAGGACGACTGGTCTAACTGGGCAAACCCCTTGATTTACGCAATTCTAGATGACATAATCATGCTTGAAAAAATGCGTCTTGCTGATCTTTCTGCTCTGGATGGTGCTATATCAAACATTAGACTATGGACCCTTGGTAATCTAGATCATAAAATCTTGCCAAATAAATCAGCGATCAACAAACTCAGAGACATACTTGCTAGTAATGTTGGTGGCGGCACTATGGAGTTAGTTTGGGGTCCAGAACTTTCATACTCTGAATCTAACAGTCAGGTGTACAAGTTTTTAGGTTCAGAAAAGTATAACTCTGTTTTGAATAGTATTTATGCTGGTTTGGGCGTTCCTCCTACTCTTACGGGCATGGCAGGAAATGGCGGTGGATTCACAAATAATTTTATATCACTAAAAACTTTAGTAGAAAGACTACAGTATGGCAGAGATCAGTTAACTTCTTTCTGGGAAAAAGAGTGCGAGATAGTTAGAAAGGCGATGGGATTTAGAAAATCTCCACACATTGTATACGATCAAATGAGTTTATCAGACGAATCTTCCGAGAAGAACCTTTTGATACAATTAGCAGATAGGGATATAATTTCTCACGAAACTGTCCTTGAAAGATTTAAAGAAGTTCCATCTGTAGAAAAAATGAGACTAAAAAGAGAAGACAAGGCTAGAGAGGGTGAAAGATTACCAGAAAAGGCCAGTCCATTCCACAATCCAAACAAAGGTTTTGAGATAGAAAAGATGGAAAAACAGAGCGAAATCAACGAAAAAGTCGCTGAGAGGAAAGAACGAAGTAAACCAGTAAATCCAAATGGTCGCCCTCAAAACAAAATAGACGAAGGTCCAAGAAAGAGAAGAACAGAGACCCCTAGATCTACCCCCGGAGTTGCAGATCTTATTGTTTGGGCAAATGAGAACTACGATCACATATCTTCTACTGTAAATAATGCTTATCTATCTTCAAGCAATAAAAAGAATATGAGATCTTTAACTAAAGCAGAAGTTTGCGATATTGAGAAAATTAAAGTTGATATCCTACTAAATATTGAAGTTATGTCAAAAGTCTCTGCTGAACAAATTATAGATGTACTCAAGACAAAAAAGAGAGCGCCTAAAGACTTCAAGGATAAATTACATTCTAATAAAATCTCTACAGAATTTATGAGTCTAGAAGATTATAAAAGACACGTTGTTTCCACGTTTGTAGAGTACTCTTTAGGTAGATAAATACGCTTTTTTTATTTTTTTTAATTTTTTGTGTATACTAATTGTAGAGGTAATACATGACAATAAAAATATTCCAAAACGAAATAAATGACGGCATTGGCGAACTTGTAAAAAGTACGGCTAGTGTTGCATACTGTTCTGAGGCTATCCATAAGGATATTCCAGAAGAAGTTTTTTCAAAAGCGATTGCAGAAAATAAAGACCAAATAGATCTCTATTACTTAGAATCTGTTTTGGTTTCTTGCGGTTGGAATAAAAACGACGATGTTTTTCAACCACAGGCAACTTGGGAGGCAAGAAACACTCCCGAAGACAAACAATTTAACTTTATGCACGACGAAAATGATATTATCGGGCATATAACTGGAAGTTACGTACTAGCAAAAGATGGGAAGGCGGTTTCCGATGAAGGGGAAATGCCTGAAGATTTTGATATTATCACTCAAGCTGTTCTTTATAACAGTTGGACTGGTGAAGAAAACAGGGAAAGAATGGAGAAAATAATCTCCGAAATAGGGGAGGGCAAATGGTATGTTTCTATGGAGTGTCTGTTTGCCGGATTTGATTACGCTCTATCAGGTGAAGATGGTTCTAAAAAGGTTTTAGCAAGAGATGAAGAATCTTCTTTCTTAACAAAGCATCTTAGAGCTTACGGAGGAACCGGAGAGTACCAAGGTTATAAGATTGGTAGAGCTTTGAGGAACATTTCTTTTTCTGGCAAGGGTCTAGTATCTAAACCTGCTAATCCAAGAAGTGTAATTCTTAAAAGCGTAGCATTTAATTTAGATGACAATTCTGATTTCAATATAGGAGAATTTAATATGTCAGATAACTTGCTAGAAAAGCAGTTAGAAGAGGCGCGTGCCGAAATTGCTGCTGCTAAAGCGGAAAATGATGCAATTAAAGCTCAAATCGAAGAAGCAAAAGACAAAGAGTTTGCTTCCAAGGTAGAAGCATTTAAGAGCGAAATTGAAGCAAAAGACAGCAGTATCGCTGAACTAGAAGAAAGCATCAAGAGTTCACAAGCTCGCGTTGCTGAACTAGAAGACGCTCTTGCTAAATCGCAAGAAGAACTTACTGTCGCCATGAAAGACATGGAAGACATGAAGAAAAAAGAAAAAGGCAGAAAGAGAATGGCTGCTCTCGTAGAAGCCGGTTTCGATCAAGAGGAAGCAGAAGAAACACTTGCTGCTTTCGATTCTGTTAATGACGAAGCTTTCGATGTTATCGTTGCAAAAATGTATGATAAAATGAAAGCAAAAAAAGATAAAAAAGAAGACGAAGCAGAAGCAGCAATGCCTCCAGCTCTCAAGGAAGCACTTGAAAAGAAGAAAAAAGAGAAAGAAGCAAAGGCTGATGAAGAAGAAGCCGAAGCTGAAGTAACTCCAGAACTTCTTGAAGATGTGGAAACTTCTGAAGCAACTCTTGTAGATGCTACTCCAGACGTAGACGAAGTAGAGTCAACAAGAGCAAGTATTGCAGACTGGCTTTCCAACAACGTACTCTCAACTAAATAATTAACAGGAGATTAAACTATGGCTCTTAAAGCAGATAGATACGAAGAATCAACCGATATCAGTTTCTTCTATAATGACGGTACTGCCACCCGTGGTGGTGTTGTTGTTCTAGACGGAAGTCCAATCAACGCCTCTGGAGCGGCTATGGACCAAGGTGCTAACCTTGTTAAATATGCTGCTGCTGACAAAAGTTCAGTTCCAGTTGGTGTTCTTCTCAACGATGTTGTAAATAAAGACCTCACCAGAACTCATCTTAATCAATATAAAGATGAAGTTCAAAAAGGTGGAAAGGTTACTGTATTGACCCGTGGTTGGGTTGTTACTAGTAACATCACTGGTACTCCAAGCGCTGGTGACGTTGCTTATCTTGACGAGACTACAGCAGGTAATGTTGGAAATGCAACTGACCTCAGTTATTCCTCTGGAGTAATGGCAGTTGGTCGTTTCATGTCCAAGAAAGACGCTGACGGATATGCAAAACTTTACGTCAACCTTCCAAACCTCGGTTAATCAATAAATAGGAGATAAATATAATGTCATATACTGAAAGACCAAGCGATGAATTCATTTCATTGCTACGCAAATGTGGCGATGCAAACACTGAAGTTGCTCTCGCTGCACAAAGAGAGTTTGCTCAAGCGCTTGAACTTCCTCTTCGTAAGGGCGTTTTGATTGGTAACATTCTTGGTAACATTTTTGAGACCATTAATGTTGAACCGGGCGGAAGCACTGAGTATCCTTTGGATCTCCTTTCACCGGGAACTGAGGGTGAGCATGTTGCTTACACTAATCCGGGTCATGGTCGTATCCCAGAACGCGCTGTCGAAAGCGATTACGTCATGATTCCAACCTACTCAATCGCTAGCTCCATCGACTTCTTGCAAAGATACGCAAGAGAAGCTAGATGGGACATCACAGCGCGTGCGATGCAAGTGCTTGAGGCTGGTTTTGTTAAGAAGATGAACGATGACGGGTGGCACACACTTCTTGCTGCTGGTGTTGATCGTAACATCTTGGTTTACGACGGTGACGCAACTGCTGGTATGTTCTCCAAGAGACTTGTCAGTTTGATGCAAACTGTTATGCGCCGTAACGCTGGTGGTAACACCGGAAGCGGCAACCGTGGTCGTCTTACCGACCTCTATGTTTCTCCAGAAGCACTTGAAGACGTGCGCAACTGGGGTCTAGATCAAGTATCTGATGCTATCAGAACTCAGATCTATAACGCTGGTGAAGGTGGCGCTCCAATCACCAATATCTTTGGTGTAGCACTTCACGACCTTGATGAACTTGGCGAAGGTCAAGAGTACCAGACCTTCTTTGAGAACGGTCTTAGCGGTGCTGTAGAGTCCAGCGACCTTGAGTTGGTCATTGGTCTTGATCAAGGCGCAAATGACAGTTTCGTTATGCCAATGAAGCAAGCTGTCAGCATCCACGAAGATCCTACTCTTCACAGACAGCAAAGAGTTGGTTGGTACGGTTTTGCAGAACTCGGATTCGGTGTTCTTGACAACCGTCGTATCATTCTTGGTAGCTTCTAATAGTTATAAAAAAGTAGTTAATTATAGAAAGGCAGTCCAAATGGATTGCCTTTCTTTTTTTATAGATACTCACTTTAAATGTGTATAATACAATATACATGTATATTAGGATTCTTATTAGGAGTTATTTTAAAAATGGCTGATTTATCACATTATTTAGAATCTGGGTTGATTAATCATGTCTTTAGGGGTGAAACATTCGGAAAACCAACGAATATCTGTATTGCCCTATGTAGCGGTGTTCCAAGCGGATTTAATACTGGGGCAACAATCCCAGAGTTGGGCGCTACCTATACAGACGGATCAACAAGCACAGGTTATAAAAGAATTGATTTAAACGATCCAGCGCTGTCTGGAAATGTAAACTGGAAATTTGACGAAGATGCATTTGCAGTTAGTGGCGGTGTAATAAAAAACTGTTTTGCCATAGAGTGGCCAACTTCTGAGTTTAGAAGCGAAGATATCGAAGAAGCCTACGGTTGGGGTTGGGTTTCTGGTATTGCCATCCTAGATAGTTTAGCGATAGGTGAAGGTAATCTTTTAATGCAGGCTCAACTAGACAACCCAAGGGAGGTTTTTGGCGGTGATACGTTAAAGTTTGATGCACAAAAACTCATTATAAGATTTAAATAATTACCATGACTATAAGAAGCAAAACTGAGTACCTAAATTATATAGAGTCTATATTACCTGATAACTCTAAAAGGTTAATTTCTCCGTCTGATATTAGAATTGCGTTTGGCGATCTAGCAGATTCCGTTGGGAAGATGTTAGAGGAAACAAATATATCTGCCACAAACTTTTCTACCGAGGAGACAAGAACCACAAGAGCAGGAGATCGTTCTCTAGATCACATAGGTTTAGACGGAAGAATTTCTGTAGACAATACTGCGTATGGATACCAAACCCTAAGTATAAACTATACTGGTGCTAGAAATACAGCAATCGGTTCTAGGGTTCTTGCGTGTAATTCCTTTGGTAGCGATAATATTGCTGTCGGATTCAATTCTCTTGGTTCAAATACAACAGGTTCTGGCAATGTCTGCATAGGAAATTATTCTCTTGTTAAAAACACAAGGGGTAGTCATAATATTGCTATTGGTCATGGTGCAGCATATTATGTAAAAGATAATTCTAATAATAAATTCTATTTAGGTGTTTACCCCAACGCTTCTGGTGATTGCGATACTGATATAAATGACAGTGGGAGACCACCCCTTTTGTATGGAGATCTATCCACTAGGCAATTAGGTGTAGGTACAGATATATTTGTAAGTGGTGGTGTTGGTCTCGCTGTCTCTGGAAACGTTGTTCCAGCAAGTGGTCAATTACATACTCTTGGTCATCCTGACTATAGATGGGACGGTTATTTTAATAACGTTTCTGTTCAGGGGGATATTGACGTTCCACTTGCTTGGAGTTTTGCTGTATCCGATCAAGATGGAAGTTCTGGCTCAATCTATAAAGAAGATATTCTCTTCATGAGTGGTGTAAGCGGTATATCTACAACTTATTACCCTAACTTTGCTGATAATTCTGGTTTATTAATATTTTCAGCACAACCCGTTTCTGGTTGGGCTAACAACAATATTGTAAACCTTACAAATAAAATAGTACAAATAAGCGGAGAGGGTGGTCAACTATTAACTGTTAGCGGTATGGTTGACAACGTAAGCGGCTGGGCAGACCACACAATAAAAGACTATGCTTACAAGAGCGGTGTTCTAGTTAGCGGTTGGGCAGAAAATACAATTCTCCATTATGCAGAGGTTAGTGGATATCAAGTAAGTGGTTGGGCTGACTACAATCTAAATCAAATAAGCGGCTTTAATGGAATATTAAATAATCTTAGTGGCAATCCGAATGGTACAATCTATCAGGTTAGTGGTTGGAATAAACAGTACACTGACCAGCAAGTGTTTCTAGCAGGATCTTATAGTTTTTGGGAAGTTGAAGATCAATTTGGCGCATCTGGAATGGTGCATCATAATGACACCTTGGTTATAAGTGGTGTCAGTGGCGTTGAAACTCATATGAATATAGGAGAAGGTGCTGGCGGTAAAACTTTCTACAATCTTTCTGTTTCAGCACATCCTGTTTCCGGTTGGGCTTCAGGAACTTTCACTGAAATAAGTGGAGTAGATGGAATTATTGACCAAAGAGTAACGGCAAGTGCCGTTTATTTAAGCGGTTTGGCCCATGATTTTGCTATAGACAAAGCGTCTGATGCCACCGCTTATGCAGTAGAGGTTTCTGGGTGGGCAGATCAACATACTTACAATTATGCAAACATTAGTGGTTATCAAGTTAGCGGGTGGGCAGCGTCTAATTTAAATCAGATATCTGGTTGGCAACCCGGAAGATTGGTGTACGATGTTAGTGGTTACTTCCAAGATTATGTCGATGACCAAGTATTTCAAGCTGGTTCTTATACATTCTGGGAAATTGAGGGTCAATACGGTGGTTCTGGTCAGATAAATCACTCTGACACGTTGGTAGTAAGTGGTATAAGTGGTATTGAGACCACTATGCACATAGGGGAAGATGCTACTCAAGATTTCTACCGGTTGGACATTTCTGCTGCTCCAATCTCTGGTTATATGAGTTCTAGATTTTTAGATGTTTCAGGAGTAGTAACCTTACTCTCTGGAGATGGCGGTATTGTTTCCGGTGCTATTTATAATGCAATAAATACTCAGGTTGCTGCCATTGCTGGTGGTTTAGATGGACAGATAGTAACCACGATTGACAATACTCGAATAAATCCACTAAGAGAAGACTTGTTTGAATTAGGTTTCGCAAGCGGCTATCAGGTTTCCGGTTGGGCGGACAGTAATTTTCATGCGATCAGCGGTACTAATGGATTATTAAATTCACTTAGTGGAAATCCCAACGGTTTAATTTACCAAGTTAGTGGCTGGAACGAACAGTATACCTTAAAACAGATATCAAATATTACTTTCCCTGAAGGTCAAGACCAATATGTAAACTGGTTTGCAGATGCAGATAAAGGTTCTGCTCAAGCTATAGGTGCAGGCAAATACTTAGAATTTAGGGGTAAAAATGGTATAGATTCAGAAATATCAAATGACGGTTTAAAGTCGTACATAGATATTTCTGCACTATCGCTCGTTCAAGATCTTAATGAAATATCTGGAATTAATGGTATTATAGATCAAAGAATAGATCAGGCAGGCGGTGACGGAACTCTTTATATATGGAACGTTACTGATAACTTTGGTAACATTAGTCCAGTTGCCGGTGGAGATGAAGTAAAGTTTAAAGGTGTCAGCGGAATTATTGCGACCGTTAATACGCAAGACGAGGTAATAATCTCTGCTAAAGATATACAAGATGATTTATCAAGTCTTAGAGATAAAGTTGATTGTATTGTAAGCGTAAACTGCGGCGGCACTTCAGAGTGCTGTGATAATGTTAGCGGTTGGGCATTAAGTAATTTTAACACCCTAAGTGGTATTGCTCCCACAGAGTACGGCGCAAGCGGTTTAATATGGAGCGTCAGCGGTCAATTAACTCAAGTCATACAAAGTAAACTTGTTGAATCTAATGCGTATGATTCTTGGAAAATTACTGACAGTGACGGTCCAGTTCTAGAAGTAGATACCGGAGACATAATAACTTTTGCTTCTCCAGATGCCTTGACGGTTTCCAGAGTTGGCAATACTATAAACATTAGTGCAGACCCGCTTTCTGGTGTTGTGACCGCAGACTTACTTGCAATATCTGGTGTTGGTGGAATAATTGACAGCAGAATTACAAGCGCTCTTAGCGACACAGACCTTGGTCTTCTTGGTCGGGCAAAAAAATATACAAATGATCAGATAATGGCAGTTTCCGGCGACGGAAGATTTATTGATCAAAAATTAGATCCAATATCTGGCGTTAATGGTACTATAACCGGAGTTTATGACTACGCGACCGAAGTTAGTGGTTATGCTTATGCGGTGAGTGGTTGGGCAGATAGCAACTTCTTTAGTGTGAGCGGTATAAATGGATTGATACCATCTTTAAGTGGTTGGGCAGATTTCACTATGGACAAGTATGCTTACGAGAGTGGCGTCCTTGTTAGTGGTTGGGCGAATAGTAACTTTAATAGAATATACGGCAACCTAGTTGAAATAAGCGGTGTTGGCGGTTTAATAGACCAAATAGACGCAAATGCTTATTATGGCGCAAGCGGAATTAAACTTTCAAGCGACAACACGTTCTTTACTTTTGGTAGCGGTTACTTTGATAAGATTATCCTTAACAGAAGAGATGATGCTTCTGATCCTTCTGGTCAGATAGTTGCCGATACTGGAATTACGACTCCAGCATACAATGACATTGTTAATGCCAGCGGTTATTTAATTGCTCCAAAATATGATAAACTAACAACTCTGAAGTCACAACTTCCACCTTCACTTGCTAACTCTGGCGCAATCGTTTTTGCGAATGGTCAACCTTACCAGTCAGACTCCAATAACTGGTCTTTACCAAATACTATTGAAGGATTCCTAGTTGATGACTTAGACAGGCCAACTTCTTATGGAAACCCTACAAGTGGTAGGATGACTGTTAAAAATGATTTGTTTGCAAATGATTATCAGGTCTATGTAACAAACAGAGACTTCTTCTTAGAGGTTAGCGGTTCGTTATTTTGTGTGGCAACCTTAGTTAATGGAGAATACAGACCTATATATGCTTCCCCGTCTGGCTGCGCTATCTAGAGGAAATTATGAGTATAAGATGCTGCTGTACACCTCCACCGACTCCAGATCTAGGTTCTTGTTGTTTTGTTGAAATCAGCGACACCTTAGCAAACACCTTGGTCCCTGCCTGTATAGAGAGTTTAGATGAAGTAACATGCGCTACAAAAACTAGTTCTATTTTTACTGCCAACGGAACTTGCGGAGATAAAGTTCCTTGCCCCGGTGATTCTAGTAAACCTTTTGGTTTTAACATGCCTTTGATAAATGATTATACAAAAAAATTCAGCGCTCGCATCTTTTCTGAAGCAGTTCCAGTACCATTCCACGGCCGCCTTTGGGAAGCACCTACAACAGAAGGTAAATTTATACTTAAACTAGTTCGTGCAGGTAGTTCCAATCCTAACAGACCCCCTCCTAAGTTTAGCACTGTAGAGGGTGTGCCTAAAGATTATATAAAACTTCACGCCTACACTAATAATAAACCCGCCGGAAATCCATCTTCCTATAGTCTAAGACCCGGGGTATTAATGCACAACGCCGATAAAACAATTAAGTTTTATACAGACAGGGGATTTACATCTTTTTCGGAATATTCTTTAGGCGACTCTTTCTATGAAAGCGGTCCTCAATTAATGCTACCTTTTACAATGAGAAGTGCAGAAAGAGATTATGCAAAGTTAATTGTCCAAGATAATTTAAATACTTACCCTTTGCTATATTTTAATCATGGTACAGTAGATGCAACGCAAGGTAATTATTCTAAATTAGATACTAATTATAATAAGATATCGTTTCTATTTGATCAAACCGACCACTTGGGCCGTGGAGGAAGAGTATACCAAGCGGGTTTTTATGACACAGGCAGTGCTGTTATAGCAGAAGATAAATCATATCAACTGACCCACCAAGCAACACAGGGTTTAGATAGAGGAAGAAGTCTCAGCAAGATCATAATACCTAATCCTCTTTCATTAAATCCAACTAAATTAAATCACGACGTACTTGAAAATGAAAGTCCGTTCGGTCTCATTAATACTAGCACCACTTATCTTCAAATTTTATCAGAATATTATTCTTTTTACGATCACACTAGAGCGTTGAGTAGGTACAATAAAGTAAATTCGTTGAGGAATATAACTGACATAAAAAACGGTCTACATTCTACTTGCGCTATAAGTTCAGATGGAAATGTTTTTTGTTGGGGAAATCCTACGGTTGGTGGCGATTCTTTTTCAAGTGCTATAGAAAATAACATTACTACATATAATAATGCTGAACTTGGAAGTTATATTTATTGTCAAACCTCAGCAAATTGCCTAGGAGAGAATTTAGAAACCACGGAAGATTGCATTGATATTGACTGTGCTTCTTTTGGTTTTTTAGTGTGGAGACAAAACGATAAATTAAGTATAATATTTGGAAGAGATTTTAGACCGGGCGGTGGTAATAATGGAACACCTAAAACTTCTACCGGAGAAGAAAGTTACAATTATACAATAGCAAAGTTAAATAGTTGGAAGAATGGCGATGTGAAGTTTGATAGAAATTCAACATACATTACCCCAGAAGCAACATGCTTCTTAAAAGAATCAAAAACAGCAACTCAATCGGGAAGAAAATTTCATGTTTTAAATTTTGCTTCTAATTCTAATTATAGTCAGAAATCTACCAAGGGAGGTCTGGTTGTTGGAGAGATAGAGTCGCCAGCAGAAGGGGTAAATATAAAAAAAGCACTAACAATTATTTTACCGGGTGCAGCCACAGGCAGCAGTGGTTACTCTGCGAATGGTACTGTTACTGCTTATTTAATACTATGGAGCGATGGAACTTTAAATTACCTAACTTTTGATGAAACTACCGATCCATCTCCAACGTCACGTAATAACTCCTACGAAGGCAAGTTAGCTGGACTTGACAGTTCTACTGCCCTTCTTTCATTTTCTAATGTCCAAGACATTTTTAAAATACCAGATTTGACCAAAGGGGTTCCTTTGGAAAAAGGTTTCGGATTTGTTAAAAAATTAGATCCTTCTGATCCTTATAATTGCGTCATATATATATCAGACAAAAGAGATTTACGTATTGTTGACTCGAAAAATCCACTATCAGGAGAAGAAATAAAAGATCAGTTTGGCGGTCGGGAAGCAATAGGTATTATTGATTTCCAAAAATCCTGTACGCTTGGACAAGATGTCGTTTCTATTGATTACAAATACCCCCCAAATAAAAATTATGGTTTTTTTGAAATAAAATTATCAGATGTTACTGCTGTTGACAGTAGTGTATCAGAACCTAATAATACACAAGATGTGAACAATAGTCAACAAGAGGGTGTGCAGATTCTGCTAATAGAGTCAAAAAACAAATCTTGTTTTTCATCCAGTGAGAATGTCCTGAATGGCAATATTATATATGAACTTTCAAGTCAAGGTTTTACTAAGGTTGGTTTTGGTAATATAGTTCATAACATTGATATGTGGTCATCAACTTACGATAGTTTAATGTTTGTTTCTCCTAACGGAGACCTTTTTAGACAAGTCTTCCGCTCCAGTTACAATAGTCAAACAAGTAATTTTACCCCACCTATTTATAGAAAAGTAGAGTATCCTTCGGAATTCACTTTTGAAAATCCTGTAATGAATTTTGAAAACTGTTCTGATGTTTTTTGTGAAATATCTAAAGACGATTTTAAGAAATGTAATGTTGAAACAGGAGAATGTCAGGACTGTCGAGACTCTGAAGGAAACTTTGTTTGTGATTTTAAGAATGTGTTTCCTATATCTCATCTTGTCGGAACCTGCGCTGAAGAACCCTGTCCAGTTATAGAACCGGGATGTTGTTGTGCAACTTGGAATGATCCCGTCAATATTACAAATCAAGTAATCATACAAAACTCGGTTGCTGACAGAAGTCAATGTGCGCCTATTGGTGAAAATATAATTGCTCCAGACGGACAAACTATACCTGACACAGATTTAACATATACGTTTACGAAATATGACGGTACGTTTAATGAGGATAAATGTGTTGGCAATAATGTAGATCAAGAATTATTATGCGGAGATTTAGTTGGTAGCGAATATTTTGAAGTAGTTCCGGGCGGGATGGGAAATTGCAAAGGTCAAATCTTTCCTGAATTTCCTTTTGCTAATGAAACAGTTTGTTTTGATAGTACCGGTTGTGGTTCATCAATTGACATAAGACAGAGAAGAGCAAGATTAAGGTTTAAAGTAAGAAAGAAAGTTCCCGGCGTAAGAGCTACCGTTTTTGTAGGTGTTGTTGGGGGTTTTTTCGTGTGTGGATATGAAAATTTACCAAACAGCCAGAAGATACGAATAAGTAGTAGAATTATAAGTAATACTTTTGAGGCAGATGAGGATGAAAAAGAATTAGAAGTTCTTTATTTCGTTGGAGATCCAGCACAAACATTGCCTGACTTGAAAGATGTACCTTTAACTGACGTTTTTACTGATGTCAGCACTTATTTTTACTTCGGGTTTTCTGCTCAAGATATTATAGACAGTCAACCTCTACATACGTGGTATCAATAATGTCAAATTTTTCCTACAAAATAGGCGAAGAACAATGTTTTTTCTGCTGTATTGGAGAGATACAATCAGATGGAACAATTTTGTACTCAGTCAGAGAAAATTTAACAAAATCTGAGTGTGAAGAATTAGGTGGAAATTGTACTGTTTCTGAGTCAAATTGTCCTGTTCAACCGCTTGGTAGATGTTGTTATGGTCCAGAGGGTGCTGACGGAGAAATATCTAACATCAAGCAAAATGGAATTAGTTTTATAACTGAGTCTGAGTGCGACAATAAAGACTACAAAATCCAAGGTTTGTTTTTCAAAACTAAAAGAGTTTGGACAGAAGGTATAACACACTATGAATATCCGTGTGTTAAAACAAGCACAACAACCACAACTCCATTTCCATGCAACTGTGACGAAAACGAAAAGATAACGTGCGGTGAAGAACAAGACTGTGTTTGGGAGTGGACTCAAACAGGTCTTGAAGTCAATTGGGTTTTGATATCTTCTGGTTGTCCACAAGGTGGTAGTTGCGATATCGAACCAGAGTGTTTTGGGTATGAAAACATTAGTATAGGTGAAATGAGATTCACCCCTTGTTGCTGCGATCCAGAGTCTACAACCACGACAACTACAACAACAACGACCACTACAACCACTACGGCGGAACCTTGTTTTGAACCATGTGAAAACATTCCTATTGGTGTCACTTGGGAGTGGGAGTTTTCTGGAGGTGATGGTTGGCAAGCAACCGGAGGTGAGGGCAGTGCAGAAAGTTGTTATTACGACGATGATTCGGGAGAATTTGGCGAGGGCGAAGGAACCAAATGTCCAGATTACGATGAAATAGAAGCGCTTGTTGATCAAGTCGCTAATTTGTCTTCGGTCTCACTATCAAGTATAGTTTCTACTTATTTTTCAGAATACTCTGGAAACGAAGAAGAAGGAGATGGATTTGAAATTAACTTTAACTGTTGTGCTTCTTCTCAAATTACAGCAACATATAGCGACAGCGAAGGAAGTGTTACTAGAAATATAGAAATTTAGGAAGGAAAATATGACAAAAAAACTTTCGATTGGAATGGCGCATCATAATGATTTCGATGGCGCTTGGTTTACTATTCAAGACATAAGAAAAGAATTAATCCACAATGGAAGGAAAGACCTATTAGACCAAATAGAATTTGTTATCATAGAAAACTGCAAAAAATCTAAACATGCAGTTAAACTTAGAGAGTTCGCCGCATCAAACTTGGCGACTTCAGACTCTTTAAAGTATTCAATTCTTAGCAATGAAGGTACAGGTATAGCAAAAGACGAGATATTCAAAATTGCGACAGGTGATTTTGTTTTAGTTCTAGACTGCCATGTGCTTCTGTGTCCAACGTTAAAAGTAATAGAAAAATTATTTGATTTTATGGAAGATAATCCAAAAACAAATGATCTTTACAACGGACCCTTGGTTTATAACAACGGTATCAGTTTGTCTACACATTTTAGAAATCAATGGTCTAGCGGGATGTGGGGTACTTGGGCTACTGCTTGGAAGTGTGCTTGTGAAGATTTTTACTTTGACGTTCGCAAGAAAGATGAAGAAATAATTACAAGTTGTGCTAAGACTGGCGATGTAGTTGATCAATGTCCTTGCTGCGGTCAGGTGAATTTACAACTAGATTCAGATAACTACCTGAACCAACTAAACAGTTCTGGTTGCTCTATTGCCGTTTCTACTGGCGACGAGGAACCTTTTGAGATATACGGTCAAGGTACGGGTTGTTTCTTTGTTAGAAAAGATGCTTGGTTGGGGTATAATAAATATGCAAGAGGTTTCGGGGGAGAAGAATGTTATATTCATGAAAAGTTTAGAAAAGCGGGTAATAAAACTATATGCTTACCATTTTTAAAGTGGTTGCATAGATTTGACAGGGTTCAAGATCCATCTTATCCTCTGGAACATTATTACAAAGTTAGAAACTATATACTTGAATTTATAGAGATAGATCTAGATTTAAATCCAATTTACGATCATTTTGTAGTAGACAACGGATTTGACGAAATTGTGTATAATTCTTTTGTAAGAGAAGCGAAATACTTATATAATAGGGATTAATATGGCGCTGGTTATATCAGATAGAGTAAAAGAAACTACCACCACTGAAGGTACAGGGTCAATCGTTCTTGGTGGCGCTACGTTTGGTGGTTTTCAAACATTTTCAGATGCTATTGGTACTGGAAACTCTACATATTATTGTATTCAAAACCACTCTGATTTTGAAATAGGTATCGGAACGTTTTCATCCGGTAGTCTTAGCAGAGACACTATTCTCCAGAGTTCTAATTCTGACTCTAAAATATCCCTAATTGGTCCTTCTGTTGTTTTCTGTGTTTTACCTGCGGATAGACTAGTTTACAAAGACGAAAATAATGCTGTAGTTTTCCCAACACCGTTTGCTTTCAAAAGATCTAACGACGGAGATTACTGGCAAGGTTATTCTACTGATTTCCCAACAAGAGTAGTATCTCTATATGTAGCAGAAGGGTTAGATCCCCAGTGGAAAATTGGTTTAAAAACAACCGCAAACGAAGAAACTGAACCTACTTTTGGTTACATATCCGCAAAAGATGGGTTTGTTGAACTAAAAGGTAATTCTCTTGTTTCTATGTCTATAAGCGACGAGACTTCAGAAGGATTTAAATTTGTACATAGACTACAGAACCTTTTGCATTTTACGAAAACAACCGGGACAATATCTGTAGATAATCTAATACTAGATTCAGATAACTCCACAAAAATAACTAATAACTCTATTTCTGATCAAGTTTTAGTTGTAGAAGCTGGGGTTGGTCAGATTGGTGAACTCCAAGTTTGGAACGTTGGGTCTACGGAAAAAGCAAGTATAGATAAGGATGGTCATTTCCAAACAGTTGGTGACGTTATATCTCCAAGTGGTAGATTTAATGCTATTAGATTTTCAGATGGTAGTGTTCAAACCACCGCTGGTGGCGGCGCATTACCTTTTTCTTCTGGTGATTATTATTTACAAGAAATAAGAGCAAATTCTGCAAGCGGTGTTGCAATTTCAGGATACTTTGAGTCGCGAACAGACGCTAA
>MDSZ01174707.1_pt1 | contig 17987 bp, 1 predicted proteins | sample 811201 | NCBI WGS metagenome assembly MDSZ01 (sample SAMN05326647, study PRJNA326480) | marine metagenome | isolation source: seawater | place: Indian Ocean: North | collected 2010
AAAAGAACAGTAGAGGACAATATAAATTTATAGAGTTGTTTATTGGAAATGTACAAATAAGAAATGCTACAGACAGCACATCATTTGGCGATCACGACAACAATGCAAATACAGCGGCACAATCTTATGTGACCAGCGATAATACATTATTTGAATTGTCTGCTAATGGTGCACAAATTACTTTCCCAGATATATCTTTGTTGCCTTCAAGTGTAAAGACAACAGTACTCAATCCACCTAATGCAAATGACGCAAACGGTGAACAACAAAAGATTGTAGAAGTGTTGCCAGTAGGTTCTAACATATCTATTGCAGAGTCACCGACTGTTACATTTGACAATTCATTTAAACTTGACAAACCAGGTTCAACACTCAATATCAAAGTTGTTGCTAACGATGGTATTGCAACAAGAATAGGAACTAGAAGAAACTATCTCATCACAGAAGATGCAAAAGATGATGATATTATTTTAATAGACATTGATGACGCAGACAGATTTATCAAAAAACCATCAGGCGAAAGAAATACTAAACTATGGAATACAACAAGTTTAGTAAATTCAACTGGTGTCACAGACCAAGCATACCCTACAATACTAAATTCAGGTTATGTAAATAATGCTAACGTAAACTTCCAAGCATTTGATGTTGGTAGTATTGCTTCATTGCATGACGATGACATAATTATCAAACCAAATGAAGGCGATTTAATCCATGTTGCAAAGTCTGAGGCAAACGAATGGAACGTTTATAAATTACTACCAGTCGGAAATGGTGATGCTAGTTATACATCATTTTTAGAAATTGATAACAATAAACCTTACCTGTACACCAACTACAGTTTGTTTAACTACATAGATTCAAATGAAATAGGTGCAGAAAACACAGGCAAATATTTAGATTATTATCTAACATTAAAGAACAAAAACTTATCTGACAATGTTGTTGTATGGACCAACGAAGATATTATAGGACAAAACAGTTCTAAGATATCAGACTTTGAGGCTCCACGAATGATTGAAGCCAGGATTGAAAGCATAGGTCCTAAACAAATCAAGCCAGTATTCAAAACTGAACCTTACTATGGAAACATCATTAGTGGGTTGACATTGACTCCACAAGGTAATACAAGCATTGTAACAGTAACAGGTAACACATCAGGTTTAGCAGATGGAGATGCAGTACAACTTTATGACAATGTTGGAGAACAATATAATTTTACTGCAAGTATTTCAGCAGTTAGTGGCAATGAAGTAAAAATAGATCCTGTGGGGGTTTATGAAGTTGCTAATATATCTGGAGGTGACGGTTATCAAGCACCTCCGACAGTAACATTCCAAGCAAGTCCTAGTGGTGATACTGCAAAAGGTCTTGCCACAATCACTGGTGGTGTTTCAAGTATAACAATCACAGATGGCGGTAGTGGTTACACCACAAGCACAACAGTAAACATAAGTGGACCTGACTTACCAGATGGTACACCAGCATCAGCAACTGGTGTCACAATAGACAGCAATGGTGCCATTACAGGATTTACTGGATTAGTTGCTGGAACAGGATACACTAGACCACCTACAGTTTCACTGAATGGTGCGTTCAGTCAGCCTGCAAACTTAACAGCAGTTATCAACGGTGCGGTAGACAAAGTTTATATTGTGCGACCAGGTAGTGGATACTCAGCAACAAATGTCACTGTAACAATGAGTGCTCCTCCTAGTGGTAATACTGCCACAGCAACAGTATATAGAAATAATAACACTGAATTATCATCACTGGGTAAAACAGCAGATGAAATAAAAGAAATACTGCCTACAAGAAATAGATATGCAGAAGTCAGCAACGATGCAAGTAAAGTAAAAATTAGTTTGCTTGGTAACATCACAGATGATATTGCATACAAAATTGATCCTCCAAGAACAGATGCAGAGCAGGAACAATACGACGCATTACGAAGTGTTATAAACGGTGACTTTGCTTTAAGCAGTTATGACAATGCAACTGATACATTTAATATTAGTCATCCTTCATTTGGTGTGTCTAATGTTTTAAGTAAACTGGAAAACACAGGATACAATATCACTACGTTTAACAAATATACACCTGGTGTAGGAACATTTTACACTATTACAGACGTAAATGCAAGAAGTTTTAAAATAAATGCCGCAGGTACAAGCATACAATATTCTACTAATGTATCTGCATATCATTTAAACAAAACAAAAGTAACAGTTCCTTATCATGGAAAGCAAGTAGGAGATGTTATAAGATTAGACTGTAATAATTTTAGTGGTCAGTACGAAGTTAAAAAAGTTTTAAGTGATCAAGAGTTTGTTGTTGATGCACCATTTGTTAGAGATTTCCAACACGGTGATATGTATGGACAAGGTGTAACTATTAAAACTATTGTACCACATGAAATAAGTCCAGAGTATGTAAACAAAGGTAGAAGAGTTGCAGTTTCATATGCAGATCCTAAATCGTTTAATAAACTTTATTTGATAGATGAAATTACACCTAACGAACTCATAGTTAAAAGTGGTTGGGCACCTCAGCAAACAACTGTAAAATTTTACGAAAGAAAAGTTGGCACACTAACAGGTGCAGTACCTTACGATGGTACTAACAGAAGTACTGCTACAAATATCATAACTGTTACTGATGATCCAAGATTGCGTGAAAGAGTTGTGCAATATACAGGTAACAGTGATTCAGTTGCTAATAACTATTCAAGCATAGAAGCAGATCTACTAATTGTAGACCCAAATGCTCTGCCTTCACAACTGTCAGATAACACTTGGCCTCCAGTGGGAATTTCTGTACAAAGACAAAGAAGAAGAATAGGCGAAAGATATCCAGTTGTTGCAACAGTAGATTATAATCATATGACTGTAAATGGTTCTACATTTAGGGTAGATGCATATAATAATCCAAAAGGACTAGAGCATAGTATTAACAAAGCAACAGCATTTAGACGAGCAGTAACTGACAGAAGTAAGAGTCCAAGAGATGGTTATAAAGCAACAATTACTATGCTTAACAATATTGATCAACCATTAATAAATGGTAAACCAGCATACAATTTGTCTAACTATGGACCTTACATTAGTGAAGAAGAAACAATTATAGAATTAGGTCAAGGGCAAATAGATGTTGTTGATGAATTTAAAGTCAAAGCAAGAGGTGAAGATGTCATTGATGAGAAGTTCAACAAAGGTTCAAGAAAGAAAGGTCCAGTTAAAGGGTTACATTATTCAGACCCATTAACAGGAATAGAATATACTTGGAATCCATTTAATGGTTCTTATACACCTAAAGCACCTGGCGGAGCAACAAATGTAAAACCTTCGTTGTACTTGCCTGACTTGCCTATTATACCAGAGTGCCATGTTGGAATGAAAACTGATGCTGAAATGTTTGCTGAATGGCAACCTTATGACACCGCAGGACTAAATTCAACTGAACTTGCAGATACTGTGTATGACAAAGGTTCTGTTTATATCTATGATGGAGTTACTTATATTGCTGAAAGAGATATAAATGCATCAGACAGCGAAACATTCTCAACAACAGCAAGTAATTCAAGTGTGCTTTGGTCCGTTGCTACAAACAACTCTAGTGCAACAAATGTAGGAGATGCATTTATAAGTGCAGAAGTTCAAGAGAATGAACAGTTAATAGCAAAAATTTTAAATGGTAGCGGAACAGATGACAATAACACACCTGGTGTAAAACAAAGATATTATAATATGCTCAGCACCAAGCAGTTTACAACAACTGCAAGTGCCACAATTACTATTCCTAAATACAGAATTGTTATGAGTTCAGAGGGTTGTTATACTTTTGACGTATTCCAAGCAGTACAAAATGATTTAGGCACAAGCAGTAATGGACATATCTATTATATTAAAGTAGATCAATTACTACCAGGTACAGCAGTACCTCATCAGTATGACATATTTGCAACAGTAAGTGCGTATAATAATTTCACACACGAAGAGGGTGGCGTAACATATAACTTTAAGAAGACTGCTTACTATTATATTAATGGCATAATACCAACAGTAGATGGTTCTAATAGAATTACAAATGCCAATGACCCGGTATTGTTAGAAAATACTGTAAGTGTTGTAGAGTTAGAAGATGTAGAGCCTGGAGCATACATAGGTAACTCCACTGTGCCTGAACCTTTTGCTATGCAAGGTGGCAACGGTACAAGTGCCGAAGCAAACTATAATCTCATAGGCAGACTGTGTATAGATGAAAGAGATATTCAAGTAGAACAAGCAGGTAACAACAAATACTTTATTTGGACACCTGGATTAACAGCAAACGAATGGGAACCAACAGAAGAAGGTCCAGGTAATCTTCCAGGAGTGAACGGTGGTAGTGCTGTCTTTGGATATGGTAGAGGTTATTATACATTAAATGATAATCACTTGCCAGATGATTATCCAAACATAAGAGAGTATTTGCAAGAAGGGCAAACACCATACAATACTCCAATGCCTAGATTTATGTACAGCAAAAAGTTTGATGTTTTCCCTAAAGCATGTAATTACACAACTTTTCAATACTTAGATGCAACTGGTGCTGTAGTAACAGAAGATGATGACTATGTAGAAGTTAAAGATGTAGAAGTTATAGTTTGTCCCCCCGAGAATGAAAGTACAGATGTTAGATTACCTAGACCAGAAGAAATCTTTGTTGCTTGTTTTTGGACGGAGCCTCATGTTTATAGACAACAACTAACAGGTATAGATTACAATACACTGGATGCATTAGGCAATCCAACACCTGTTTACACTGATTACAACGGAACAGTGGTGAGAGTTAAGTACATTAGATTAACAGAATTGCCACCTAGTGCTGTAACAAGAAGATTAATTCCTGACACAGGCTGGGCAGGCAGAGAGTGGCTTAACAAAACTGTGGACAATTATGATCCTGAAACAGACGGAACAATATTAGATTACTATCAATATCAACCATCTACTTCTGGAGGTAGCACAGGCGATGAAGATGAAGAAATTAATGTAATACTTACTATTGGTGATCCTACAGATGAGCCTGGTGGTGCTGGGTATGGCACTGATTATCAAGGATCAGTAAATTTAGATGAAGGTGGACAACTACAAACTAATTTAAGTAACCCAGATATATTTGTTCCGAGCACACCTCAAGGCCCAGTATTAAATGGTGAGGTATTAAAAGGCATGCCGGGTCCTTGTGAGACAGTACCATTAGAAAGACCACCAGAAACAGACTCTGGTATTGTTGCATGTACAGATACTAGCAGAGACGATCAGATGCTACTGTCTACAAACTTGTCTGCACAAAGACGAGGAGTAGACACAGGTGATAACAAATCATTTACTGCTCATAGATTAAACACTAATCAGGATAATCAAAGTTATCCTTACAGGTATGATAATTCAAATTGGCATTTTGAGACTGTTAAGATTGCAGGTAAAGAAGACTTTACTGCTTTCTTTAACTTCCCAAATAACATTTATGGTAGTGTTGCCATAGTACAAAGTGATACACCCTATTTCAATAAAGTTGCGTTAGACATTGATGCTGGTAATCAAAACTTAGCAGACAACATAGTGTTAGAGACACTGAATTTATATGCAGATGATCAAACTGATATAGGACTTGTAATACCAAGAGGTCAATTAAGAGCATTTAGAGTAGTAACAAATAATCAAACAACAGCACAAGTTGGTGGTAGTGGTATAGATATTACAGGTTCATTTACATTTGGTAAAGGTGAATTAGCAAACGCACCCAAAATTTTTGTAACAGATGTATTAAGTACAATAACAGGTTACGATACAATACAGGGTATTACTAATTTTACTACTATTGATCCTTCACTGTACACATCAACACCTGTAGTTAAAAACTGGTATCAACCAACAAGCGGCAGTGGTGCAAGATTTACTCCAAGTAGTGTATTCTACCTCTGTTTTGACAACAGGGGAGGAAGCACACAGGCAACTGTTAAAGTTTCAAGAACAATAAATCCAGATCCAAACCACATTGATCCACCTACATTAGTTGTTAATGATGAAGCATTTAATGATAGAGAGTGGTGGAAGACTGCAAGAATTATAAAGTCAACTGATGTATCTGGTTTAGCAATTGGTACTGACGGAACTCAAATAGGCAGATACGGTTTTGATAATATAGGCGGCTCAACTACAAAAAGAATTCAAGAAGTAGATGATCATATACTTGGTAATCAATTTGACCCAGGCAGTTATGCATTTGATAAAAGTCCTAATATAAGAGGAAATCATTATGAAGTTAGTGCAACTAGTGCGTCTTATGGTAATGTATCATTTACAAAAGGTTCACATAGAGTATTGGCTAACCATTTACAAAGTTTACCAGTAGGTGAAAAAGATGCAGGAAACTTAGAAGCAGGTGCTCCTGTAAACTTAGAAAAGTTTTACGATTATGACATAGGTGTTAAAGGTCCAGGGTTTATACAAACAGAGGTCAACTGTCAACGTGGAGAATACATCACAGTCTTCATTAGACCAGATGCTACTGTATCCAGAAGCGATTTAGAAAGTGAAATCAAGTGGTATGTTGCATTAAAGTATGTTGGACAAGCAGTTACAGATCCAGAAGCATTGTTGTCTGAAGCATTACCAGGAGAACCTATTGATCCAGATTGTATTGTAAAAGGTGGAGCAAGTGGATGGGCGTCTGGTGCAACTTATGATTTATGGGCAGGCGGTAACTCTTATGGGTATTTTGGTTCCCAAAATAAGCATAGTGAAGATGAAAGAACAGGACAAGTAGATAATATTTTCTGGCCTCATAATCCATATCCACAAGTAGACGATAGAAACTTCCGTAGGACTAATGCTGACAGTGGCACAGACAATTTAGGTTCTGGTGCCAGAGGTGCAACAACTGCTAATATGAGATGGAAACACAATCTCAAGCGACATTGGAGAGAAGATAATTTACACAAGAACAGAGGTGCGGCAAGAAAAATACGATCAACAACAATTAAAACATTTGCGAAGCCAGTTGATCCTAATGCTGGCGGTGGTTCAGGAGGTACAAATAGAAACTGGTTACAAAACTACAGTTGTTTAGAAGTTAAAGGATATTTCAAAGCACCTGTAACAGGTGTTTACGAAGTTATGACATCATCAGATGATGGTCTTTGGGTTTGGATATCAAGTAGTTACAACAGAACATCAGCACTAACCTTTAAAGGCAAACCTCTTCGTATAGGTGTTGACGACATGGTTGGCAGAGATGCTGACGGCGAACTATTGCCATCTGGTGCTGAAGGGCATGGTGAAAAAGAATACTTCAAAGAAGATGGTTATCGTGCTCAAGACAAATACAATTACAGTAGATACAACAGTTTAACTAGAGTTGGATGGCTAACAACAGATACCAATCACACTAGATTAGTTCTTCCTAATAGATATGTATTCTTGGAAGAAGGCAAGTATTACTTTATGAGATTCATAACAGGAAACAACAAAGGTCCTGGATATGCTGATGTTCAATATAATGTTTATGCTCATGTACCTAATGGTGTAAACTTAGAAGAAACTCCTCAATATACAGATGGCAGACAATTATTATCTGGACAGTTCTTTGAATTCTCAGGCAGAGGATGTACAGAAGAAACACCTGGCTCAGGTAGCAGTGGAAGTGGTAGCACTGGAGGTGGTAGCACTGGAGGTGGCAACACAGGTGGAGGCAATCAAAGATACCAACAGCAAAATTCAAATGTATCAGATGGTCAACGAGATGGATATGGTGCAGGTGATTACACTGAAACTTCATATAATAATTATAATGAAGATCAAATGAAATTCTATGCAGACATAGATTATGCGCCTACAGAATATATTACTGTTGATATGTTAGGAACATACGAAGTAAGCATGAATATAGATACTCCTTACTATCTGCCAGGAAATGGACTTGTACCTGGTTATTACGAAACATTAGCAAACGGTAATAAAGTGTTGGTACCTGAACATGAGACCAATACACCCATAGGTAATGCTTCAAAGCCAGGTCAAAGAGAACTCACAGGATTTAATTTCTTACCTTCATCAATGAAAAATCCTTTGTACATTTATGATCCAAACAATTATACATTCAGTGAGAACAGTTTAAGTGATGATAATCCTATCACAGGTAATGTGCAAAGAGTAAGTGGTGGTAAGAAAATACCAATGGTTCGAACACTGAAGAGTGCAGTAAGAGGAGGTGTTCCTTTAAAATCTAATGAGATATCAGATGAGCCTTGGGGTAGAAATATATCAGATAATACTAATTTAAATAAAACTACTAAGAAATATATTTACAATCCTAAAGCAATTAGTAGTACAGTAAATGTAAACGGAAAAACAATATATAATGTAGCAAATCAAAACACCGGAACTCCAATAGATGGAGACACCACGGAATACACTGGTGGTGCTTTTGCTGAACAAGGTGTTAATACTTCAACAAGTAATGGGGGACCAGGAACAGGTATTACTTCATCCGGAAGGCCTTTGCAAACACTAACTAATGCATCTGAAGGTAGACCAGAATATTCTACAGTTGACGGAAGTACAGTTTTTAATATTTTACCAGTAATAGATATTAGGCCATTAGAATTAGATAACGGAGGATACTATAGTCCTGCAGGACCTAAAGCAAGATTTATTCCTAGAAGGCCTACTCCAGAAACATCTTTCTCTGGTGATGATATGGTAGGTGTTACTGAAGGCAGTGAACTTATAATTAACGGCAGAAGAGTTGTTATTAGAGGTAATGATGTTAGAGATATAAAAACACAAATCAATTGTGCAGAAATGGGTGTAAATGCGATTGTTAATGACAGTAACGAAATCACTCTCATAAGTTGTACTGGTAACCCATTTACAATTACAAATGGATGTGGCGGCGGATTCTACAAGTCAGTGGGAGACTTCCACATTAACAGAGGATTCACACAAAGCAAAACAACTACGCAACAGTATGTTGCACCACTTATTGGCAGTGATCAACCTTATGGAGAACTTGCTAATTTAGATATAAATGTTTCAGCAAACGATCCAGGTACAACTACAACTGCCACTGGAGGCGGAGGCAACTTGCTAGGTAATAGTGATGGGCAAGTGGGATTGATACAATCTGACCAAGTTATTTTAGACTACATAAGAAAACCAGATGGTTCCTTAGAACAACATTTCTTTAATACAGATAATGAAGAAGAAGTTTATAACTTGCCAGCAAGGATACCAATAGAAACAGCATCAGCCACAACAGCAGGTAGTGGTTATAGAGTAGGTGATAGACTTAGACTGGTTGGTGGTACACCTGTAAATGACGCAACAGGACCAATAGCAGAAATTTGTATTAATAGTGCTGGTGCAGGATATACTAACCCTGCTAACATAAGAATTATATTCAATGAAAACGGCAATGCACCAGGTGTAGGTGCCGCGGCGGCAGTTACACAATTAGATGAAAATGGTGGTATTGCAGAAATATTAATGTTAAACAATGGTGCGGCATATGATGTAACAAATCCGCCAGAAATTACTGTACAAGACTTGTCGCCAACACCAACAGTAAAAGTTATTAATGCGGCATGGCCAGACCCAATCACAGTTGAACCTGGACAAATTTTAAAAGTAAATGAAGTTCAACAAGTTCAAGAAGGTACAGGTGTAACCAAAGTATCAATAGAAACTATTAATGAAAGATTTGTTAGAGCAACTGCAAATGTAGTGTTAGGCACAGAACTAACTGCAAATCTTAATTACAACTCATCTACAGGACATGAAGTAACATTCCAAACAACGTTGGCACAACCTGCAGTAAGATTTAAAAATGTTTTCTCAGGTTTACAATTTGAACCAGAGCCTGAAACTTATGTAAAAGTAAGTTATTTGCCAGCAACATCCTTGAATGATTATACTGCAAACGTTACCAGTGTAGACAATGCTAACAGCAATATTACATTAGAGTCCACAGCAAATTTATCAGTTGGTGATATACTTGTTAAAAATGATAGTGGTAATTTAAAAATGATGGCAAGAGTTACTGGTGTAGACACAACCAGTAATGTTGCTACAGTACATGCAAATACAACCAACATGGCAAACTTTGGTTTAAGTAGCAGTGAACAAATATTCTGGGGTAAACCACAAAGTCAACTATTCTTTATACCTAAATATGAGTCTCCAGTACAACCTAGTGTGTCTGATGATCATTTTATAATTCAAGATAGACAATTTGTAAGTGAAAGCATAGTATTGAATATGTTTGGTGCAACACAAATGGATACATCAATGGATGGATTTGCAGTACAATTTACAATTAGAGCACCATGGTGGCAGGAACTTAAAGGTACAGGAGGCGAAAGACCAAGATTTGTAGACACAATAGATCCTAGTGGTAGAAAAGTAAAAGCACAACTAACAGCAGAAATTGGAGATGTTGAAGGCATACCTGGTGAGGGCGATGAAGCAACAACTTATCAGAAAGACACAATGCATAAAAATCCTGGGCCGTTAAGAGTTGCTAAATTTATTGTTACAGACATTGACGAACTTGGTGCAATTACAGGATTAAGAGTTATAGACAGAGGTTTATACAAAGAATTCCCAAGTGATTTAACATATGGTATTCCGCTGGAGTATGACTATGCACCTCAAGGAAGTTATAGATTAAATGCAAACAGATTTGGTAATGTGTTTGAAGGTTCAGAACTAAGTGATGCAGAGCAGGCAGAACTAAGAGAAGAGATTCAAAACATGTTTGCTCACACATTAGGTGTTGGAGATCCTAGTAGACCTGGTGTATTGTATGGTGCTAATCATCCTGAATATAAAAAATGGCCATTCGAATCAGCAACAGCATATTTAGGACAATTTATAGATACTAGTGGTGATGATGCGGCAAGCACCATTGCACAATACGAAGCAATAGTAGACAAAGTAAACTCTGGCACAGCATTAACATTTGATGAAAATCAAATTTATACAGATTTTTTAAATGCTTTAGGCACAGCAATAGGATTTAAAACATTTGGTAAACATCCTGATTGGACAGACATGCCAGAATTTGTTTACACTGGTGCAAACTTTGTGCCGTACACTGGTACTCCAGGAGCATATGATCCTGAAGTTTGGACAGCAGTTGATTTAAGAACTGTAGCAACAGAGTTTAGAAGTTATCAAACTAATCCTGTAGCATTTGCAAAAAGATTATTTGACTTAGGATTGTTAAAAAGAAAATCAAATAAAATAGAAACCAATCCTTTAAGTAACAAATTTGGACAATATATTCCTAATGAAGTAGCAGGTGGTACTGGTGCAAGAGTATTCTTGACAGCACAAGAGATTCCTAGTTGTACTGAAAAAGGATTTGCCAAAGAGCAAATTGGATTGCCAGATGTTGTGCAAGAAGTAAGTGCACCTAAATCTTTAGCAAGACAGATTAATGATGCTTTAAGAGGTGCAGGATATTTAGATGATGAGATAAAAGCAACTTACAATCCTAAGGGAGACCTAGGACAGATAGAAATAGACACAACATATCCTGGAATAGAAATAGGCGAGGATAACCCAGGCTTCCTTGACAGTTTAGGAATACCAGTAGGACAATATAACACTGGTATGCTATGTATAGAAGCAGAAGTTGAAAACAATAATGCTTTAACAGCAGAACAGAAAGAAATAGAAAAACAAAGACTCATAGATGAGTTGATGGAAAAAGAAGAATTTGGATTGTTAGATTCTGAAGCATTGTCCAAACTTGGTGGCAGTGAAATACCTGAAGACACTTATGTATTATCATTGGTGTGTGCTGAAATAATAGGTAATCTACCTACAATAGGAACAGGTATTGGGCAACCAGAAAAAGCATCACTACAAGGAAAACCACCATTTTGGCCTCTTAATGATAGCAACAGTATCTTTGGAGATGGTGTACAAGAACAATACAGTCAATTATACAAGTATGATCTAGTAAATGTATTCGGTGACGAAATAAGTCTATCAGGTCCTACAAAACAAAAAACATCTGCATTATATTTTGAAAGCAAAAGATTTAATGACAGAAACGTAATTGAGTCCCCAGACGAAGGCGTCTTTAGTAACCAATCCATTACTAGACCATCTGATAACCAGCCAGAATTATTCAGTGAAGCCAACGCCTGGGTAGACTCATATTTTAACACTAGTAGAAAGAGAACTGCCGCATCTACAGATATAGCAGGAGATGGATTTACAAACATAGTATTTGATATGCCTGGATTTGTTGAAGGCGGTTGGGTATATTTTGAAAACGGACAACCACAAAGATGGCAAACACAATTAGTTGATTTACAATATATCAACAATGCTATTGTTTATGATCCTGACACAGGTGATAGAATTACAGACTTAGATGTATGGGATCCGTTTAAAGGTGTACTACCTGGATTTATACAAAACGAAATACACTATATAAGTGAACAAGACCCTGCAAGTTATAACAATGCTAGAACAGTATTTGGAAAACAACAAGTTGGTAAAGTCTGGTGGGATACCTCAACAACAAGATATGAGTGGTATGAACAAGGTACCAATAGAGAAAGAGCAAAAAATTGGGGCAAGGCATTCCCAGGAAGCCAAGTTACAATTTGCGAATGGGTGGAAAGTAAAGCAATTCCTGCCAACTGGACAGGCAATGGTGTTCCTCGATGGACTGATAGATTTGTAACAGAAAGAAGATTAGATCCTAAAACAGGCGAATACTTGATGTATTATTACTATTGGGTAATGAACAGAACAGTAGTAGACAATAGAATCAAGTCTAAGTTAAACAGAAAACTTGATACTAGAAGTATTGCACGTTACATTGCAAATCCAAGAGGATATGGACTAAGCATGATAAGTTATGTCAGTGAGGACAGTTTCTTGCTGTGGAACTTATCTAACATAAGACAAGATGAGACTCACTTACAAATTAATTTAAGTAGGAACAGTAACCCTGAAGGCATAAGTCATAGTGCATGGAAACTTATGCGTGAGGGAGATAACAATAGCGATATTCCAAATGAGATATCAGATAAACTTATTGACAGTTTATGTGGAGAAAATGCTATTGCACAACCGGTGCCTGATCCTAAACTAAGTGACATAGAAAAATATGGTATTGGGTATAGACCTAGACAAACAATGTTTAGAGATGTTAAGAATGCTAGAAGAATATTAGTCAGCAAGTTAAATGATATTTTAGCAGGCACAAGATTGAATACAACTTTTGCAGGTTGGGACATTTCATTGCCTACAGCAAGAGCATACATAGAAACAATCAATTGGTACGAAGTTGAATACACAGATCCTGTAACAAAGAAAAGTATAAGATACAATGATACAATTAAACCAATATTCAATGTTGCAGGTGTTGCTGAATTATACAAACTACAAAATCTTGCAGATGGAAGTATTATTCAAGTTAAGAGTAATCAAAATGATGTAACGCAATTATGGAAATACAAGGGTTCTATAGATGACTTTGAACTCATTATGGAAGCAAATGATACTATTAGAATTAGAAACAGTTTATTTACAGACGATACTAATCCAACATTAAGCAGTGAACTTAGATTACTATTGAATACTTTGAAAAACAATGTGTTTGAAAATACATCTACTTGGAATGAAATTTTCTTTGAATTGTTAAAGTATGCTTACTTAGAACAAAAACAATTAGATTGGGCATTTAAAACAAGTTACTTGTACATTGAAAAAGAAGAAGATGACTTGATTGAGTTTAACGGATTTAAACCAGACAACTTCCAAAAAGTATTAGATTACATGAACGAGGTTAAACCTTACAGCAGTAAAATCAGAGAATACAAAGATGGTAAGAAGACACCTGTTGACTTAATTGGACAAAACAATATCAGCGATTATGATAAACCTCCGTACGTGGACTTTGTTTCGGGTAATGTTAGAATATTAGATGACAATGTTTCAGCAGACAGGAACATAATGGCAAACAATAAGAGTTATGTGGACTACTGGACTGCTACAGTTGATGGATTAAGTACAGCAGATCCAATTAGGCACAGTAATACTACTATTGTATTTGATAGAACAAACTACAGACTCACTGAAACTAATTGGGACGTTGCAAATGTTGATGTAAATACCAGCATAGGATATAATATTGCTAACTTAACACAACTTTCTAATGCAAATATATCTGCTAATGCAAGTTACAGAGCCGCAGACAAAATATTTAAGTTTGATCCTCAGGTTCAAGATACATTTAAGTTAGAAGTTAATACATATTATAACAGTCAAACAGCATATCGTCAAGCAAATATTGTTGGTAATGGAACAGTAATGGCAGGACTAGTTAGCAGTGGACAACTAAAAAATACACTAGCACTAATCAAAGATAAGGTTGGCGGTAACTTTAGAGGTGATACATTAGACGGAAACGAGTTCTCACTAATAGAAGAAAATGCAGATTACTTTAGCAATGTGCAAACACTATTTGGGTTTGATACAAATGTGTGGGACGAAAATACTGACAATGACACAACAGTATTTACTGATGAAAGAAATCCAAGTAACTATGGATTTGTAACAACTGTTGGAATTGGTGATGCTAAATGGGATAACTCAAAAGAAACAGTAAGTTATGAGGGTGTATTTAATCAAGCAGTACAAGGAAATGTAACACTTGTTAAGAACGATGAAACATATGAAGGCTTTGACGGTGTAACATTCCAGAGAGTTTTATATGGTGAGGAAAGACCAGAAGAACTAGCAGTAATAGATCCTAAAGAAACACTGATTATGACTGTTACTACCTCTGAATTCAGCAGAGGAGACGCAGGTAATGTAAGTATTTACGATGGCGATGACCTAGCAAATGCAACATTATTCCATCAAACTATGGCTGTAGATAATATTACAATACTCAATCCAGGCATAGGATATAAGAGTCCAACTGTAGTTATAGCAGAATCAGAATCCATACATGGTAATCCAAGTGCAAATGCTTCTGCAACAGTAACTACACATGCTAATGGTGCAATTTCAGGCATAACAGTAACAGCAGTGGGTGGTGGATACAAGCAACCAAGAATTACTTTAAGCGAAGTATTAACTGAAGCACTAGCATCTAATGTTGATATAGGTAGCGATTCATTTACATTGTCAAGCAATGCAAATGTGTTGGTAGGTCAGAATGTATCTTACAGCAATGTGATGCTTGGTAGTGTTAAAACAATTAGTAACAATGTAATTACATTAGACTCTACAATCGACAGATATATTGCAAGTGGACAAACAATTAACTTTAGTGGACAAAATTTTGATGCAACATTTGATATAGAAGACGAGAGCAGTCCAGTTGCAAATGTATTCTTAAATAAAGCATTTGTTGATTTACATCCAGAACTTACAGCATTCTATGGTGCAGGAAATATATTTGCAGTGGATGGTAATACATCAGTTGTAAGATTTGCAAACGTAATATCATTCCCAAATCTAGTTGCAACAAGTGGAGCGAACCCAGATGTCAGTGCAGATTTTTATGCAGTTGATACAACAAACGGTTGGGACACAGGCACAAGCACTGGAGGCGTAGGCTCGTTTGATGTTGCTCTTAGTGAAGTACAAGAACAAATAACAACAAAAGTTGCTCCTATGTCTGCAGAAGTCAAGTATAGAATACATCAAAACTTGTTTGGTGGCTCAGATTACTTGAGAATATCAACACCTGCTACAACTACACTAAAAGCAAACATAACAGTTAATTCTACCAGCATTGAACTAACTGATGCAAGTTTCTTACCAGTACCAACATCAATTGTTCCTGGTAGTATTTGGGTAGGTGACGAAAGAATAAACTTTGGAAGAAGAAATGGTAACACATTATCAGCATTGACCAGAGGTGCTTATGGAACTACACCTCAAAATCATACTGCAGGCACAAGTGTTTTTAGTGCAGAATCAAATGAACACTTTAATCATTTAAATCCACAGTCAAATATTTGGTTGGATCAAGGAACAAGATATGATTCTCCAGCAGATTGGGACGCCGCAATTGATAATACTCCATTGAATACTTCCGATAATGATTGGACTCCAACAGATGCTTGGGACCAAATAGAAAGTGCAAACGTAACTACATCTAATGTTGGAGTTACTGTGAGCAATGTTACAGCAACAACAGCAGACCTAACATTGATAGGAAATGCAAATATTGCTGTAGGAGAAGGAGTTAAAATAACAAGCAATGCCAATGTTTCTTATCATGATGTTGTACAAGTTACTGCAAATGTGTCTGGTGTATTAACAATTACATCTAGTTGGGCACATGGATACACAGGCAATTTAGATACTGCTAATTTATTTGTTGATGCAAGTAATGTAACATTAACTAAATTTGTATATGCAGGACAAGAATCAACTGATAGATGGGACTCTGCAACAATATCTGGAGAAACTGCTTTAAGTTTAGCAGATAGAGCAAATGCAGACTTTGGTAATACAAACAGCATAATGAGATTCTTACATAGGTTGTAGAATTAAAACGTGCTTTTTAAAAAGGTGATAAATAAAGGTATGAGCGAAGATAAAGAGAGAAAAGAAAAAATGCCAGAAGATAATAAAACAACACCTGACGATAACATGGGACTTAATGTCAGTGGGCATATTTTAATCCGTGATAAAGAAACAGGTCAAGAACTTGTTAATAAACGTAATGCTATTCATTACGGTAACATGGCTTACATCGTTGCTCAAGCATTAACAAACAATTCGGCGGCTTTTGTACATTATATGGCATTTGGAAACGGTGCAACTAGTGTAGACACGGCTGGTAGAGTTGTTTATAAAACACCTAGAGTCACAGAAGGATACGAGTCAGGAGCAAATTTATACAGTAGAACTTACTGGAAACCTATTAGTAGTGATGCTTCTAACACTGAAACAGACACAAACTATATTCAAGTAGTGCCTGGTGTTAGTTATACAGATTTAAAGATGGTATGTACATTAGGTTACAGTGAGCCTTCAGATGCTGATACATTTGACAGCACAATAAACAATGAAGGTAATTATGTGTTTGATGAATTAGCATTATTCAGTTATCCAACAAATAGTGCATTAACTGATTACCCTTCAAACGACAGAATTAATACAAGCACAATGCTAACACACGTTATATTCCATCCAGTGCAAAAAAGTAAGAACAGGGTAATTGAAGTAATTTACACAATTAGAATTCAACTAAGTTAGGGGATTAGGTAGTGCCATATATAATTCAAAACAGAGCAGGCCAAAACATAGTCATACCAGATGGTGCTCTTAACCAAGATTTTTCTATTGATCTCATAGGTAGAAATTATGAGAACTATGGACAAATTATTGCACAAAGTTTTATAGATATACTAGACAACTTTGCAAATACTAATGCCCCTGCAAAACAAGTAGATGGCCAGTTATGGTTTGACACATCTGCAAAAGTTTTAAGAGTCTACAACGCAACAGAAGGACAATGGGTGCCTCTATTGCCTATCATATCTGCAGGTGGTGTACCAGCAGGTGAGAATGCCAAAGCAACAATGTACTATGATCAAACAATTGGTAAATTGTTTGTCAATGATGGTTCTGGATACAAAGAGTTAGGTTTACCAGGAGAAACAAACACTGGATTCAGCAGTGAAACAGCAGTAGGAAGTCCAAGTAGATATGGTACTAGATTAAGAAATATATTTTTAGAAGATTCAAGTAGTGTGCCCAGAGCAGTTTCTGCATTGGTTCTAACAAACTCTTCAGGTGCAACACCTACATATACTAACGAAGAAAAGATACTTGCTATTTTTAGTGGACATGCAGAATTCACAGCAGGTGACTTAACAAGTTCGTCAGAAGGTGGCAGTTTTAATTATTACAATCAACTAACAGAAACAGGAGGTATAGGAGCAACCA
>MDSZ01099384.1_pt1 | contig 17985 bp, 10 predicted proteins | sample 811201 | NCBI WGS metagenome assembly MDSZ01 (sample SAMN05326647, study PRJNA326480) | marine metagenome | isolation source: seawater | place: Indian Ocean: North | collected 2010
ATCGAATGCAAAGCTGCGTTTAAGAAGCGAACTTTGGTTTCGACGATATCATCATCGGCGGGCGACGACGAGACGACGACGACGGCTATGATGTGCAAGACGTGCGCGAGACGAAGAAGGACGAGGCACGTCGTCGCAAAATCGGATACGACCACGACGACGGCGAAAGCAGCTGGAAAAAGCGTTGGAGCTTTTTTGGATGATGATGATGATGATGACGATGCGACGATGAGGAAGAAGACTTTGTCTTGGGGAATCTTCGCGTCGGCGGCGACCACCCCTACACCGACCACGACGCCTTCTGCGACGAATAAAAAGAGAAAGAAGAAGAAAGGAAATGGAGAACAAAACGCGACCGTTTCTGCGGCGTCTTTGAACGACAAAGAGTGTCGAGAAATCTTGGAAGAGTTGGACGCGCAAGTCGTATTTATCGATTCGCACACCTCGGAGGCGTTCAAACAGTGCGTAAACGAATTGAAACAATCGAAAGTTATCGCGTACGACTGCGAAGGCGTCCGATTATCGAGAACAGGAAAAATCACTTTGTTACAAATAGCTATTCCGGAGAAGATATTCCTGATCGACGTGATGACGGCAGGTGGAAAGGAAATCTTCGTCGAAGGCGGTTTGAAAGAAATTATTCAATCCGAGGAGATTTTAAAACTTGCCTACGACGTGAGAATGGACAGCGACGCTTTATTCCATCAACACGACGTGTTACTAAAAAACGTTTTAGATTTGCAATTATTAGACATTGCTATTCGGCGAGCGGCGGGGACCTTAGTCGAGTACCTCCCTTCGTTATCCAAAACTGTCAATCGCCGGTTAACCAATGCGGAAATCCTCGTCTGCGAAGACTTGAAAAAACGCGTCAAAAACATGTACACGTCCATCGAAGACGGCGACTTATGGGCAAGGAGACCGTTAACGGACGATGCAAGAAGATACGCCGCGTTAGATGCGTGGATTTTGATGAAGTTAAACCACGCCATGCGTCCAAACGGTACGACCGCGTCGCACTTATTTCCTGGGTTCGACGAGTCCTGGAACGAACGCGTCTTAGACGCCTCGAGAAAGCGAATCGACGAATACAAAGATAAAGAGGTACCGATAGAGCAAGGCGGGAAGAGAACATCGGAGATGACGCACGCGCCAACCTTTTAGTGTAGAGTAGTTTTTAATTAATAATACCTCATGTACCACCTATGTACCACCGTAGTGTTTTCGGTACCGTACCTACTCATTAGTATGGGTACATCCTATGGCTTATTTTTTCCTCCTCAATATTTTCTCCGTCGTTTGAAAGAGATAAAAAAATCTGCATTAATCGTGTACATTTCCTTTACCACTTCTGCGCGCGTCGAATGCGAAGAGAGGGCGGGGATACTACGCGTTAAAATGGGCACGGACGACCCTGCTTTCGATGCGCCTCGGCGACGAAGAGACGATCATCGTTCTTTCAGACAAAAACTGCTCGTATTCTTCGCATTTCTCGCGGTCGTGTGCACGAGCTTTGTCTTGTTTTACGATTTCGACGACACCGACGATGGATCGAAGAGTGCACCACCTTCTCAATCTTCTTCTTCTTCTGGTAGAAAATTGGGACCCGTTAATGGCAACGAGAAAGGCGATGGGAATGTTTTTGGACACTCGCTGGTTAAAGGCGAAGACGAAGTGGTAGAGAAAATCGAATTTTGGCCCGAGAGATTTGGCAAGAAGAAACGAGTGAATTGGCGAAGATTCGCGCTGGAATCTATGTTTGAATATTCGGAGGATTTACGACTGTTACCGAAACTGGCGATTCCATACGGGTTGAACGAAAGTGCCAGACACGCAGAGGAAGAGAAGAGAAGAGAAATGATGCACGGGTCGACGAAGAAAAGTAAGAAAAAATCTTCAGATGCGAAGAAAAGCAACACCGATAGAATCACCAGGAAGGAATACAAGAGGTTTATCTCCATGTATGGGAATGAGGGGTTGAAGTTAGCTGCCAGAAGAGCGTTTCAGTTTTTAAAGTTACGAGGGAGAGTAGGAGATGAAGAGGCGTTCGTGAATAAGGAGCACTTTTTGGAGATGGTTTTAGAAGAAGTTGGCGATAACGGGAGAGAAGCTTCGCGGATGGAGAGCGTATTAAACGAAGGCGGGAGCTCTGCGATCGGACGAGCGTTTAAATTGACGAACGAAACGAGACAGTTGTTGTTACAGAGGAACGAAAAACGGTCGTCGAAAATTTCGGGGTGTGCGATTTCTTTACACGCGGGCGATCACACGCACGTGAAGATTGACCGATCGCAATCCCTACACTTTTCTGGAACAAAGCACATGACGATCGAGACGTGGGTGAAACCTCGGAAATCGAAAGATTTCGGTGGAACAATTATTGCCAAGTATAACCGAGGCATTGTCGGTCAGTTTTTCGTACACGTGGAGCAAAATGGGGCGGTCTTTTTTCACCGCGAAGTTGCGCCGTTCGGATTGCGATCGAGCGTGCGTTTGCCCGCGGACGATTGGTCGCACGTTGCCGTGACGTACGGCGGCGGGTACTCGAAAATGTTTATCAATGGAACTTTAAGAGGTGCACAAGAAGAGAAAGGTCAAGGTTGGGACGCACAAACTCCAATTACCATCGGAGCCATTCTCGACCACGGCAACGCGGCGTCCATTTTTAACGGCGAAATCGACGAAGTTCGAATTTGGGGCATCGACCGATCTCAAATTGACATTGAAAATAGCATGCACGGGAAATTACACGGCTTTGAACGAGGGTTGATGGGTTCGTGGTCGTTCGACGAGTGCGCTGGTTTAAAAACCAGAGATGTTCAAGGACGCAGAGACGCGCAATTACACGGCGGGCGTTGGGTGCGAAGCTCTTTAGTGCTCTTTAGCCACCAAGACGAAGAACGCGCGAGGTGTGAAAGAGAAACGCCTGGGAAGTGCTCGAAAGCGCACTTGGAAAAACGCCGAGAGTTTCAAAACGAGGAATATTGGCGCCGATCCATCGACGTGCTTGAAGCGCAGGCGAAGCTGAATAAAGACATCGGCGAAGAGATGCCCAAAGTTCAACAACTTCTCGACCGAGTAAAGCGATTAGAGTTTCGAGATTATCGGAGAGGCGAAGTTATCGTCAACATCGAAAAGAACAACCAAAATCACACTCAAGACTTGGCCGATTTGCACAATGTTCTCAAGGCGCACGAAGAACAAGTTCAAGAGATGATGGAAGAAGGAACTTCGAGAGTAAAGCGAAAGAAGAAGAAAGTGCATCTTTTCAACGCGTCGAAAGTGTGCGATGACCCGGAAGATCCAGAGTGTGACGACGATTGGGACTTTTTGGACCCGGTGGAAAAATTGCTTCGACAAATCGCCAACGCGACGAGACAGGACGTCGAACTTTCGAAGAAAATCAAACGTCGCGATCGCTTGGCGAGGAAGAAGTTACGCGAAGAAGAGGAAACGAGAGACGTGTTTAAGCGCGCGAGCGTTCAAGCGTACACTGAAAGACATAAGAAATTGAACGTGGCGGGCGGGAAACCGCTTTTGAAACGCAAACGAACAGATTCAGACGTATTGACTGAGAATGATTTGAAAATGGTCACCTACGAGAAGCGCGAAGCGAACACGGCCACCGGTATGCAGGACGTGGAGGACGCCCGAGATTTCGAGGACGTCATGGCGGGAACCATCTCGAGCGCCGGGAAGGCCATCGAAGTTGACGACTTGAACGACGATGAGGATTGGATTTTCGATGATGAGAGCGATAACGAAATTTCGTTCGGCGACGACGATTCAAGCGATGCGGTAGAGAACCCAGACGACGAAAAATCCGCGGTGAAAAACATTTTGAGACGAGTCGAGAAGCGAGGTAAAGAAATGAAAGAATTGCAAAGACGAAAACAAAGAGAACAGCGGTTGAAGATGCTCCAAGACGCGAGCGAGGAACAGTTGGAGTTGGAAGCCGAAAACGAAGCCGAGAACATCGTCAAAAATTTGTTCAACATGCGAGAAGTTCGCAAGAAATTGAAGGATCCGACTAATTCGTTGTCGGATGATTAGATGACTAATAGTATGCATTATTACATATAGCTTGTTATATTATAGTAGTACTAAAATCTAGCTTTATGGAAATAAGACTCCATGCGGTGCTGTGCCATGAAACTATTTTCGACCAAAGACTTGCTTCTTCGTCGCTTTCGATACGCCGTTCAACGGACTACGTGTCACCAACGAGCCAATTCTGACGGTACACTCATTTGCATGTAGATCTACGCTCACGACTTCGGCTTCTGCACCGCCAAGCATTTTTACGAGCACTTTATCTTTCGGTTTCGGGATGTATTCAGACGCGTTCTCTCCGTCATCTTCGAGGGCGATTTCCCCACGCGCGTTCATGTAAAAGCCATCTGGGAAGGTGTCCTGGACGATTTCTTCTACTTCAACCAGGTTTGTTGCTGCTTCGCATCTCAATTTTGCCTCTTCAATGGACTGCGCGGATTGCAACTCAAATCTTTCCTTTGAGATGTTCACTCGCTCTCGCAAATAGTTCGTCTCTCGAAACACTTTCGTTTTCAAATTCCGAGCGCGTTCTAAACTTTCCGTGGCTTGTGTAAACCGTGAATACTGTTCTTCACGCTCCAATCGAAGGCTTTCTGCAAGGTTTGTGTCTTCGTCTTCTTCGTCCAAACTTTTAACCGTGTTCTGATCTCGCTTCTTCGTGTTGCGCATTTCCAGTTCAGCCATTTTCGCGTGCGCCTGCGTTGCCTCTTCCAACAAATCACCGTCTAAGCCTAGCCCGCGCGATATGGACAACGCGTTCGAATCTTCCGTTTTACCCCAAACTAATTCGTACGTTGGTCGGTTGTTTTCCACGTCAAAGCGAACGGCAGCGACTCTGAATTGGTTGTCGTTCTCGTCGACGGCGAGTGCAAACTGTTTCATTTCTTCAAAGTGCGAGGTTAACACGAGCAATTTCGATTTCTTCGCGACAGCAGAGGCGACGGCTATGGCTAAAGCGGCACCTTCGCGAGGATCGGTTCCTGAACCTGGTTCGTCTAGCAAAACCAATGATTCTTCCGTCGACGATTCTAAAATGCGTTTTAATCGTCGAATGTGTGCCCCAAACGTGGACAATCCACTATCACCAAGTTGTAATGTTTGCGAATCGCCTAAGTCGCACGCGACGGTTCTCACGAACGGTAAAATTTGTTGTTCGGCACCATCTCCTTTATCACCGCATGGTGGGTATAATCCTGCTCTCGCCATGAGTACGAGAATGCCCAACGTCTTTAATGAGGCTGTTTTGCCTCCAGTATTTGGACCGGTAATTGCGACGGCTTTCGCCTCCGCGTCAATGTGGAAATTAATTGGGACTACTTTCGATTGGCAATCGAATCGAGTGCGTTGTAGCTCGCTAAAACTTTCGTCTCCTTCCTCTCCTTCGACACTATCGTCGTAGAAACTCCCTGGTGCGAGTTTATCCCATGCTTTTTGTTTATCGTTTTCATCATCGTCATCATCTAAAAAGTTCGGTAGTTTCGGCAGATATTTTTCCAACAAGAGTGGATGTTGCGCGTTAGTTATGGATACTTTCTTGTCCGAAGAAAATAACGAATCCATAAACACAGGTCTAGACCCGCCAATCCATTTCGCGTATCTGGCCTTCGCGTTTGCTAAATCCGCGGTGGTCATCCCAACATCAAGCGCGTCTTTAATCACATCGGCTACTTCATTCAACTCTCTCGTCAATCGTTTCAAAATGACTTCAATCTCAATCTCCTCCCGCTCTTTCAACTTGCTAAGAGAGTTGTTCATTGCGATGACTTCTTCCGGCTCTTTAAACACGGTCGCGCCTGAATCCGAAGTCGCTAACACGATACCTTTCAACTGCCCAGCCGATCCTAGTTTCATGGGGATACATTCGCGTCCTAGTCTGGTCACGATCTGCGAGCGCTCAGCAAACTTCTTCTGTGCCATATCGTTGGCAATATCGCGCAAAGTCTTCCTTAACGACTTTGACGTGGAAGACAAATTTGCTCTTATTTGCGCTAGATGTTCCGATGCATCATTTCGTATCGCTCCAGTCGCAACATCTACGTTTATGCACCTTTCAATCTCTTTCTTCATCGCTTGTATTTTTTCGTCGCGACACTCGCGTAAAATTATCGTCGCTTTTTGCAACGCTTCTACATCGTCATCGTCTTTTACAATCACATCAAATATTTCCTCGCACACCGTTTCCATCGCCACCAAAGTCGTATACACGTCCACAAAACTCCCTGCGCTCAGCGTCTGCCCTCGCTTCGCGCCTTCTAAAAACATCCGCACGTCTTTACATCCTTTGAAACAGCCGTCCAAATATCCGTGATCTCTTCTTCTTGTTCTTCTTTTATTTGAACCTCCATCACCTCTCGTTCTGTCCAGCTTCAAAATACCGCTCGTCAGTCGCAATTCGTGTTCGCAATCTTCTCGCGTATTTTTGAGCTCCAATCCGCCGCCTGCACAAGAGCTCTTTTTCCGTCCTAAAGAAGTCTCGCAAAATTTCGCAACGGATTTCGAGACTAAATGCCATTGAAGGACGGATAAAGCTTCTAGATGGAGCAGTTCGATGTCTGGTATTTCTTCTTCTTGTTCGCATTCTCCTTGTCCAACGACGACGGATGCTTCTTCTCGCGCGCTGTGTATATTTTTCTCGCCTCTTTTGATTTGGGGGAAATGACGTCTTCGATTTTCCTTGGTCTCGCTCCTGGTTCGACGATAGGACGTCGACGCGAAGTGTCCCGAGCGAGGCGATTGTACTTGAGTCACAATCGAGAGAGATTCCATCGACACGCGTGGAGAGTATTTTGTTTTGAATGCGGTCTCTCTCTTTCTCTCTCCCTCTCTCTCGTAATTGAGATGCGTGCGTAAATAATTATTGAGGACTTTGGATAATGCGAAAAATACCTAAATTTTTACGAGAAAGATTTCAAGCTAAAATGACTAAAACCATTAAATCCTACATCGACGACCGTCTAACCACACGGCTCGACTTTTGGGCAGCACACCACCGTCTATCTTCTCGTCATTGTGAAACGTTTCAGCATATTTCATCGCTCTTTCGCAACTTGCAAAATCGACCAAGCGAGTCGACTTGTCGATGGATGACGATTTTCTTCGAGGCGTAGACGCGCACGCAGAACCATTTTTACCTTTTTTCTGCGTGCAAGTGTACAAACGCACGACATCTACGGCACCTCCTAATGGCATTTTGTATTCTTTGAACAATTTCTCGATCTTGTTGTTTGTGCCCCAATGCGAGTTGTGCTCTTTGAACGCTTGGAGAATGGAGTTTTGGTCCATCGACTTCGGGTCAGATTCGGAATCGACAGAATAGATAAATTCAGACGAACGAGCTTCTTCTTCATCGGTTGGATAGGAAGACGAAACGCTAGATGTTGCGATGGCGTTTACCGAACCAAATGGTCTCGGTTCGTCTCGAATTTTCTCGGCATTCGGAGTCGTTGCTGCGGATTCATAAAAGCTACCATTGCATCGATTACTACCCGTCGCCTCTTTCGTCGGCGTGACCATTAAGGAAGAGCCCCCCGATAACGGTTCGTCGTCATAATCGAAATCTTCGGCTTCATAGTCTGGGATGTAATCTTCGTCTTCGTCTCTGGATTGGTCTGGCCATGGAGAGGCGACCGTAGCTGGGTATAAGACATGGTCGCCCAAAGCGCCCGGCGTCTGTTGCAACGTCGAAGTATCGTTTTCTTCTTGCTGTTCAGTAGACTTCTTCTTCGCGGAAACGTTGAGCGATGGAAAGAAAGACGTTACGAAACCAACATTATCGTTGTTATTCTGATTCGATGATTCGCCTAGAGGTGGCGCGTTTGGCTTTTTACTCGTTTTCTTCTTTGCTTTCGCTTGCTCTTCTTCATTCATCTTCTCGGCGGAGTTGCCTTCGGTTTCAAAAATGCCCTTGTTCAAACGCAACAAGTCCATCGGCCAAAATGATTCGTTATTCTCATTCGTTTTCTTCTTTTCTTCGCACGTGTCTTCGTCAACATCCTCAGCAGCATAACTCTCCTTCTTCTCGCTGCTGACGCACAACGCGCGAATCTTTGCCAACGAACTCCCGCTCGTGATTCCGCAATTTTCCAACTGTTCGTCGTTGAAACTGTACACCCTGGTTCCATCTCTTTTTTCATATAGCGGTCTCGCACATACTGAACTCTTCTTCGGTCGACCAAAAGATAACATCGTCAACGCGAATCCAAACCCTTCGTTCACTTGCGCAGCGACTCGAACGGACGTACTTGTTTCTGCAGCCGCTAAATCGATCGCCGCGGTATCCGAGGACACACCCATCAATCGAGCATTAAGACCGGAGTCGAACAAGTTTGAAATTATCGCATCGCATGGGACCGCGTAAACGCTGTATACGACTGCATCTCTTTCATCGTTCGTTAAAACAACCACTGGGGCGACATCATTCTCATGGTACAAATCTTCTTCTTGTGATTCTTTCTTCTCTTCGTCTTTATCCTCATTCGCTTTCACGTCAAAGTGCAACCCGCACCCTCTTACCAAGGCGTAACCGACAAACACCGCTTTTTCTTCGCCACTGTTAAGCATTTCGCGGTTTGCATATCCTTCTTGATACGTCCCCGTCACACACACCAATCGAAAATTGTCCTCGCTCTTGCATTTTTTCGTCTTTCGTTTACTACCAACAGAGCATGACGCGGAACTCAAAACCTGTCTCGACACGAGTGAAACCACCACAGATTGTAATATTTCTTTGAATAACTGTTGAACGACTGGGTTGATCGCGGAGTTGATCGGGTCGCGTGATTTGATGCTCTCGCTCGCGCCTATCACACTATTCGCGACGCGTCCCACACCATTATCAATCCCCCCTTTTTGTCTGTTTCCAAGAACTGAAATCTTTTTCGAATCTCGAACCGCTCGTAAGGCTGCGATGGCCGCTAACCCGGGTAAAGAGACGATTGGTGCGCATGCAAACTGCGCGAGCGAACTTAACACGTCGATGGCAGAGTTGTTTTTGTTTCCCGACGGCGTCATCGTATGCGTTTATATAAATTTGGGAAATGAGGGATTTCCCATCGGTGTTTCCTTGTCCCCCTTTTCAATTTAGCACTTACTGCTTTTTCGAAAGCGAAGAAAAGGACGCGACGCACAGTGTGAAGCACATAACGCGCGTCCCTCTCGCGAGACAGCCTCGGCACGCGCGCGTGTTTATTTTTTCATACAAGAGAACACATTTCATTCGTGCAGTGCATATAAAAGCCGTCCCCTCTCTTTCCCTTCCCTCGATGGCGCGCGACTCCGTAGGTAGCCCGTATAAACAACAACCGCTATCGTCCGCGTCCTTCGCGCCTCTCCTCCATCTCCCGTTGTTGTTGTCTCGCGCGTCTCGCTCCCGCGACGAACCCTGTCTTCTCGTTTTCTTCTTCGAGTTCTTCTGTTTTCGATTTTGCTTTGGTCGATGACGACCCGTCTGGCGTCGTTTCGTCCTCTCGAAACCCGAGCGTCGCGAACGGCTGCTCCGCCATCAGCTCATTCGCCATGCGACATTCCAAGTACAATTTGGACTCGCGTTTACACTTGTTCGAGTCCGATTTTTCCTTCTGTCGTCGTCGCGAGGCCAGAGAACGAGAGAGCGAGAGAAAGAAAGAGTGAGAGAGTGAGAGAGAGAGAGAGAGAGAAAGAGAAAGAGACCGCGCGAACGAGCCCTTAACAAAACGGACGCACTCGCAAACACTCCAGATACTTCTCTTTCGTCGCGGTGCACTCCCCGAAATGGTCCAGCGGAAACGCGCCTTTCTCCGGCGCGAGCGGGTTTCCCGCGCGGAACTGCGGCGTGGACATGATGGTGATGATGATGATGATGATGATGAGTGTGGACGCGAAAACGAAAACGAAAACGACGTAAACGACGACGATTTTTTGGTGCCGTGGTGGTGGTGTGGTGGAGTCTACTCCTCACGGAGACGAGACACTTTTTATTTAGTACGAACAGACAGACAGACAGACAGACAGACAAACAGACAAACAGACAGACAGACACTTGTGGACAACAGGCGATGTCTTTTTTTTTTTTGAGAGGAAGTGTAAAAAGTAATAAGAAAAAGGTCGAGCAGCAGCACACGAGAGAGAGACTCTCTCTCTCTCTTTCTCTCTTTTTCTCTTTTTTTTTTTTGGCGGCTTTGAGTCTTCTTCTTCTTCTTCTTCTTCTTCTTCTTCTTCTTTGTGGTTGTATATAGTCGTCGGAGGAGTCCCTTTTTTGACGACTTAGTACTGTCTTTGATATATCCCCACAAAACAACACCAACAACAACACCAACAACACCACCAACAACATCAACGCGACAAAAGCGTCGTCGTCGTCGCCTTTGTGCGCGCGCGCGTGGAGAGAGAGAGAGAGAGAGAGAGAGAGAGAGAGAGAGAGAGAGAGAGACTCCTGGTTGAATAAACTATATAAATGCGAGGCGGTCGAGCACACTCGCTTTCCCTCTCGTCTCCTTTGTCGCAACACCACCAACACTCGCCGCGCGGCGGCGGGGGCGGGACGACGAGCGGCGACGACGGCGGAGACCCCGACGGCGGCGGCGGCGAAAAGATGAACGAAGAGGCGTTGAAAGCACTCAGGTCGTGGGTGAAAGAATCCTTGGTGGATAGCAAAGAGAGGAACGAACGAGGCGGGTATTACGAGCTGTTAGACGCGTTCTCGTCGATGCACGCGACGGCGAGCCGTGCACCAGACGACGCACTACCGATACAGAAAATAGACGAGAGCTTGGTGGCGTTGGTCGACGCGCTCGCCGAACACGCGACGTACGTGGAATATCGCGCGCACGAACACTTATTAGAGTGCATAACTTTAGAAAAATGCTCGACGGTATCGCTGAGAACGGTTGATGATGCCTATTACGCGAGCGCGAGTCAGTTCTTAATCAACTTGGCGACGGCGAAAGGAGGATCGTGCGTACAATTCGCGATGAAGGCGTTCGTGAAGGCGTTTTTCGGAGACGAAAAGGAGGCGAAAAGAGAAGAGATGATGCTTTTAGGCTCGAACCATGGTAAACACGTCGATCATCGAATGAGTAGATTCAACAATAACAACAGCGTGTCCGGGACGAACGAGGCTGCGAAGCATCGCGAGAGAGAAAACGTAGAGAATAGACGAAGAGAGAGAGCGGTACATTCTGTGGTACAGATATTGAAGCTGGTACCTTTGAGCGCAAACGTTTTCACGCACGTTTTGTTTGACTTGTTTCCGCACAAAACGTGTTCAGCGATAGTATTGGCGGCGTATTTAGATTGCGCGTTTCGATGCGTAGAATCCAAGGAGTGTAGAGACACGGCTTTGGCGGACGATTTTTTATGTTTATGCGTTTCGAAAGCGTTGGAGATTGACGTGGAGATCAAATGGGAAGATTTACAAAACAGATTAGACGACGACGAAACGTCCGAAGAAGATGAAGAAGATTCTGAAATGTTCGAGGAGGAAAACGGCGACGACCGCGACACCGATTCGCGCGAAATCGATGAGGAGGATATCTTTGAGTTGGACGAGTTCAATGCCGCGATCGACGACGCGAACATAAACAACAAGAAAGCGTCGTGGGAAAACAATACTAACAATAGAAGTAAAAAGAAGAATAATCACGGTAGGAATAGCAACAATAACAACAGCAACAATTTGGAAACGGACGAAGCCGCGCACGCTTTAGACGAGATGATGTTTCTCATTCTCGAACATTTGCAAAAACGAATCGAGAACGCGAATCAAATCATAGCGTCAGAGAACAATCACAATAACAACATTGACGACGACTTAAATGGTGATGAAAACTACCGCAAAGCAATAAAATCGATCGACCGATTGCGTGAAGCGCTCGTGTCGAGGGCGTTTTTCACAACCTTGTTACCCGCGCCAAAATCCAAGTTTGCGCAATACATCATATTTTATCTCTGTTCGAGGGATTTCAATAGTGGTCAACAAAGAAGCAACAGCGCAAATAAATCTTCGTGCGAACTCTTACGAGACGGCTTAGTCGCTAAAGTTCTCAACTCGAACGAGGCAAATTCGTTGCGATTGGCTGCTGCGGCATATCTAGCCTCGTTCGTCGCGCGCGCAAAATTTCTCAGTGCAGAGTTCGTCGTAGAAACTTTGGAAACCGTATGTGGATGGCTCATAAGAAAAGTGCACGAGAATAACGCGAAACCAATCACAGAAGTCGAACTGAACGCATTCGACAGTTGTTGCCAAGCCGTGATGTATATTCTCTGTTATCGTTGCGACGAGATTGCAAATAACGACGCCAAAAGTAAGAAGCGATTGCAAGCGTTGCCTTTGCGCGAAATTTTATATGCGCAAACGTTGGAGCCTTTACAATCGTGTTTACCTTCGGTCGTGCACGAGTTTCTTAAGAACGCTTCGGCGGCAAATATTTTAGGTTTTAGTGAAGACATGGTTGCCACGTTCTCGAAACAAACAGAAGAGCGGAAGAAGATCCAAGACGAATTGCGCGATAAGGCGTACGTTCGACATGATGTCTCTTTCGCTGCGAAAGCTATGGCTGCTGCCGTGGAGACGACGAACAAAAAAGATGCAATGGACAAGAGCGCGCTGTATCACCAAGAGCGGTTGCGAAGACGTCCTCTGAAAATGTTCTTTCCCTTCGACCCGTACGTGTTGCGTAAATCTGCTCCCAAGTTGAACTTGGAGGAATCGTACGTCGTTTGGAGAGGAAACGATTCGGATTCAGAGGAAGGTTCGGACGATTCGGACGACAATTCGGAATCGGAGTTGGCATTATCAGATTCTGATGTAGATTCGAGCGACGAGGAAGATAACAGCGCTTCGATGGATGGTAGTGGCGATATCATTGGTCGTCAATCGAAGAGCTCCTTAAGCTCGGGACATTTGAACAGAGTTCGCGCGAGAAGTTTAGGGCGGTCGTTCAACTCGGCAAAGTTTGGAACGTCGTTAAATGCGCGGCCGCGGAAGCAACAGAATAGTTCGAGAGGGTTCAGTCCGAATAATATAAGCAGTGCTGGTCTTCCTACAGGTGCACCAGCGACACAAAAGGGATTCCGAATGACACCACCTTTGTCTAAGAGCCCTTCGCCTTCGAACGTGGTCAACGTCCCGGGTCATCAAAGTTTTTCGCCTTTACGCGGTGCCTCTGGCGGTGCGGTGATCAAAGCGCGTTCGCCGAGTCCAAGCAGGCACTCGTCTAGTCCACCGATCGCTTTGACGCGAGCAAAAGTACAACCTTCAAGCACGCTTTCGGCCGAAGTAAACAACCAAGCGAAAGGCGGCGGGCAACAAAGACGCCCGAACACAAGAGGCTCCTCGAAGAGGAAGAGTTGATGGGGAGTGTATGGCACCTTATGAGTACGTAGGTAGTAAATTTAAGTATCGATAAGATATGGGTAAAAGGAAGATCGGTACCAGTGCTTTTAGTCACATAATCACATTTCCAAACTTTATATTCCAAGTTGTTCTCATCAATAATCGCTCGTTCTTATTCGCGCTTTTACTTCTTTCCGTTCTTTTTTTTGTTCGTCGTCGTCGCTTTCGGCTCTTTTTTCTTTCCACCAGCGAGCAACGCGATACCAGCGACAACAAGTAAACCAATAATCGGTTTCGCATCGCCTTTCTCGGTTTTCGTCGTTTTCGGCGACGGCGTGCTCGTCTTTTTTGACGAGCTACTCTTCTTCACTGGTTCCGGCGCCGGTTTGTTCAACGAATTAATCCTTATGAGGGTCTTCATGCACTCTTTGCTGTCCATATCCTCTACCTCGTCAAACAACGACCCTTTCAGCTCATCGTTTCTGATGTTAACCTGTGGATCATTCCCCCACATCTCCAACGTTTCTTTTGTGATCCCGTGTTGGATCAACAGCTTTCCGTACGCCTGTTCGTCGACTGTCGTCCTGGTCCAGTTCGCAATCTCCGCCAACGCCTCAAACGGAGATGCGGACGCGTGCACTCCATTCTCCCCAGTCGATGGTTTCCTCGCCAATCCGTACTTCTTCCAGTCTTTAAACAACATCCCTCTCAAACTTGTTTCCGGCGCTTTCTTCGGGTCCGTCGGGCCCAACACCTTTGCTCTGAAGTCTTTCCACTTCAACTTCTCGTCGTCGAATTCCACGATAAACCATTTAATTTGCTTCCCGTTCGCCACGAATTGAGATCGCATGCTCATAAAGAACGCGTTAAACACGTAAATGGACGTTCCATCATTCTTCGTCATTTCCGCGCAGTAAAAACCGCCGCCAAACTTGACCGTTTTTTTCGCCGATCTCGACAGCTTTTCCAAACCAGACGCGTCGGTATTCAATTCCTTGCACGCATCGGACGCGTTAAAACACAGCTTCTTGGACAGCGCCTCTTTCCAGGAAATCCCGAACGTTTGCTGAAAAACGTCCTCGGGAACGTTCAGTTCGGATGGTTTCAATAGCGTCGCTTTCGACGCGATCGCGTAGTAATGTTTGTCGATCAACTTATTCTTCTCGATGACCGATGACGATATTTTCCCTTCCGAGACCACATTCACGTCGTTCCGATTCAAGACCTCCACGAGGTCTTGCTTGTACAGTAAATTCTGATCGTTTTTCGGGACGCACGCGTGCGGCTTGATAAACACGAAGGCGCGTTGCTGAACCATGATGATAGCGATTGTGGTGGTTTTCTCGTCTTCTTCTTCTTCTTCGTTGTTACTCGCTCTGTTCGTTACCCGAATAATGTCAAGTAAAATTGTGCGGAATTTTCCTTTCATTTTTTGTGAGATATTTTCATGTTCATAACCGACACCTTAAACGTTTTTATCTCGAAACGGTTCGATTTTCGTTGGACAAAATAAAAACAAATAAATATCCTTCTTGGCTCTCGCTTGTAAAAGACAAACCACCGTAATAATCCCGCAGCCTGTATGGGCACATTTGGCGGCGCGACGAGGGTCATCGCGATGACGTGCGTGCTCCTCGCCGCGTCGAGGACGCGCTCGGCGAGCGCAGCTGTTGAAGTAGATACCAGCGTCGTGTCCGAGGGTATCTTTGGTTGGAGCGCTTCGGTGGGTCTTTTGTTCGACGATTTTATGTGCGACGTGGTAAATCCTTTGCTGAGACCAGAGGAAAGGTTTTCGGAGTGTGGAGGGACGTTTGCGTTGAATCCGACCGGAATCGGCTACGCGGAAGAGCAGTTCGTGCCCGGTACGAGGACGGTCGAAACGGAACGGAGAGCAGAAAGCACGAAGAGTGGATTCGTGTGGGAGGAGGTGAGCTTGATCGAAGGCGAACAGGTTTCGTCGAATGCTAATACTGGTGCTTCCAGTAAAGACAAGGAAGAGAACGAGTTATCACCATCGGTGCACCATCATCAACAACAAGAGGACAAAGACGACCCGCGAGCCGAGAGTCATCCTCGGTACGACGAAAGCAACTATTCCGATCAAACAGACGAAAATGAACAAGAACAAAAACAAGAAGAGGAGTCTGAAAACGACGAACCTCTCGAAATCATTTGGCAGACTTTGTGACAAAACCAACCCTCTCTCGAGAAGAGGCATTACTCCTTTCGAAATCATTTGGCAGACTCTTATACCACGACCGTCCCTCCCTCTTCTCTTTCCTTTCTTTTTGTTGAAATACCCTAAATATATGACGTATTTTAATCCTCTGTTTTTAGTAATCCGACGTCACTTTTGTCCCTCCGCGTATTTCTCCGCGCGCATAAACAAAAGAGACATCGCGATGCAGAGCTCTTTTCTGTCGTCCAACGCGCTCTCCTCGAGACGATCTCGTCCTTCGATGACGAGTACCAAGAAATGGTCGTCGTCGAAGAAACAATTCCGCGTCGTTGCCAAAGATTTCCCGAAACCGGAACAAATCGACAAGACGGAAAACTATCGAGTCGCCGGGGAGTTGAGTAAACGATTTGTGGTACGTGCGATGCTTCTTGTCTCGTCGCTTTCCTGTTTTCGTAGGCGAGAGCTGATGCGAAATGCACGCGTTGATGCATTTGCCCTCGAAAGAAAGAGAGATACTCAGCGGACTAAATTTTATCTTTATCCATTTCTCTTTGAGATATTTCTTTTTGAAACACGCAATGTTGAGTGTGCCTGAATAACCGCGAAAAAAAATCCATCTCATCATCTGATGGCACGCAACATGTTCGACACACGTACTAACTCCGTCATTCTCTCTTCATTTCTTTCTCGAACACGAACAGACGGATTTGAAAGCGTCTCCGGAACAAAAGAAAAAAGTCGTCATCGTCGGCGGCGGTTTGTCCGGTTTGGCGTGCGGCAAGTACCTCGCCGAAGCAGGTCATGAACCGATCGTTTTGGAAGCGAGAGACGTTTTGGGAGGCAAAGTCTCCGCGTGGAAGGACAAAGATGGGGATTGGATCGAAACTGGTTTGCACATCTTCTTTGGTGCATATCCGAACATGATGAACTTGTTCAATGAGTTAGACATTGAAGACCGCTTGCAATGGAAGGTGCACAAGATGATTTTCGCGATGCAGGAGTTGCCGGGAGAATTCACGACGTTTGACTTTGTCAAAGGCATTCCCGCGCCATTTAATTTTGCTTTAGCCATTTTATTGAACCAGAAGATGTTGACGTTGCCGGAAAAGTTGCAAACCGCGCCGCCGTTATTGCCGATGTTGATCGAAGGCCAAGATTTTATCGACAAGCAAGACGAGTTGTCGGTGACAGATTTCATGAGAAAATACGGCATGCCGGAAAGAATTAACGAAGAGGTGTTTATTTCCATGGCGAAAGCATTGGACTTTATCGACCCAGACAAGTTGTCCATGACGGTCGTGTTGACCGCGATGAACCGTTTCTTGAACGAGACTGACGGTTTACAGATGGCATTTTTGGACGGTAACCAACCGGATCGTTTGTGCGAACCGATGAAACAAAGCATAGAAAAGAACGGCGGTAAAGTGTTAATGAAGCAACGCGTGAAAGAGTGGGTGTTAAACGAAGACGATTCCGTGAAACACATCGTGATGGCGAATGGTGAAATCATCGAGGCGGACGAATTTATCTCGGCTGTCCCGGTGGACGTCATGAAGAGAATGTGCCCGGAACCGTGGACAAAGATGCCGTTTTTCCAACAAATGAAACAACTTGAAGGCATCCCGGTTATTAACATTCACTTATGGTTTGACCGCAAGTTGCAAAACGTCGACCATTTGTGCTTCTCTAGATCACCGTTATTGTCTGTCTACGCGGACATGTCCACCACGTGCAAAGAATACTATGACGAAGAAAAATCTATGCTCGAATTAGTCTTCGCGCCATGCTCTCCGATTGCCGGCGGTAAGACGAACTGGATCGCAAAGTCGAACCAAGAAATTGTCGATGCGACCATGAAAGAACTCGAGCGATTGTTCCCGTTGGAAATCGGGAAGAAAGCACCGGATGGTGTTGGCGCAAAATTGTTGAAACACGCCGTCGTCAAAACGCCACGGTCGGTGTATGCCGCCATTCCGGGGAGAAATAAGTACCGACCGTCGCAAGAAACTCCGATCAAGAACTTCACGTTAGCCGGTGATTGGACGAGTCAAAAGTTTCTCGGCTCTATGGAAGGTGCCGTGTTGGGTGGCAAGTTAGCCGCCGAAGTTGTTTCGGCCAAGGCGAAAGGCATGAAGACGGCTGGGTTGAAGAAGATCAACGACGACATCATGGCGGAAGCGAGCACGTTCTCCGCGGAAGGGTGGAAGAGACCTCAAAAGATGGAAGACGAATCGGCAGTTGTGTTTGGCGGCGGTCACGTGTTGGATAAAAACGATGAACAACAGTTGATGACGATAGACCCTGAACAGATGACTGAGTTGGATGGTCGATCGCAAGCAACAAAGGATGCCATCCAAGAAGCCGTCTTAAACAGAACGCGATAATAGTAATTGGGCATAAAATATGCTTATATTGTAATTCAATTATACCTACGGTACCATAC
>MDSZ01183921.1_pt1 | contig 17985 bp, 19 predicted proteins | sample 811201 | NCBI WGS metagenome assembly MDSZ01 (sample SAMN05326647, study PRJNA326480) | marine metagenome | isolation source: seawater | place: Indian Ocean: North | collected 2010
AGCTTTTGACCAAGGCAGTTATAGCTGCTCAGGAGAGTTAATTTATGCCACTGCAAGTCAAGCGTCTGGATGCTTCGAGTATCGATTTTAATTCGCGTATGGACAGCTTATTAGCTTGGGAAAGTGTGTCAGATCCACGAGTCCAGCAAACCGTTAACGATATTATCGAGCGCATAAAACAGCAAGGTGATACCGCTTTGTTGCAGCTTACCAAGCAACTTGATCGGGCTAACTTTAAGACTGTGGCAAATCTTGAAGTATCTCAAGATAAGCTACAGGAGGCCTTGGATAACCTTGGGGCTGAACAGCGCGATGCTTTGATGGTAGCTGCTGAGCGCATTCGCAATTACCATAAAAAGCAAAAGCAAGATTCTTGGCGGTATATGGAAGCTGATGGTACTTTATTAGGTCAGCAAGTGACGCCTATGGATAGAGTGGGTATCTATGTGCCCGGTGGTAAGGCAAGTTATCCTTCTTCTGTGTTAATGAATGCCATTCCAGCTAAGGTGGCAGGGGTACGTGAAGTGGTTATGGCCGTGCCCATGCCTAATGGTCAAGTTAATCCTTTGGTTTTGGCGGCGGCAGCCGTGGCTGGTGTGGATCGCGTATTCGCTATTGGTGGCGCTCAGGCCGTTGCAGCCATGGCCTATGGTACCCAACTGGTGCCCAAAGTAGACAAAATTGTTGGCCCTGGCAATATCTATGTGGCTACAGCTAAGCGCGCGGTATTTGGTGTCTGCGGTATTGATATGATTGCCGGTCCGTCAGAGGTCCTAATTTTATGTGATGGCCAAACCGATCCTGATTGGATTGCCATGGATTTATTTTCCCAGGCTGAACATGATGAACAAGCTCAGTCCATCTTATTGTGTGATGATGAGGACTATCTAGATCAAGTCGAAGCTAGCTTAAAGCGTTTGTTGCCTACTTTAGGCCGCGAGGATATTGCTGAGGTTTCCATGCAAAACCGAGGTGCCTTAGTAAAAGTAGCAAATATGGATGAGGCCCTTGAAATCACCAATCGTATTGCGCCTGAGCACTTAGAACTATCTGTTGCTGATCCAGAAGCATTACTACCTAAGATTCGCCATGCGGGGGCCATTTTTATGGGCCGTCATACGGCTGAGGTTTTAGGCGATTATTGTGCTGGCCCGAATCATGTATTGCCCACCTCGGGCACTGCCCGTTTTTCATCACCCCTAGGCGTGTATGACTTCCAAAAACGTTCGTCACTGATTATGTTTTCCCCAGAGGGTGCTAGTAAAATGGGCAAGGTGGCATCAGTGCTGGCCCGTGGTGAGGGCTTAGATGCGCACGCACGTTCAGCTGAGTACCGTATACTGGAAGACTAGTCTATAAACCTGAAACCATATGGCCCTAATGTTTATTTGGTGGCTATTTTGTGGCTATTTTGTGGCTATTTGGTAGCTATCAAAGTAGCTCTTAAGGGTGCTGGATAGCCTTCCACTGTTAGTTCTGGATTGTTGGGATCAAGGAATTGCTCTAATGAGTGGAATGTCATCCATTCAGTTGCTTGCTGTTCTTGGATGCTGGTTTGATTGATATCAACTGTTCGAACATCCTGAAAGCCCACCCGTTGTAATAAATTTTCTAACGCTTCAGTACTCGGTAAAAACCAGACATTGGCCATTTTTGCATACCGATCAGCAGGTACTAAGATGGTGTATTTGTCACCGGGAACCACTAGTGTCTCTAATACCAGCTCGCCACCTGGGCGCAGATAACTAAATAGCTCCTGCAGATGATCAATAGGTGATCGGCGGTGATAGAGCACGCCTAAACAAAACACAGTATCAAAGCAGCCAAAGGCAGGTAGATGTTCACTACGCAGAGGTAATAAATGGGCATTGTTAGGTGCTAATAATCGTTGCGCGGCGTGAAATTGATATAAAAAAATCCGTGTCGGATCGATGCCTAGAGCTAGTTTGGCGCCTGCACCCAACATGCGATATAAAAAATAGCCATTGCCAGTGCCAATATCCAGCACATTGCGGTCAGTTAAGTCTGTGCAATGGGGAGCGATGCGTTGCCATTTCCAATCTGAACGCCATTCGGTATCAATATCGATACCCAGATAGTGCCATGGGCCTTTGCGCCAAGGTTTAAAGGCCATTAAGTTTTGTTTAAGCGCTTGCTTATCTAATTGCCATTCACTGGGCAGGGGTATAGTTACTCGCTCTTGAGATAGATCAATATGCTCAAAATTAGCTACTGGTAAGGAAGCTAAGGCCTGATCCCATTCGCTAGTGCGTCCATGAATTTTGGTATCGTAATGTTCTTGCAGAGCCATTTTCAGTGGTGCATGGAATTTTGCTATTGGCGTATCCGCTGTGGAGCTAAAGAAAGCGTCTAAGGATATAGTCATAGGTCAGAATATAGTTTTACTTAAAGGCGAGTAGAGCGGCAAAGTTAAAACATTGCATACAAACTTCAATTTGCTTAAAACCAGCCCTAAGCAAGCGCTTATGATGTTGCTCTAAGGTATTAGGTACCAGTACATTTTCCAAAGCGGCGCGCTTTTGGGCTACTTCCAAATCACTATAACCCTGTAAGCGTTTAAAATCGTGATACAAATCGGTTTGCAGTTGCTGTTGCCCAGGCGTGTCGAAACAGATCTTCTCCGCTAACAGCAAAACACCACCCGGTCTCATACCTGTATATATCTTATTGAGAATACTCTGGCGTTCGTCATCATCAATAAACTGTAAGGTAAAGTTAAGTATGACAATAGAGGCGTTTTCTATATGCGTATTTTGGATATCTTGTTGGCAAATTTCATAACTAGCCTGGCTATGATCACGAGCCATATTATGTTGGCACCGACTCACCATGGCTGCTGAGTTATCGACGCCAATAACATGACAACTGGCAGGTAAGTTTTGCCGCAAACGCAGGCTGGTAGTACCCAAAGAACAGCCAAGGTCATAACATTGGCTGTGCTCAACGCCATAGCGCTGGCCTAAAACAGCAATAACATCCAATAAAAAATTGTAGCCAGGTACGGAGCGCTGGATCATATTGTCAAATACATCCGCCACTTGAGCATTAAACTCAAATGGGCTCGTTTCCATGGGTCTGGCAAATAGCGTATCTTTATTTTTCATAAAGTTAATACTTTTATTAGGAGTATAATCGGCTGCGCTGTGGGTCTGCCATTATCTATAAACACCAGCAGCTTGTAAACGCTACTTATTGGGTGGTGGGACGGATACCTATAGTGGTTTCAGTAGTATACTCTTGATCTTGACGCAGATAGGTAATACTAAGTTTTGAGCCAGGTTTAAGGTTGGCAATATAATCAAGTGCAGCCCGACCATTTTCAGCACTTTGACCATTAAATTTGGTAATAATATCGCCTTCTTGCAAGCCAGCCAAAAAGGCGGGAGTACCTTTATAGACCCCAGTAATCAGAATTTTTTCTTGCTTACCATATTGGGTTAGAGTGCCTTGGGCTTGCTGGCTAATCAATTCCATAGTGACGCCTAACCAACCACGAATAACTTTGCCATCACGTAATAAGCTTTCAGCAACTTGTTTAGCCGTGCTGATGGGTATGGCTAAGCCCAAGCCTTGGCTGCGGCTACTGGATTCAGAATTGTAAAAATGGGCTTTATTGATGCCAATTAATTGGCCAGCTGTATTCACTAGCGCGCCACCGGAATTGCCCTGATTAATGGCTGCATCGACTTGAATATAATTTTCGTAGGTATTCAATCCCAGTTGATTGCGCCCCATAGCACTAATAATACCCATAGTCACAGAGGTACCTAAACCGTGAGGGTTACCAATAGCCAAGACAATATCGCCCGGTCGGCTATTGGTCTTACGGGGAATTGAAGCAGGTTGTAAATCTGGCAAATCTATTTTTAATAAGGCCAAATCAGTGGCTGGGTCAATGCCAATTACTGTGGCTATTGCTGTGTTACCATCATGCAACTGTGTTTCAATGCGATCTGCTTTTTTAATAACATGATAGTTAGTGAGGATATGGCCATCTGGACTCACAATAACCCCGGAGCCAAAACTAATTCCCATAACTGGTTCGATAACTGTATCACCCGTTATAAATTGTTGGTAGTGGGGATCTTCTAAAAGCTCAGGGTTGGCATTTTGATCAATACTTATCCCATAAATACTGACCACAGATGGTAATACTTTGGCAACTGCATCTGCATAGCCATTGGAAACTAGGGCTGAGCTTTTATGTAGGGGGGAATTAAGATCAGTTAACCAACGCAATATGGGGCCCTGTCCAGCCAAGCCTATAGCTAGCCCGACAATAATGCCGAGTAGAATATATATACTTAGATACCTAGCTGATTTAGACATAGGCGTTCCATTTGCCTGATAGTTGGTGATAGCTAATTATTAGTTTAAACTTTCGTTGTTGGCTTGGCAAAATTTTAACAACCTTGTCATGGCTTTATTATCGCCTGCTATAGCTTATATATGGAACCTTTATGTCTATTTTACGCCCTCAGCTTGATCAGCATCTAGCTCAGTTACTGCAAATCTCTTTATTTAAGGACTATTGCACTAATGGTTTACAGGTGGAGGGCGCAGAGGAAATCAGTAAAGTTGTTTTCGGTGTGACGGCGACTCAAGCCTTGATTGATAGAGCTATTGCCGAAAAAGCCCAGGCTATTATTGTGCATCACGGGTACTTTTGGCGTAATGAATCGGATGCTATTGTGGGCATGAAACAGCGCCGTATTAAAAGCCTATTAGTCAATGATATTAATCTTTGGGCTTTTCATTTGCCCTTAGATTGTCATCCTGAAGTAGGTAATAACTCCCAGTTAGGGCAATTAATGGGGTGGCCCATAGGAGGTCATTTAACAGGCGATGGTGCTACTGGTTTGGGTATATGGGGTGAATTACCAGCAGCACAAAGTGCTGAGCAAATAGCCTTGTCACTGGAACAGAAATTAGGGCGCAAGGTGCTACATATCGCGCCTGATCAGCGTCCCATTCGTCGTATTGGCTGGTGTACAGGTGGTGCGCAAGGTTATATTGATAAGGCCATTGAACTTGGGCTGGATGCCTATGTCTCGGGAGAGATCTCTGAATCCACCGTGCATAGTGCTCGTGAAAATGGCATACATTATTTTGCTGCCGGGCATCATGCCACAGAGCGTGGCGGTGTGCAGGCATTGGCTCAGCATCTACAAAAAGAATTTGACTTGGATTGTGAGTTTATTGATATCGACAATCCCGCTTAAATAGTCATTTTTAAATGTAAAGTTAAGAAGCAATATGCCCTTTAGCTAGATATTCTTCTGATTGCATTTCTTGAAGTCGACTTAGAGTTCGTTGGAACACAAAATCTAACCCGCCACCCGTATATAGCTCGAGTAAGTCCACTGCTGCTGAAATAATTAGTTTTACATTGGCGTCATAACAGACATCAACCAGATTCACAAAACGCCGTGCTTGGTCATCAGTATTGCGATTCATCTGGGGGACATTGCTTACCACTAGGGCGTGGTATTCGCTGGCAATCTCTAAATAGTCATTTTGTGAGCGGGGTTTATTGCATAGTTCGGCAAAATCAAACCAGATAACATCTTCACATTGTTTCCGAAAATGAAAACGTCGTTGATTAATATCAATAACCCCATTACTCAGACTATTGTTACCTAATGGGGATAGGGCGGCAAAGCTCTTTTCTAGGCTGATATCAGCGTCTTCGTCTAGAGGGCAATGGTATAACTCGGCTTGTTTAAGGCTCCGCAGGCGATAATCAATGCCACCGTCGACGTTGACGATAAGAGTATGCTTTTCCAACAAGGCTATGGCAGGCAAAAAACGTTGTCTCTGCAGGCCGTTTTCATACAGTTTAGCGGGCTCAATATTAGAGGTAGCAATAAGCACAACTTGGTGGGACATTAAGGCTTCTAGTAGCCCACCTAAAATCATGGCATCGGTAATATCGGTGACAAAAAATTCATCAAAGCACAGCACTTTGGCTTCAGCCGCTAAATCAGCAGCTACTTTTTGTAGTGGGTTGCGGGCGCCTTGATATTGTTCAAGGCGTTTATGAACGTCGCGCATAAAGCGATGAAAATGGGTTCGATGCTTATTCTTAATGGGTAAACATTCATAGAAAATATCCATTAAATAGGTTTTGCCGCGGCCAACGCCACCCCAAAAATATAATCCTTGAGGGGCTTGCCTTTGTTGCTGGCCAAATAACCGTTTTAGGGTTGATAGTTTACTACTAGGTATAAGTAATTCATCAAACAAACGTTGCAAATGGCTTACTGCTTCCATTTGCGCAGGGTCTGCAGAAAATTCTGCACGTTGTTGGTCGGCCTGGTAGCGGGAAAGTGGTGTTTCCATGGTGTGGCGCAGTCGCATTGGTTGGATAAGCAAAATAAGCGTTTTATTTTATCACTTATGGCTATGGTTTTCATAATCCACTGCCTTGGCCTAGTTAAAAAAAACCATAAATCATCGCTGGTATTAAATTTAGTCGTCTCTATCTACTCTAGGCGCTGGTTTAATTGTTTTTTTTCATTACAATATAAGGTATTGGCTCTGCTTATGGAGTTGTAGTCCATTTTGGTATCTGGTTAGGAGATAAGTGTGGAATTATTAGGCAATGACTGGTTTTTTTGGTTGGTAATCCTGTTGCTGGGTTTAGCCATTGGTTTTGTCATTGGGCGTAATAATAACTCTGATATGACGATTCAGAATCAACTGACGGAACAACTGGCGGCAGCGCAAACTGAGTTGGCTGAATATAAAGAACAAGTAGCTTTACATTTTGCTGATACGGCTACAGCCGTTAATGACCTTACCGACAGTTATCGCAAAGTTCATGCTGAACTTAGCAAGGGCGCCCAAGCTTTGTGTGATGATCCAGAGACCGTGGAAGCTTTGTTACGTTTAGATGAATCGTCACAGCAGAGTGTGGTGGCTGAGCAAGCCCCCCAAGTGATGGTGCGCCCACCTATGGATTACGCGCCGAAAAAGCCCGATGCTGAGCATGGCACTCTAGACGAGCGTTATGGTTTGCAAGACAACGATATAAATGTTGATCGCCCACAATATGATATTCCGGTTAAGCCCAGTAGTACTAAGTAAGGCTTTCAATAAGTCTAATTGGTAGGCTGTGCATACACGCATTTAGCTTGTATTTATATGACTTAATTTATGCCTTGTTGGGTGGTAGTTAAGGCCTCTTAAAAGCGCTGATTAAGAGTTTTCTTTTGTTATCAAATCCTATATAATTCGCCCTCGCAGATTTTCTGCGCTATCAAGTTATGAGTGCAGTTTACCCATTGTTACTCATAACCAATAATTATAGGTAAGTGCGAAAGACGATCTATTGATCCGTTTCGCCAAGAATAGGTTATCAAAAATGAAAACCGTAAGTACTAAACCAGCCGAAGTTTCTCGCGACTGGTACGTTGTCGATGCAGAAGGTCTTACCTTAGGTCGTTTGGCAACTGAAATCGCCCGCCGTCTGCGTGGCAAGCATAAGCCTGAATATACACCACATGTTGATACTGGCGACTACATTGTTGTCGTAAATGCCGAGAAGGTACATGTGACTGGTAATAAGGCTCAAGACAAAATGTATTATCGTCATACCGGTTATCCTGGTGGTCTTCGTTCCATGTCTTTCGAACAGATGGTTGATCATGCTCCTGAGCGCACTATCGAATTCGCAGTCAAAGGTATGTTGCCAAAAGGTCCTTTGGGTCGTGCCATGTATTCCAAGTTAAAGGTTTACGCTGGTACTGAGCATCCTCATCAGGCACAACAGCCTCAAGAACTGACTTTGTAAGGAGACTATCATGGCAGCTACTCAATACTATGGTACTGGTCGTCGTAAGACCTCTACTGCACGTGTATTCCTGACTCCTGGTACAGGTAATATCTCCATCAACGATCGTTCTATCGATGTTTACTTTGGTCGTGAAACGGCTCGCATGATTGTGCGTCAGCCTTTAGAACTGACTGAAACTATCGGTAAGTTTGATATCAAGATCACTGTTTCTGGCGGTGGTGGCTTCGGTCAAGCCGGTGCTATTCGTCACGGTATTACTCGTGCTTTGATGGAGTATGATGAAACTTTACGTCCTACTCTGCGTGCCGCTGGTTTTGTTACCCGTGATGCTCGTGAAGTTGAACGTAAGAAAGTGGGTCTGCGTAAAGCACGTAAGAAGCCACAGTTTTCCAAGCGTTAAGATTTGGATATATTTATACAAAACCCAGCCTTTGTGCTGGGTTTTTGCGTTTAGAATAATATAAAAAACCAACAATTTTTGATTGCCCAAATATACAGTTGCCTGAATCGATAGTAGCTTGGTCGATGATTAAAGAAATTAACAATTAGTCCTGTGGATCACAAGGTTATTTACCTTGTCTATTTTGGGGCTTTCCTTTAACATATGCGCTGGTAATTTTTGGTCCTTTATAACACCTCGAAAGGACAAGCTGTTAGCTAACTAAATTAGCTAGTGCTTGCTGGAGATAAATTGAATGAGTAATGATGGCGTAAACACAACCCGTCGTCGTTTGCTGGTCGGCGCATCTACTGCTGTGGGTGCCGTTGGAGCAGTAGGCGCGGCAGTGCCGTTTGTGGCCTCCTGGAGCCCGAGTGAAAAAGCCAAAGCGGCTGGTGCTCCAGTAAAGGCGGATATCAGTAAACTGGAACCAGGTGCACAGATGATTGTGGAATGGCGTGGTAAGCCCGTATGGATTGTACGGCGCACGGCTGAAGCTCTGGCTAACCTGCCTGGCTTAGATGCCAGTGTTGCTGACCCTGATTCGGCAAAATCCAAGCAGCCAGACTATGTTCCCGGTAATTCAGCACGTTCACTACGTGATGAATATATGGTAATGATTGGTATCTGCACCCATCTAGGTTGTTCGCCAACTTATCGTCCAGAGGTAGCTCCTGCTGACTTAGGCGCTGATTGGAAGGGTGGTTTCTACTGCCCATGTCATGGTTCCACTTTTGATTTGTCTGGTCGGGTATATAAAGCTAAACCTGCACCAACTAATCTAGAAATCCCACCCCACTATTATATGTCTGATGATGTAATCTTGATTGGTGAAGATGGAGGTAATGCATAATGGCTGTCGGTAATCCTAATCGCCCTAAGGCAGAAAAAGGTGTTATTCGTTGGATCGATGATCGCTTCCCTCTAACGCAAATGTGGCAGGAGCATATGTCTAAGTACTATGCTGCGCCAGCCAACTTCTGGTATGTGTTTGGGGTATTATCTTTATTGGTACTGGTAAACCAAATAGTTACCGGTATCTGGCTAACTATGTCCTATGAGCCTTCTGCTGAAGGTGCTTTCGCTTCCGTAGAATACATTATGCGTGATGTGGAAATGGGTTGGCTGATACGCTATATGCACTCAACCGGTGCATCGGCTTTCTTTGTGGTTGTGTATTTGCATATGTTCCGTGGCCTTATGTACGGTTCATATCAAAAGCCACGTGAGTTGATTTGGCTATTTGGTATGGCTATCTACTTAGCCCTAATGGCAGAAGGTTTCTTTGGCTATCTATTGCCATGGGGACAAATGTCCTACTGGGGTGCGCAGGTAATCTTGTCTTTAGCTGGCGCTATTCCGGTAATTGGTGAAGACCTTATGACTTGGGTGCGGGGCGACTTCCTGATATCAGGTATTACCCTAAACCGTTTCTTCTCTTTACATGTTATTGCTTTACCCATCGTGATTTTGGCTCTAGTGGTTTTGCATATTCTAGCCCTACATGACGTCGGTTCTAATAACCCTGACGGTATTGATATTGAGAAGAATAAGGATGAAAACGGTAAGCCAGTTGACGGTGTGGCCTTCTTCCCTTATTTGGTAATCAAAGATTTGGTTGCTATTGGTATTTTCTTAACCGTATTCTGCCTCATTATTTTCTTCTTCCCAGAGGGTGGTGGCTACTTTATAGAAAAGCCAAACTATGAGCCGGCAAATCCACTTAAAACGCCTGAACATATAGCACCAGTTTGGTACTTTACGCCTTACTATTCCATTCTGCGTGCCATTACTTATCCTTTGTTTGGCATGGATGCGAAGTTCTGGGGTGTAGTTGCTATGGGTGCAGCCATTGCCATCTTATTTGTGATGCCATGGTTAGACCGTAGCCCTGTGAAATCCATGCGTTACAAAGGTTGGTTAAGTCGCATTTGGCTGATTATCTTTGTTATCAGCTTTATTATCCTTGGTTATTTAGGTACTAAGAGTGCAACCCCAGGTCGCACACTCCTTGCCCAGTGGTGTACCTTGCTGTACTTCTTGTACTTTATCCTGATGCCATTCTATACCCGAATGGAAAAAACCAAGCCAGTACCAGAGAGGGTAACAGACTAATGAAAAAGTTATTGCTAGTTAGTGCCCTGATATTGGCACCAGTATTTGCTTTGGCTGCTGGTGGTAGCAACGTTAAACTTGATAATATTCAAGTTGATGCCACCAACCATGAGTCTTTGCAGCGTGGTATGCAGCTTTATGTGAACTACTGTCTGGGTTGTCACTCAGCGCAGTATCAGCGTTATGAGCGTGCCGCCAGAGATTTAGAAATCCCAGCTGATTTGATGATGGAGCATTTAGTTCATTCAGGCCAAAAAATTGGTGAGCAGATGACTAATGCGATGGATGCTGACCAAGCTAAAGGCTGGTTTGGTGCGCCACCACCTGATTTGACTAATGAAGTTAACCTGCGTGGTGCCGACTGGGTCTACACCTATTTGCGCAGTTTCTATGTGGATGAAAGTCGCCCATATGGTGTTAACAATGTGGTTTATCCAAATGTGGGTATGCCTAATGTGTTAGCTGAAGTTCAGGGCATTCAGCGTAAAGGCTGTGGCCAAGTCCCTATGGTTGATGATAGTGGTAAGACGGTGTTTGATACTTTAACTGGTAAGCCCATGACTGAAGAAAGTTGTGAAGTGTTGCTAGTAGACGAGGGCACAGGTGAGATGTCACCTGCTGAATTTGATCAGGCTATGTATGACTTGACCAACTTTTTGGCTTATACCTCTAAACCTTACTTACAAGAAAGTAAAAGTTTAGGTGTTAAAGTGATTCTCTTCTTATTATTTATGACGGTAATTTTCTACTTCCTATATAAAGAATACTGGCGAGATATCCACTAAGTTAAGTTGGGTCGCTGCAAAGAGTTGCCTAACCATCGTTTTTAGAAAGGAATTTGTTTCCTTTACACGCGACCTTTAAGCATGAAAATTCGTGCTTGGGTCGCGTAATAGTTTACAATGCAAATGCATTAATTTAACAATATGAGGTGTAACCACAATGGGTGTCGTCGCCAAACGATCTTCTATGACCTTTTTCTCTGATGGTGCAAGCCACTATAGCCATCGTGTGCGTATCGTGTTGGCAGAAAAGGGGGTTACGGTCGATATTATTGATGTAGATGCGGATCATAAGCCCGAGGATTTGGCTGATCTTAATCCCTACAATAGCCTACCAACTCTAGTAGATCGTGATCTGGTTTTGTATGAAGCCAATGTTATGATGGAATACCTTGATGAGCGTTTCCCTCATCCTCCTCTGCTACCAGTTTATCCCGTGGCTCGGGCGGAAAGTCGTCTGTATATGTATCGTATAGAGCGCGATTGGTGTCGCTTGGCGGATTTAATTTTGACCTCAACAGATGATGATGAAGTCGAAGCCGCTCAGCAGGAGTTAAGTGATAGCTTAATTGCCACGGCACCTATTTTTGCCGAAAAAGACTTCTTTATGAGTGAAGAATTTACTCTAGTAGATTGTTGTATTGCTCCCATCTTGTGGCGCCTGCCACAACTTGGTATTGATCTACCAGAACAGCAAGCTGCGCCTATGCTTGAGTATATGGAACGTTTATTTGAACGTGAAGGTTTCCAAGAGAGTTTATCGGAAACTGAACGTGAAATTCGTATCTAAGGATTGGCGTTGATGCCTGTGACACCTAGTCGCCCCTACTTAGTCAGAGCCCTTTATGAGTGGATTCTGGACAACGATGATGTGCCTTATTTAGTTGTCGATGCTACTCTCGCTTCAGTGATGGTGCCAGAACAGTTTGTTTCTGATGGGCAAATTATCTTAAATATTGGTCCTACTGCTGTGCAAACCCTGCAAATGGAAGATGAGGCTATTAGCTTTAGTGCCCGTTTTGGTGGTGTGCCCATGCAGGTTTATGTGCCAATTCTTGCCGTTAAGGCTATTTATGCCAAACAATCGGGGCAGGGTATGGGTTTTGGCTACGAGCCAGGTATACCTGATCCAGAACAACCTTTACCACCCTCGAAATCTGGCCCTGATAAGTCTAAAGGGCGACCAAACCTTAAAGTTATTAAATAAGCACTTATGTTATTTTGCTAACTGATCTTAGAACCAATAAAAAAGGGTTAGATATTTCTAACCCTTTTTTTATAGGTGATTAATGCATATATTTCTTAGTCAATATACTCAAAGACTTTAACAATCTTTTGCACGCCTCGGGCACGACTAGCGATATCTATTGACCATTTTGCTTCTGCTTGGGTTACCAAGCCCATTAAATATACCACGCCACTTTCTGTAAATACTTTGACGCGAGTTGCAGGGAATTGTGTTTCGCCAATCATCATCGCTTTAACTTGGGTGGTGATTAATGCGTCATTGGCGCGCACAAGGGCTTTCGAAGTTGGTCCGATGGTTAATGCGTTATGTACTTTACGCACGTTTACCACAAGCTGAGTTTTGGCCCCTGCAAGCACACGTGTATCTTCACTGGGTACTTGACCAGTGAGCAAAACAATACCGTTAAATGAAACCACATTAAAGTGAGCATCGCGTAATAAGCTAGATGAGCGGCGGATACTGTCAGTAGCAATATTTTCTATAAGTTGATCATTATATACTGTGCCTAAGGAGCGACTGCCTTCATTAATTTCTATGGGCTCGCTACTGAGGTTAGCTGGAGAGCAAGCCACTATTAGGCTTGTTGCTAATACGACCATGGTTAATTTGCAAAATTGCTTAAACATACTCTTCATTGCTCCCAAATAGTTGGTAATCAATTAAATCACTTATCATCAATGCTACCATTAATTGTTGTTGAAGCAGGGTGGCAAAACGCTCACCCGGCACAGCGATAGTTATATCGTCTGGTACTAAAACTGCATCCAATTGTTGCATCTGTTGGCTACCAATGACAATCACCTGCATATCTTGTGCATGGGCGGCCTGTACAGCTTGCAAAACATTGCTTGAATCCTGAGGTCCAGCCAATACTACTAGCACATCTCCTGCTTGACCAAGAGTCGTTATTTGCCTTGCAAATAACTCTTGTTTTGGGTTTTGATGCATAAGAGTGCTTTGCAGAGCGCTATCAGCACCAATATGTAATGCTGGTAGGGCAGGTCGATCTTGTCCATGACGGGACATTAGAGCATTACATAAATGTGATGCGTTAGAACTATGGTGACCATCTCCACATATCAGTATCTTGCCATCATTGACCAAGCAAGCAAATAGTAGTTCCGCTGCCATGGTGATCGATTCAGGCAGTGTTTCCGCTGCTTCTGCACTCGCTCCCATATGGTCGTGGAAATGCGCTATAGTCAGGTCCTGCAGTTCCATAGTATTGGTCTTAGTCATTTAGTGAAAAAATATTTGTTAACCATTGTAGCTTAACTTGGCCCTGTGGCCTACCACTGACACAGATAAGATCAAAACTAGCGATAAAACCATAAAAATGAGGAAAGCGTTGCAGAAACGTTTGCGCCGCATAAATTAAATGTTGACGTTTTTGCGGGGTAATACTACTCAAGGCACCGCCCATGGCTTCACTGCGTCGATACTTTACCTCAACAAAGTGAATACTATTGTCACGTTTGGCAACTACGTCTAATTCGCCCCGTTGGCAGTGAAAGTTACGTGTGACTATATGCCAGCCTAACTTTTGTAAATGCAGACAGGCCTGTTCTTCAGCCCAGTCGCCCATCTGCTTGCTATAATTCATTGGTTCTGTACTTTGGGTTGACCACGTTGAAAACGCGCCCAAGTGAGATTAGCGGTAATACGGTTTTGCTCATCTAAACGTAATACCCCAGTCATACCCTCTAGCTTTGTGGTGCTAGAGATTTGCATTTGTTGTAAGCGGGGATATAACAAAAACGCATCAGCGCCAAGGGCAAATAAACGACTATATCTTTGGCTATTGGGCCAGATAGCAGCCACTTGTTGTGCCACTGTGTCTGGCTCAAGCATCCATGGTATATCGCTAAAATAAAGGCGATTGAGATCTCTATCACGGGTGGTCTTGGTTGGCCCCTGATAGGCATGATGGGTGGCATATACAGTAATATCACCAGCATGATGGAAGGCTAGTGTAGGCATTAGTTGGCGTGCATCTTCTGGTAGGGCTAATATCACCACTAGATCGACATCCTGACGGCGTCGCGGTTCAAACTTAACATTTGTCGCAATGGTTTTTTGTAATTCTTTGCGACGTAATTTACTCGTATCAGTCAGTAACACTTGGCTAATGCTGTCGGCGTGATCACCATCGCCAGTGAAGCTAACTTGCCCTGTTACTTGTCCGCCTAGGGCTTGCCATTGTTGTTGAAAGGCCTTGCTAGCCCTTTGTGACCAGTCACTATTCGCGGCAATGATTAAAGCTTGACGTAAACCCTGATTATGGCCACGAGTAGCGAGTTGGCGAGCCTCTTCCTCTATAGATAAACTAAATTGAAACAAGGTGTTTTGGCTAACTGTATTGGGCTCTGGCTCTGGCTCTGGCGCTGGCGCTGGCGCTAAAACTTGCTCCGGATAGTAAGAGGCGATGCTCCAATCTACTTGCGTTTCTGTTAATAACGGATCAGTAAGGCCATGATCAAGATTATCATTACGAATAAAGTTTAGTGCGAGTGTAGTTATATTGCGTTCTGGCAATTCATTAATCAGGTCAACTTTGGCCTTGTCTAGGGGCCCAATAACCAAGTCAACATTTTGATCTTCCAAGTCATAATATAACTGCTGCCAGTCTGCTACCCTATCACTATTGATAAACTCTAGCTGTGGCAGGCTATTACAGGGCTGTTCGCACTGTGTCATTGCTTGATAATAATTGGCCATAAAGCCATCGATTACTGCCTGACCAAGCTTGCCTAGGGGTCCACTAGTGGGTAACAGTAGTGCCAGTTTTTGATTTTCTCGAGGCTTTAATTCTACTAGTTTGGCAAGGGCCTTAGGTAGGTCAAGTGCTGCTGCATGCAGTGGGTATTGAAGTTGCCATGCCATAATGGCTGCTTGTTGTTGATCTAGATTAAGCAGGCCTTGGGTACTGAGTGCTAATTCTAACCAAGCTTTGGCATTGGGCTCGATAGGGCTATTTAAACGCGTTTTGAGCTGCTGGTTAGAAACCTGCATCAATAAATCCCAAATAACATCATGGTTAGCTGAGGAGACATCTGATGTCTGTAGTTTAGATCCATAGCGGTTAGTAATAGCAATTGCGGTTAGGGCCGCAGATAAAAATTGTTGGTTATCCGTATAAGCTTGTTGCAATAAGGTTAGGCGTTGATTTTGGTTGGCCCTATCTGGATTTGGATCTAGGTCTTGGGCTTGCTCTAGTATTTCAAGGGCTGCGTTGCTGTCTCCAGATTGCAGATAGCTTGTGGCCATAGAAGCAAAATATCGACTTAAGGATTGTGGTGGCAGTTTTTCTACTTCTATTTGTTCTAATAATCCCAAGCTTAGGTCAATATAGCCCGCTGCAAGCATACTGTTAGCTAAATCTAATAGCTGTTGCTGCTGTTGGGCGGGGGAGATGGCTGGGGGCTTGGGAGCAGTATTTTTTTTAGGTATAACGACAATAGAGGTTTTGTTTTCTTCAGAGGTTTGCACGGCGGCACTCTGAGGCGCAGCTTGTAAATCAGTGTCTTCTATTTTGTTTGGTGCCAAATCGGCTGGACCATTTGGTATATTGCCACTAGCTACCTTTTCTACTGGCACATGATCGGCTACTTCAACTATCTCGGCCGCTACCTCTACTTCGTCCATGGCTACTGTTGTATCTAGCTCAGCAATCTCGGCAATCTTTGGCTTGGCCGCTTCTGGTTTTTGTGGCGTCATATCCAAGTGAATAACCAAAGCATCTTGGGCTGGCTGGCTCGGAGGGGGCGCTGCTGGAATGGGGGTAGATATTGGTTCGGGTTCGACACTTATGCTGGGCGCTGATGTTGCCTGTGGTTGTGTATTTGTTTGGCAACCACTAATAATTACCAGACAAACTAGCCCCATTAGAAAATGCCAATATCCTTTGGCTCCCAGACTCTGGGTCAATTTGATAAGTATTAATGGGGAAGAATTAAACGTCATGGGTAATGGGGTTTAAAATTAGGTTACAATAACGTCTCTATAGGATAGTTGAGAAGGCGCTGCTGAGTTAGTTTAGACGCGTCATTTTAGAGAAAATTCCCTCTTCAAGCTAGATTATATGGATAACAAGATTAAAAGTAGATGAATAAATCCAGTTTATATGTCGTAGCCACCCCTATTGGTAACTTACAGGATATGAGCCCGCGGGCTATAGATACCCTCCAGCAGGTAGATTTGATTGCTGCCGAAGATACCCGTCATAGTGCTCATTTAATGCAACATTTTGGCATCACTACGCCTATGCTGGCGGTACATGAGCATAATGAGCGGCAACGTAGTGAGATGATTGTTGAGCGCCTGCAAACGGGAGCCTCAATCGCCTTGATTTCAGATGCTGGAACACCTCTTATTTCTGACCCAGGCTTTCATCTCGTGGCGGCTGTGCGTGCGGCTGGATTTGCGGTAGTGCCTATTGCTGGCCCTAGTGCCTTGATCGCCGCTTTAAGTGTGGCGGGTGTGGCCACAGATAAATTTACTTTTATGGGGTTTTTGCCGGCCAAGACCAGCCATCGGTGTCAGGTGCTAGCGAAGATACAAGATATTTCCCACACCCATGTATTTTATGAATCTCCCCATCGCATTTTGGCTAGTGTTGCCGATATGATTACTGTACTGGGTGAGGAAAGACATATTGTCGTAGCCAGAGAATTAACCAAAACCTTCGAAACTATTAAGGCTGGTTCGCTGGCAGCGGTAAAAGATTGGCTTACAGCTGACACGAATCAACAACGTGGTGAGTTTGTCGTCATTGTCACCGGAGCGCCAGAAACCGAAACCAAGGTTATGGATACTGAGACAGATAAGCTGTTACAGATTTTGTTGGCCGAATTGCCCATTAAAAAAGCTGCAGCTATGGCAGCTCAACTTACTGAGCATAAAAAGAAAGCCTTGTATGATCGTGCTCTGCAATTACAAGGCAAAATCTAGCCGCACTTTGCTCAATTGCTCGATAAGTAAAATTAACTTGTAATTATCGTGTATGGCCGCTATCCTGCCGCCTGAAAGTCCGCCAGACAGTCGCTGCTTGGAATTATCCAAGGGGAGGAAAGTCCGGGCTCCACAGGGTAAGGTGCCAGGTAACGCCTGGGGGGTGCAAACCCACGGCCAGTGCAACAGAAAGTATACCGCCAACCCCGCTTTATCGCGGGCGGTAAGGGTGAAAGGGTGTGGTAAGAGCGCACCGCGCTAATGGTAACATTTAGCGGCATGGTAAACCCCACCTGGAGCAAGACCAAATAGGGTTCCTATAGGCGTGACCCGCGCTGGAACCGGGTAGGTCGCTTGAGATTTGTGGTGACGCAAATCCTAGATGAATGGCTGTCCATGACAGAACCCGGCTTACGGCGGACTTTCAATTCTTCTCTTGCAATCATAAACGTTGCTTATGCTAAGCCAGATGCCTAGATTTTTAACCGCCTCTAACTCTATTACTGAGTCCATACCAGTCTGGCGTCTTGGGCAGCTTGAGTGTTGTGTCAAGGTGAGCAAGCGCAGACGAACAATTGGCTTTAAAGTGCAGCATGGGTTTATTACTCTGCAAGTTCCTTATGGGCTTGCA
>MDSZ01184418.1_pt1 | contig 17970 bp, 17 predicted proteins | sample 811201 | NCBI WGS metagenome assembly MDSZ01 (sample SAMN05326647, study PRJNA326480) | marine metagenome | isolation source: seawater | place: Indian Ocean: North | collected 2010
ACAAGGCGCTCCGGGCGCTGGCAATACCGCCGCCGGATTAGATACCGAATTTCAATACAACAACGGAGGCATTCAAGCTGGTTCTGCTAATTTCTTATATGAGCCTTCTCAAAATAGAGTTCATGTTAAAGACAATCTTCTAATAGATAAAACTGGCATTTTAGAAAGTCAGAAAGGTGGTGGGCAAGCCGCCTATATGTATGTAGATGGAACTAATGATGATTTTATCATTAGAAAAGAAAATCAAGACCTTCAAGTTATCATAGATGGAGATTTAGGAAATGTAGGATTACATCTTCCTTCAAATACTATTCCTTCGTATCCTTTAGATGTATCAGGCAGAGCTAATTTTAGAGATGAATATGGAGGAGGCGGTATTCTACTCGATCATAACTCAGCGGGTCAAGGATCAGATATATATGTAAAAGCTGGGGGCGTAAGCAAAGCTAAAATATCGGCTTATGACCATAGTTATCTCGGAACCGCTGGAAAGGTTGGTATCAACAAATATCCAACAGATTCTACGTTTGGAGATTTGATAGTAAATGGTCTTATTGCTTGTTCTGGGATTCAGGTTGATTTTACAGGCTCTCACCCAGTTGACTCGAACGCTGTAGGTAAACGCGGAGAAATTAGATTTGACTCCAGCACCCTATATATTTGTGTTAGCGATAACACTTGGCGGTCTGTAGCTTTAAGTAGTTTCTAAGATTTATTTTTTATATTTGACGCACAATTAATTTTTGTGTAATATATTAAGTAAATTTAATTGAAATGAACTCTAAAAAGAATACAACTGGGAAAAATGTCTCAAAAGGAACCACTAATGAAAAAAAGGGTAAGCTTTTAGACGCAGAAGAGACTAAGCCTTTAATGGCTGATTTTTCAGAGTCTTCCACGGCTAGCACAAGGACAAGGAGAAATGCGGCTAGCACTATCGTACGATCAGACAGATTTAAGAATATTAAAGACGGGCTTGTTCCATGGAAATATTCTACGGGTTCAAAATATCAACAAGGCGGAGTGGACGCCATCGACGTAGAGGAGGCTGTAGCTCTGTGTCAAAAAGCGTATTATAATTTTTCTGTTTTCAGAAACACCATAGACTTAATGACAGAGTTTTCTGTTAGCGATGTTTTTCTAAAGGGAGGAAGTAAAAAATCAAGAAGATTTTTAGAGGCTCTTTTCAAGAAGATGAATCTAAAGTCTTTTATGGATAAATTTTTCAGAGAATACTATCGATCTGGAAATGTATTTATTTATAGATTTGAGTCAACCCTACAAGAAGATGACCTCAGAAAAATAACTCAAACGTTTGGTGGTTCAGCAAATCAATCATTAGCAGCCAAAGTAGAAATTCCAACTAGTTATATAGTTTTAAACCCAGCCGATGTTAGATTAACGGGCTCTTTGTCTTTTTCTACTGGTAGATACTCAAAGATCGTAAGTAACTATGAACTCCATAGATTAAGAAATCCAGAGTCTGAGGAAGAAATCGAAATGATTAAGAATCTTCCTGATTCCACGAAGAAGCAGTTAGAGGGTAAAAGTACAAGGGTTATGATTCCATTAAATCCAGATAAATTTATGGGAATCTTTTACAAGAAGCAAGACTACGAGCCTTTCGCTGTCCCAATGGGATATCCTGTTTTGGAGGACATTAATGCTAAGTACGAAATAAAGAAAATAGATATGGCTATAGCAAGAACTATGCAACAAGCCATACTTTTGGTGACAATGGGAACCGAGCCTGAAAAGGGAGGAGTTAACCAAAAGAATTTAGAAGCCATGCAAAATTTATTCGCCAATGAGTCTGTTGGTAGGGTTTTGATTGCGGATTATACTACGAAGGCAGAATTTGTAGTTCCTAATATTGCACAGTTACTTGATTCCAAAAAATACGAAATCTTCGATAGAGATATTAGAATCGGTTTAAATAACATTTTACTTGGAGAAGACGAGAAGTTTGCTAACGCTAGCATTAAAGTAAAAGTATTTATAGAAAGACTCAAACAAGCAAGAGAAACATTTATCTCTGATTTCTTAATGCCAGAGATTAAAAGGATTTGTAGGCAACTAGGTTTTAAAAATTATCCAGTTCCACAATTTCAGGATATTGATTTAAAAGATGATCTTTCATATGCAAAGGTTTATACGAGACTTGTAGAGTTAGGATTACTAACCGCTGAAGAAGGTATCTCTGCTATGGAAACAGGTAGATTACCTAATTCCGAGGAATCCGTAGAATCCCAAGGAAAGTTCAAAGAGTTAAGAGACGAAGGCTTGTATCAGCCTATTATTGGCGGAGCAAAAACAGGAGATGCCGCTGAAGTTAGCAAGCCTACCGGAAGACCTTCTGGTACAGATGGAGTACCCCAAGAAGAAGAAAGGGGTCCCACTGACGTTCAAAACGATGCGCAGCCTTCTATTGCAAGTGAAGTAAACTTCAGTCTAGCTAAAGTGAAAGATAATTTAATCTTAGCTCAACATTTAAATTCTGACGTAGAGAAAGCTCTAAGGAGCAAACATAAGATTAAAAGGCTAACCAACAAACAGAAAGAAATAGCTTCTGATATTTCAGAGATTATAATGGCTAACGAAAGCCCCGAAAATTGGAAGTCGGAGATTAAAAATTATATTAAGTCTCCTATAGACAAGAACCCAGAACAAGTTAAAGAAATTAATAATCTTGCAGCAACCCATCAAGTTGATTATTACTTGGCTTCAATTTTGTTCGCTAGCAAAAAGGACAATTAAATTATGAATGAAGAAAACATGAATGACGACGTTATATCTTATAACTATGGTGGCGATGTTGATATTTCCCTACCGGAAATTCCGTTGCCTACTGTTCAAGACAAAAAAGACGACATAAAAGACGAGTGCGATGTAGCTTTTAAGTTTGCTTTTATTGGAGCAGGACAAGGCGGATCAAGGATCGCAGAAGCTTTTTATAATTTGGGCTATAGAAAATTATCCGCGATTAACACAGCTCAACAAGATTTAAATACGGTAAAGCTAGACAACAAACTTTGCATTGGCGAAGGAGGAGCTGGCAAAGACCCATCTAAGGCAGAGAAACTTTTTAACGAGAGAAAAGAAGACGCTCTAGATTTCATGAGGGATTCTTTTGGTGATGACATCGATAGAATTTTTGTCTGCGCTGGAGCTGGTGGAGGTTCTGGTGCTGGAATGTGTGAACCTCTAATTCATACGGCTAAAGAGCTACAAGGAATTGTAGGGGCTAAAAGCGACAAGGTAGGATGCATTTTAGCTTTACCAAAGCATTCAGAAGGCAAAAAGGTAAATGAGAATGCACACAATACTTTAAACAAGGTTTTGAAGTTAGTAGATGAAGGCGTTGTGTCTCCTTTAATTATATTAGACAATGAAAAAGTTCATCAACTTTATCCGGGATTGGCAGTAGCTCCTTTCTGGAGAACCGCTAACTCTAGCACTGCGGGGTTATTTCATTTGTTTAATATGACCGCATCCAAAGATAGCACTTACTCTTCTTTTGATTCTAATGACTACAAACAACTTCTAGATTCTGGCTTAATTGTGTTTGGGGCTGCACCAGTTCAAAACTGGCAAAATGCTTCTGACATTTCTAAAACTGTTAGAGAGAATCTGAGAAATAATATCCTATCCGGAGGAGTAGACTTAAGCACTGGCAACTCTGCTGGGGTAGTAATGATTGGAGGAAAAGAAGTATTAGATAACGTTCCTCAGGAAAACTTAGATAGAGCGTTTGATCAGTTGACTAGACTGCTTGGCCCTCATAGCGTGGTTCACAGAGGAATCTACAGTGGAGATAAACCTACTTTAACCGTCTATACATTAATCGGTGGATTAGGGACTCCAACAGAGAAAATTGAGGAATTAAAATCCTTAGCAGAAATAAGATAAATTAATTAAGTAATTTATTTTTAGAATTTTGATTGTAATATACATATCAATAAGAACACAGGAGATAATATAGTATGGCTACTAAAAACAATGATATTAAACCGGGCTGGAAAACTACGGAATTCTGGCTTACAAGTCTTACGGTTTTGGCATCTCTACTTTGGGGTGCTGATGTCGTAGACCCAGACTCTGCTGGAACAGCCAATAAGGTTTTTGGTTTTGTGGTTGCTGCGCTTGGCGCAGTGGGCTACACGGTTTCTAGAGGTTTAGCTAAAAAGGGTTGATAACTAATGTGGTTGACAGCCTTAATAAAGGCTATCCTAGATTGGTTAACATCCGAAGCTAAAAAGGATACCAAGGGTGGAGATGCTGACGCAACACCTCAGAGTCTAAAAGACAGGTGGCGTAGACGTATAGAAGAACAAGAAAAGAAAGTTAAAAAGAATGATAAAGATTCTAACACTTCTAGCTAGCTTGTTGTTTTTGTCTGGCTGCGGGTCAACGCGAGTTGTATTCGTAGACACTCAGTCTGATTTAGTTCGGATTGGGCCAGATGTTGAGGGCAGAGTTTATGTCCTCAAAAATGGAGAGTGGACTCTTTCTAAAAATAAGATGAAACTCCCAGAAGGTTGGTATGCTGGGGGCATCCCCAGAGAATAAAATAGGAAGTTTTCGCCAAACGGGACTTCCTTAGCTTCATCGTCCCAGCCTAACCCTCGTAAGATTTCTTTTCTTACGGGGGTTTTTTAACTTTCTAGGTGTAATAATATCAACGCAATATTTACGTTAAATGTTTGCGGTGTTATGAATATAAAACGAAAAAGTGGAACCAGAGGTAACCCTGCTCCTCCTCATTGTTTTTATCCGAATAGGGTATCTATGAGAGGTAAAATGGCTAATACTCACGACGGGAAAGCAGTGTTGATCTTTAGTGCTGTTGCTGTGTTTATTGTTTTGTATAGTATTTTGAGTGTAATAAATAGTAACCCAAAAACTAATGAAAACATTAATGAACAAATTGACATCATTAAAAAACGCGTTTTCAAAGTTTTTAAACAATAACCTAAACGAAATATTAGTTTTCGCCGTAACTTCTGTTGCGGCTTTTTTTATTTTTGTTTTCTTCAACATATCTAAATCGATAGAGAAGCATGATATTATGAAAGAAAATTCAGACCTCATGATTCAAAACTTAATGCTTAACTACAGAGATAAGCAGAGAGTTCTAATGCTTCAAAGACAGCAGATGATTATAGACGATTTGGAAAGATTTAAGAGAGCAATATTAGAAGGAAATTATACGCAAAATGAAAATACTAAACAAAGAGAACATAAAGTGGTGGGGGAGCCAGAAGGGCGAGACTTGGGCCTTTAAACAAAAGGGAGATTGGTATCTTCTAAGACCTAATAAAAGTCAGACTACAACAAAAGCAAAAGAAGAGCTCAAAGAACCCCAAGTCAATTGGAGGCATTTGGCTTTATCTTGCGTAATGGGAGGCATAATCGGTCTCTCTGCTTTTTGTTTATTTTTAACTTACATCCTATTGAAAAATGCAATTTAATTTTTTTAAATTGTATTTAGTGGTGGCGCTCTGTCTTCTAAATTGGAGTTGCGCTATTTTTCATCCCGACAAAGTAGAAAGAGATGATGATGGTTACTATTATCGACACTATTCATCTTGCGGCCCCACAGCTTTAAACAAAGCATTTAAAGAGCTTAATATAAATTTGGGGAGAAACAACATATCTAGAGATATTCAAGACTCTGGTAATATATTTAGATTTTTATTATCTCTAGTTCATTATGATACAGTTCAAATAACTTTCCCATCTGAAGTATATCAAGTCATTGAAGATAACGGTTTTAAAGTAATAGAATTACAAACTTTAGAGCAATTAGACTCTGAGGTTGATGTAGCTTTAGTATTGGTCGCTTCTAACTACTTAAAAGGACAAGCTCACTGGCTATGCTTTCCAGTTGACAAAAACATTGAAGATTTCTTCGGTAAAAGTACTAGAGTAATAAAAATTTTCTTGTTAAAAAAAGTTGACTAAGTACCAAAAAGATGTTACTATGTTCTCGTACTATGAATAGTAACATTATTAAACTCGTAGCAACTGGTGCATTTATTGCCGTTTTTTCGGTAGGATGTGCCTTCTCGCAAAAACTTCCTTCCGTGACGGTGGGGGGTGCAGCTAACAAGGACTCGGTTTTAGATGCAACTGCTGGTAAAACTGGCGTGTCTGTGACAGCTCCTCTTGTTAATGTTAGCGTTCCGTTCCCGACTTTAAAGGGAACAGAAGAAGAATAAGTTAAATATATATTAACACTTAACAAGCCCACACTTTACGTGTGGGCCTTTTTTTTATAAAAATCATTTATTTAAGTGTATATATTTGTATAACTATGCCTGAACACGAAGACAGTGACTTATTAGCGGTAGACCTATCTGCCAAGTTAATTACATTGTTTTCTAAAAAATCACGAGCCCACAATAAAAGTAATCCTGATAGTAAAGTATCAGCGAAAGAATTAAAAAGCGTTTTTATAAATGCTTCTTCTAATGAAAACTGTTTTATTGGTTATACTAAATTGCAATGGAGCGTAGCTAGAGTAAATACTTTTTTGAGGGTTCTCTCTGGAGATATTCCAGAATTAATTAAAGAAAGACAACACACCTCTTTAGGGGGATTGATTTTCGAAAGTAAAATAATCAAAGAGCAAAAAGAACATGATATTTCAGAGAACTGGGCTCCCTCATCAGAAGACTTAGCTCTTGCCAAAAAAGAAATAGAAGAAAACGAATTAAATTATAATTTTAAAGATATAAATGAATTATATTTAAAGGAAGAAGAACCAGTGGGATTAGTTTTTAATTTTGAATTATAAAGGATATATAAATGAACAATCAACAACAATTTGCAAGAGTAGCAGTTAAAGAAACAGCCGGAACTGTAATTATTCCATCCGGAGAGGCATATTCAGGAGTACATGGTGACGCCAAAGGAAAAAACTGTATAATGATTACGGCTATTTCCTCGAGGTCAGATACCACCATTCAAAAAGCTCATTCTACAGGCAACACAGACTTTATGTATCTTGGGGCTGGCAACATAACTTTTGATCCTCCCGTTCAAGTTCCATCAGCGCACGGAATAAGCAATAATACAAACTATATTACTGTAGCTTACTATCACAAATCTTTTAATACTATTTAAATAAGGAAAGTTCATTTATGAAAGAATTCAAATATAAAACTATTTTTAGCTCAGAAATTAAACCTTTAGTTTCTGAAGATAAAGATAAGCATCTGGCTTTGGCAAGTTTTTTGGACGTATCTCAATTTGTCCCTGAAATTGATACTGATAAAAATATTGACCTGCTTCCGATTGCTTTTAATGCCTGTGTCGCAAATAGAGTTAACAAAAACGACGATGTTGTAGATACGGAGACTGCTATTTCAATGGCGGAATATTTCATAAATAAACCTATTAATATCGAGCACGATAGAACCAGAGTTCTTGGCACGATCCTTTCTTATGGGTTTAGCGAGTTCGGTACGGACAAGCCTTTGACTTTGGATGAAGTAAAAGACCTTAACGAGCCTTTCAATGTTACCCTCGGTGGAGTCCTCTGGAGGGTTGTTAATAACAAGTTAACAGATGTAGTAGAAGAAGCTAGCGATCCGACTAGTTCGTTCTACAAAAAGATATCTGCTAGCTGGGAATTAGGCTTTGATAAGTACGAATTAGTTTTATTAAATGATTTCGAAAAAAACTTAGAAAAAGCTCAAGTTTTAGCTAATGATGATATCGATTCCCTTAAAGGTAATCTTAGAGCCTTAGGCGGGAGTGGAGAATACGAAGGAAAAAGAATTTATAGAAAATGCATCGGTTCTGTTTTGCCCTTAGGAATTGGATTGACAGAAAATCCTGCCGCTGATGTTAAAGGCGTGGCAACGAAAAAGACCAAAATTGATGTATGTGCAGAAGAAGAAGATATTTCAGAAAATGAAAACATTTCTGAAAAAATTATTTCACATCAGCAAAAAACTGATGTAATTGAAAGTAAGGATAGTACTATTATGAAAATAACTAGCATTAATGACATTAACGAGGAAACTCTCAAGGTTATTGAGGCTTCCGAAGTGTCTGATTTTATCGAGAGCGAGCTCAAGAAAGCTTCTGAGGATTTTGCCGCTGAAAAGACGGCCCTCGAAGATAAAGTTAATGCTGCTAAGGAAGAGTTTGATTCTCTTACGAAGCAACATAACGAAACAAAAGAGCAACTCGATCAAGTTCAGGAAGCTTTGGATACGCTTCAAGCAGAGAAAATTGAGAGGGAGAAACTTGACCAATTTAACCAACGTATGTCTTTATTAGACGATACTTACGCTCTTTCTGATCAAGAGCGCGAAATTATCGCTACTGACATTAAGGATTTAGATGAGGAAGGCTTTGCCGCTTATCAGTCCAAGATGGAAGTTCTTCTTAAAGACAAGAATAAAGAGACTTTAGCGAAAGAAGAAGCTAAAGCTTCTGAAGAATCTCAGGAAGAACAAGCCGATACCGAAGAGGTTGTTGCCTCTGAAGAAGAAGCCAAAGCTTCTGAAGAACAGTCTTTGGAGCAAGACGTTGTAGAGAATGCTGTTGACCAAGCTGAAAATGCTGGTGAAGAGATTCCTGTAACTACCGCTGCTGAAGAGCCAACAGTTAAGGAAAAATACAAAGATGCCTTTGGTATCGACAACTTTGAAATTAAATTATAAATAATTAGGAGAATATATTATGGCTAGTAACTTATTACCATTTAGAGATTACAGTGAGCATGATGTTATCAACTTGTTCACTTGGAGTGGAGCCGTTCCCCGTACCAAAGGTTGTGTCGTTAGAGTTGTTGCCGGTTTCGACAACACTACTGGCGTAGCAAGACTTGGAGACGTAGGCGCTAACCACGGAAACACAGTATCTGAAAGATACGGAGTTCACGCAAAAGTAGCTGCTGCTACTGGAAGTGCTCACTCCCCATTGGGAATGACTCTTTACGATGTGAAAGAAGAAGACGAGAATGGCGAAAAGCTTATCTTTAATCCCCGCAAAGCTGCGGAGATGGAGATTGCTCTTAGCGGCCAAGCAGTTCCTGTTGTTACTAAAGGAATCTTCCTTTATAGCGGCGGAAGCTTAGGTAGCGCAGTAGCCGGTTCCGCCCTTTACACCGACACCGCTGGTGAGTTGACCACTACCGATTCTGGCTCTATGCCAATCGTTGGTCGCGCTCTTGGTGCGGAAGACAGCAACGGACACATTCTTGTAAGAATTAACCTTTAATACTTATATTAGGAGACTATAAAGAATGAAATTACAATTAAAAAATACTCCAGAGCAGGTTGAGCTTATCAAAGCAATGGGTTCTAAGAACCAATTAGAAGCTCGTGAAGCTCAAGAAGCGTTCGCGGCTTTTCTCGGACCTGTTATTCAGCAAGTTATCAATCAAGCCGGAACCGCTGGTGCAGTTTATACTGACGCTCCGTTTGATGAAGATGATAGCCCTAGCTATCCGCTTGACTTATACTACAACGACAAGCAGAATCACATCTCTGTTTGGTCCCAAAGCATGGCCGGTGGTCTTCCCTCCAGTCACGTAGCCGGAGCAGCCGAGTTGAAAATCGCTACCTATCGTTTAGATAGTGCGGTTAATATGCTTCGCAAGTACGCTCGTCGTGCTCGCTTGGACGTTGTTTCCAAGTCTGTCGAAAGAATGAGCCAAGAGGTTCTTGTAAAGCAAGAGCGTAATGCTTGGGCCGTTGTTCTTAAGGCGTTGCAAGAAGCTAGCACCACTGTTGGTGGAGCTGCTACTGATCACGTTATTGACTCAGCTGCTACTGGCGGAGTTTTCCAGATGGAAGATATGAACAAGCTTATGACTCATGTTCGTAGGCTCAACGAATCTTTCGCTGGCGGTACTCCCGACAATGCTTATAGCCAAGGTCTTACCGACCTTTACATGAGCCCTGAGATGATGGAGCAAGTTCGTGGATTTGCTTATCAGCCAATGAACACTCGCGCTGCAATGGGTCAAAGTGCTGCCGCTGAGAACTCCAACGGTATCGCTCTCCCTGATAGCGTTCGTGAAGACATCTTCCGTTCTGCTGGAGCTAGCGAAATCTACGGCGTTGCTCTTAATGAGCTGTTGGAGCTCGGTAATGGCAAGAAGTACGTTACCTTGTACAACGAGTTAGGAACTAACGATGTAGGTCACGACTTGATCATCGGTCTTGATAACAGCAAGGGCGCGTTTATTCGCCCTGTGGCTGTTCAAGCTGAGTCTGGTGGCACGTTCACCGCTCTTGCTGATGACCAGTGGAGTCAGCGCTCTGAGAAGCTCGGCTTCTACGGATTCCTCGAAGAGGGCCGTGTTTGTATCGATTCTCGCGCTATCGTTGGTCTTAACGTCCAGTCTTAATCTTAAAAGATTAATTAAATTAAACAACCCCCGCCTTCGGGCGGGGTTTTTTATTTATTTTTTTAAAAATACACAATTGAAGTGTATAATTATGTGAAGGATTAAGGATTATGCCTAAAAAAACTACTAAAAAAGCCATCGCCTCTAAAAAATCTAAATTAAAGGATTTAGATCAAACTCACGGAAAACAAGACTCAGCACCAAGAACTCTAGATCAAATCTGGGGTGATACAGGATTATGGAAATACAATACCACAGATGAGAAAGAATATACTAAACAATTAGAAGAAATGTCTATGGTTGATATACAAAACCACGCTTCCGAAATGGGTATTATTCCAACTCCTAATAGAAATAATTTAGTAAAGAAATTAATTTCTGAATTTAATAAACACACTAGTCAATATTTGCCGATCAATGTAAAATCTGAAAAAGAAGATTCTGGCATTTCAGCCGAAGCTGCAAAAATTCTTAAGGAAGGTCAATAAAACCTTCATAAAAAAAGTTTTTGTAGTGTAATATTAAATATATTATGGCTACGAGTTATGATATTAATTTGACGAGAGGTTCCGATTTCAATGTCCGCTTGGTTGTGAAGGATGATAACGGCACTAGTGTAAATCTGTCTGGATATAGCGCTAGCGGCCATCTTAAAAATAAATATTCAGATACAGGTAATCTTCTTAATCTTAGTCCAGTTGTTGTGTCTGGAGTCGGAGGAGCAGGTTACGTTAGTGGGTTTATAGATTTACATTTACCCGCCGCACAAACCACAGGCCTACCAATTACTCAGGGGGTCTACGACATTGAAATATATCAAGGAACTTACCACCAAAAAGTAATTATTGGTCAAGCTAATATCTATCCTGAGGTGACTCGGCCATTCGGCTCAAGTTATACCGAAGAAGGAAGTTATGAGTAATGGCTAATATCTCTGGAGTACAAGTTATAGTAGGCGGAGTAGGCGGTCAAAAGCCTATTGTAAGTGCATCCGCCCAAATTCCCGGTGTCGCTGGAAAACCGGGACCAACAGGACCAACAGGGCCACATGGAGGACCTCCGGGACCAGTCGGACCCACTGGAGCCACAGGCCCAATTAGTACGGGTCCTATTGGCCCAACCGGACCTCAAGGAGAACAGGGTGCAAGAGGTGGCTACAATCCTACTATAATTGAATCTCACAGATTCACTGGTAATGGACTTGCTACTGATTATTATCTTGATGGATTTATTTCTGGAGAAGGTTACGCAATGGTCAGTGTCGGTGGTCTTATCCAAGACCCCGTTAATGATTATACAATAATTAATAATTCTGGTGTTAGATTTAACACTGCCCCACAATCTCAAGAACAAATAGAAATTAGACATTTTAGAGGGCTCTCTGTATATGGAGACTCTCCTTCGCAAGGCCCTCAAGGACCTACAGGACCCGCAGGAGCAGACGGACCTCAAGGTCCTACCGCTGGTCCATCTGTTTTCAGAAACTATGATATTATAATTTCTGGATCAAAATATTATATTGATGATACTCTAACTCCCGATCTAACTATCTTTAGAGGTTTAACCTACTACTTCAAACAAACTGGTAGTTCTAACTTAGGAAATTTATTTAGAGTTTCAACAGCTCCAAATGGAATATGGGGAGGGAGCCCACAGTATAGTCAAGGTTGGACGGAAAATGGCGCTGCCGGAAGCACTTTAATAACAGAATTTCAAGTTCCTCATGACGCTCCAGATACTTTATATTACTATAACGTAACTAGTTCAAGCACTTCTAATAACAAAAAAATCTCAGTCAAAGATATAGGGGGAATAACTGGGCCTACGGGTGGCGGTGGAGACGGATCAACTGGCCCAACTGGACCTACCGGAGAAGGAGCTGCGGGGCCTACGGGGCCTACGGGGCCAGCAGGAGAAACCGGAGAAAAAGGAGAAACCGGCGAAGGAGGTCAGGCCACCGCCAAGACTTATGCGATTACTGTTACCGGGGGTAAGTTTTATGTAGATGGCGTATTACAAGATACTCTGAATTTAATTCGAGGACAAAAATATATTATTGATGTAAGTGACTCTTCTACGAACAGTCATCCATTCTGGATTCAAACTACAGATAACGGAGGAGCTTACGATTTTGCAAATGTTTACGGTTCTGGAACTGGTCCCGGAGGTCCTATAACAAATAATGGAGCAACTAGCGGATCAATTACTTTTGAAGTTCCTTATGATGCTCCTGACACTTTATATTACAGATGCCAATATCACTCTGGAATGGGTGGTGTCATTAAAAGTAAAAATCTTACTTCTGATAGCATTTCTGGTTTGAAAGGCGATACTGGACCCGTTGGACCAACTGGACCAGCAGGAGAAGGCGGCGGCGGAGGCGGCGGTGGAGCAACTGGTCCCACCGGAGCTACTGGAGATGATGGGGCTATAGGTAACAGAGGTCTAACCGGAGAAACTGGACCAGCGGGTGGAGCTGGACCTCAAGGGGTTACAGGTCCTACTGGAGAAGGTGCAGGACCAGCCGGACCCACGGGTGAAACCGGAGCTACGGGAGAAAAAGGGCAAACTGGAGAGCCCGGTTCCCCCGGTGGCGCTACTGGAGCCACTGGCCCTACTGGACCTGATGGAGCTGCTGGAGTTACAGGGCCAACTGGAGGCACGAACACTATCACTGGTGCAGCCTTTGCTGCTTATGTTGACAATCAAGTATCTCAAGCAATAACTGGTTCTGTTTGGACTACTTTAACAGGTTTAAATGTAGACTCTACAGATGGAGGAGTTTATAGGGGAGGATTTGATACTGTCAACAGTTGGACGAGTTCTCAATTACAGTCAGGAACTTGGTATCCGTCTGTTGCTGGAAAATATCTAATCCAATCTAGAATTCAATATAAGAGTTATCCTCAAAACGATATAACCGCGAAGGCTAGAATAAATTCAAGTATTAGTGGAGGAACTATTTTAGATTCGGACACTGTATTAATATCTAAACCCGGAGGAGTAGCTGATAGTGGCACAGGAATAAATTATTATGAAGAGCCTTCTTTATTGTGTTCTACTTTAGTAGATGTACCTGCAACAGGAGAATATTATTGGGTTAATACATACCACAGTGCTACAGGATCGGCTACTGGATATTTAGATGGAATTCATTACTCTGCCAAATTACAAGCAAGTATATGCGGCGGATCAGATGGAGAGCGTGGAGCTACTGGACCAGAGGGAATTTTAACCGTAGGAAATACACAATCCGGATTTTCTTTCACTCCTGATGCTTCATTAACGGGAATTTTTGATTACATATATACAGGAGCAGCAATATTAAATGCTCCGAGTAATTTAAAAGCTGGACAAGAAATAATGGTTGTACTAAGGCAGGGAGGCAGTGGTAATAATTCTATGTCATTTAGTTCTAAATACTTTTTCACTGATGGATATTCAGATGTATATACTCACAGTGGTGCAATTGATGCAATTAGAGTTAGAAATATTTCGGGTGCAGGAATAACTTCAGGTTTCTTGTTAACTGAGATGTTGAACGACTTAAGTTAACGAGAGATGTCTTTTAGAAATACAGAAGGAAAAAAGATATCCCAACTAGCTCGCTCAAGAACCGCGCAGCGGAGAAGGCAGCAAAGTTTGGGACAAAATCTTCTTTTGTATTTAAGAGGAAATGTAAATCTTGGTAATACAATTCAAGATTTTTCTATGTATGATAAAAAGGTTCTAAACCTTAATCAATATAGTAATCATGTAAAATCTTATAAAGCTTACTTACTTTCTGGAAGCATTTATTTACAACAAGCTAGAGATGAAGATAACGAAGATTACAATTACAAACATAGTTTAGCAGAAGAAAAGCCAACAATAATATTATTTAAGGGTTTAAATCATCTTTTTGATTTATCACACTTTCCAATAGAATCAACTGGTTTTTTGGGTACAGGAGCCTTTGGAACAGGAGCTGGAGGCACAATGCCAGATGGAACTAATCCATCTGGAACTTATCCATCTGGAACTCATCCCGGAGGCACTAGCCCAAATGGAACATATCCAAGCGGAACTTATCCTTCTGGAACTCATCCCGCTGGAACTCATCCTGATGGCACAAAAGAAAATGGAGAAAATCCAAGCGGAACTGGCCCAGAAGGAACTATGCCGAGTGGCACTCATCCGGGTGGAACGTATCCGGCAGGAACACACCCAGATGGAACTCACCCGTCAGGAAGTGGAACAGGCCCTAATGGTACATACCCTGCTGGAACTCATCCTGACGGAACATTACCAGAAGGCTTTACTGGCACTGGAGGAAACGGAACTGGGCCAAATGGTACAATGCCGTCTGGAACTTATCCAGATGGAACTTATCCAGATGGAACTGGCCCATCAGGAACGTATCCGGGAGGAATGTATCCCGATGGTACAGGTGCTGAAGGCACGAATCCTAGCGGTACTCAAAGATTAGGCACGGGTCCTTCTGGAACTGCCGTAGATGGCACAGGCTTAGGTGGAACTCAACCAGCGGGAACAAAGCCTGTTAACGTATCTGGTCGATGCAATCTTAAATTTTCCAGATTAAAAGACGGCTGGAGAGGCTCTGCGTCTGATAACACCGTAATCACTTCTTTTAAAACTGACTCTGGTCTAAAAATACTACAAGTTAAAAATGCGAGAATAACAGGAACCTCTGGAGGAACTCCTACTGAGCATTTAAGAACTATTTATTGGTATAAAACAGATTTAGATTTAAATCAAACAGGCCCCGATAATCAACATTCCTACACTGGTTCATCTTGGCCTTATGTATTTGTAAATGGAGATATAGAATTAGATGAACATTCAGAATTAGATAGTAGCAGATTTACAAAAGGTAGTAGTGATGAATTATTGGTTGATGGATTTCCTGTATATCAATATGTAAATGACGATAGAGACGAAGCTTCTGGAGTAAATAGTAATTGGTTTGCAATAGACGGAGATAATGCCGACGCTCAAAATAAAGTTGAGTCTACGGCTACAGCCTCAGAAAATGCTTGGGATTGGACCAATGGTGTTACTCAACTAACTGATAACAAGATTAATTTTAAACCGCCTTATACATCACCAGCTTTTCTTTATTATTATGACGAGCTTCAGCCCGGTTATGGAGGAAGGATATCTGTAGCTAATCATGCTAATGTAGAGTATTCGGAAGACTCTCCAAGCTTTACTTATTCTTATGGCTTTAATAAAAACGAAGCGATAATTTTACCAACGACTGGTTATCATAAATCAAATGATTTAATCATATCAGAAAGTAAAGAAAATTTTTCTATTGGTTTTTGGGGAAGGTTAGAAAAAACAGGTGTTAGTGATCCTCAAGATCAATATGTTTTTGACTTCGGTAATCTTCAAGGATTTTTTACTAATTCAGGAACCAAGTTCGTTGTATCTGGGATAAAAGCGGAAAAACCTTATCATAATTATATTCTAGAATCGAAGACCGGGTTAGCCTCTAGGAGTTGGAATCACTACTCTGTAACTAGAGAAGGTAGCAATTTAATATTACATGTTAATGGCAAAAGAAATGACTCTATAGATTTATCACTTGTTGGTTTTGATAACAAAGAGTTTCCAACATATTACAACTCTAAGCCAAGAATAGGTGATAATGGGTACTTTAATACAATAGGTTGTTCAAGAAAACTAGATAGATTTTTAGAAGGAAAAATAGATGACTTTGTATTCTATGATACAAATTATTATCCTAACTTTTATTACGAGCCAGAGAAGTCATTATCTTCCGGAGAATTTCCTAGACGTAAAACTTCAGCAAGTAAGCAGGGAATATTTGCTCATTTAAACAAATTCATAGATGTTTATTCTACTTTCGTAACAGACAGTAGTTCGAATTTTGCTTATCCAAGTGATGATTTCAAAATTAATAAAGAGACGGGAATTTTTCCAGATACGCAATTCATTTTTCCCAATCAAGGAAATGATGTAATACTATCCGCGTTTTACGAACCAGACTTTCTTGATCCAGAACAGCAGCCAGAAGTAATTTTTTACAGAGAAACTGGAGACGGCAAAAAGGTTGAAGTAGCTAATAATAGAGATTCAAAATATTATCCAACAATAACTCCTTGGAAATTAGGTTCATCAGAAGGCAAAAGAGGTAAATATCAAGTTACTCAAAGTTTACACAAGCAATCAAACGGCGCTGCTCCAGAAACTTTATACTATACAACTGGAGACATTTCTAGAAATGCTTATCACTTAGTAATTAAAAATATCGTACCAGAAGATCATGGTGTTTACTCTGCTTCATTTAAAACTGATACTCGATGCTGGACCTCTGAAAAAACAGTTAATGTATATCAATCTAATTCCGCACGAGATAATATCCCACGGATAGAGACTAAAGAACCTTTAGTAAGAAGATACGCTTTATTAGGTGGAGGTAATGTAGAAACAGGTCCTTGGTATAATAACGATCCTGACGCTAGTCAAAGTTATTGTAGTTTTTCAGAAAAGCAAAAAGGTGAGATTGTAGCGTGGAAAGTCTCTGGTTGGTTACAAGAGTTACCTTCTTTCAGTAGTCCTTCTGAGCCCGAGGTTTATCCCGGAGACGAGTCTAGTTGTATGGCTGTATATGCTATATCTAAAAACACAAACATGTGCGGGACGGATTCCCCTGAGGAAATTTACGCGAGAATATCTTACGACGACTTAGTTGCTCAGGGCATAGAGGCAATTCCTACTGAGGCTGGATTTAAACAGCAATTTGGATATAACCTAGCCCCTCTCGTTTCAGGCTTGCTTCCTTTCTGTCCGGGACACAGAGAGCCCGAGTTTTGTATTAAGATTGTAGATGAGTGTGCTCCTTTAATAGCTGACAGAGTTAGTGAAGAGGTATTTTGCTTTAGTGAAAATGATGATTGTAAGTCGAGAGACTGTGAGTGTCCGGAGTATCCTGATGTTTTTATATCTGTAGAAACGATTGTAAAATCAAATATAAATTCAGATTCTCATAATATATGGTCAGTTGAACCCTGTGAGTTTGATGATAATCAGTATTCTTTATACATAGAAGCCTACAATAGCGCTGGTGATAAAGACCTAATCAAAATAACAGAATTTAACAGAAATCCAAGTTCAGATTTATTTCAAAATATATATACAGAAGAGTACTGTAATTTCCATATAGATTTTGGAGCTGATGGTTGTCCTTTAGAGAAAATTGAAGAGGGGTATCCTACTTTTAATTCTCCTCCAAAATTAGGATTGGGTACATCTGTAAAATTCGTAGTTCAATCTGATAACTCAGATTCATGTAGTAGTGTATATACTAACGTATTTTTAGTAGACGTTCCCTGTAGATCAGGAACTGGTCCAGAAGGAACTGGTCCCGGAGGTACGCATCCCGGTGGAACGCACTCCGGTGGAACTAGCCCCGGAGGAACCAAGCCCGGAGGTACACATCCGGGAGGAACACATCCGGGCGGAACACACTCCGGAGGAACTGGTCCCGGTGGAACGAACCCCGGAGGAACTGGTCCCGGTGGAACTCAGCCCGGAGGAACCAAACCCGGTGGAACCAAACCCGGTGGAAC
>MDSZ01190879.1_pt1 | contig 17961 bp, 15 predicted proteins | sample 811201 | NCBI WGS metagenome assembly MDSZ01 (sample SAMN05326647, study PRJNA326480) | marine metagenome | isolation source: seawater | place: Indian Ocean: North | collected 2010
TGCAGAAAATGTTACAATCAAAAAAAATAAACTAATTTCAATTGGTGGAAAAATAACAAAAAAATTACCTAAATATCAATACATGGGCATTCTTAAACTGAAATATACTGATTTTATAAAACTAAAAAAATTTTTTAAAAAAATCAATAATTTTAAAATAGATTTTACAAATTTCATAAATATGTCTCTTAAACATGGAGTCATTGATTTGGAAGTTGTCAAAACAAATAAATTTTGGCTTGAAATCGACACTAAGCAAGACATTAATTTTGCAAAAAAACAATTATGGTAATTTGGATATTAGGATTATCTGGTTCTGGCAAATCAACTTTAGCCAAAAATATAATTAAAAAGTCCAAAAAAGTAAGATTTGTACATGTAGATGGGGACTCAATAAGAGGAATTTATGAGAAAAAATTAGGACATACTTTAAAGGATCGTGAGATTAATGCCTCAAGAATATCTAAATTAGTCAAATATATTTCAGATCAAAAAATAAATGTTTTAGTTTCAGTTTTATCTAATTTTCCAAAATGGTTAAAGTGGAATAGAAAAAATATCAAAAATTATTACGAAATTTACTTAAAAACCGATTTAGATATTTTAAAAAAGAGACGAAAAAAACTTTATTCAAAAAAAATCAAAAATGTAATTGGAATTGATTTAAAATTTAATGAACCAGTTAAGCCTAATTTAATAATTGAAAACTCAAATAATAAAAAAGACATTGATATTAACACTAAAAAGATTTTAAAAAAAATAAGATAATAATTTGAAAGTATTAATAGTTATAATTTGTGTTTATTTTTTTTGTGAATTAATAATTTTATATTTTATCAAAAAATCTAAAGATATAAAATGGATAATAACAAAAAAAAATCTAAGTGAACTTTTTAATGAAAAAAAATTTTTAAGATTTAAAAGAAAAAATTTTAATTACAAACTTGGATGGAACAAAAAATCTGAAATAAAAAACTTTGATTATTTAAATAATAAAAAAATATTTTATTCTATTAATAAGAAAGGATATAGGAATTCAAAATTTTATAAAAAAAAAAACAAGATTATATCTTTTGGTGACTCTTATACTTTTTGTAGACAAGTTAACAATCATGAAACATGGCAAGAATTCATATCAAAAGAAAAAAATATTTTCGTATCAAATTTCGGTGTTGGAAATTATGGACTGGATCAAGCATATTTAAAATATTCAGATCAATCGAGTAAATATAAAAATAAAAAAATTATATTTGGAATAGTTCCTGAAACTATATGTAGAATTCAATCTTCATGGAAGCATTATTTGGAATTCGGTAACTTGCATGGATTCAAGCCATATTGTAAATTAGAAAATAATAAAATAATTATCAAATCTAACCCACTAAAACGCAAAACAAAATTCTTCGAAATTGATAAAGTGATAGAAAAAACTAAATCCTTTGATAGGTTCTACAAAGATAAATATTTACAATATCTTTTCAAGTTTCCATATGTTATGAGTTTTTTGAAAAATTTTAGTTTTAATTCAAAAGTTTTTTATAGAATATTTTCTTCGAAAATTTTAAAAAATGAACACAAATTAAATGAAAAAATTTTCCAAATAGTTATGAAATCAAATATAAAAATATCACATAACTTATATAGAGAAGAATATTCAAAAAAACTTCTTTTTAAACTTTTAACTAAAATAAATAACGAAGTCTCAAAAAAAAATAAATGTTATTTTATTATATTTCCTCAACTATTTGATCTAAAATTACCCTCTAGACAAAATTATCAAAAATTTTTTCATAATTTAGATAAAAAAATTAATGTTCTTGATTTGACTACTCATTTTATAAATAAAAAAAATTATAAAAAATTATATATAAATGATAAATATGGTGGTCATTTAAATAAACGAGGAAACGAATTTGCTGCAAAAATTATAAATAAATATTTAACTTAATCATGAGAGAAACATACAGATCTGAAGACAACAAAACTTATTGGACTAAGAGATGGGATAGCATTGAAACTGATGAAATGATGGAAAATAAAGAAAAATACCCATTAAAGTACACTTTGGATGCTATTTCATATCAAAATAAAGACCAAAAAATTTTAGAAGCAGGTTGTGGAGCTGGAAGAATATTAAGTTATCTTCATAATAATGATTATAGTGTTGTTGGAATTGAATTTATAGAAAACGCTGTTAAAAAAATTAAATTAAAAAATCCAAATCTTGAAGTTTACACTATGGATATTACCAAAACCTCATTTAATAATGAAGAATTTGATACAATTTTAGCTTTTGGTCTATACCATAATTTTCAACTAGATGATTTAAAGAAATCTCTAATTGAAACAAAAAGAATTTTAAAACATAGTGGTATTTTGTGTTTTTCTTTTAGAGCTGATAATATTCAAAATCTAATTTTAGATACAATTAAAGGCAAAAAAAGTAGTAAATCGAAATTTCATAAGCTAAATCTTAAAAGAAATGAAATTGAAAAAATATTAAATGATGAAGGACTTAGAATAATCAAAAGTCACTATGTTGTTAATATGCCATTATTATTTCACTTCAAAATTTTTAGATCTCAAGACCAAAAAAATTTTGATGAACATGTTGGAAGAAAAAAAGGTTATTCACTAAATCTTATTGGAAAAATTTTAAATAAATTATTATTATTTTTTTTTAAAAAACACTATTGCAATATTCATGTATTTTATTGCAAAAAATCGAATAATTAAATTATAATTAAGTGAATAATCAATTTAAAAAAAATCATCTATATATATCGACTTATCATTTTATAAGAAAAAAAAAATGAAAATTTTTACAGAAACATAAATTACCTTGATTTTGATAAGTTTAAAATTCAAATAAATAATTTTGAAAAAATATTTAATATAATAGAATTTGATGATGCGCTCGATATTTTAGGTTCAAATAAAAAATATAAAAAACCTTTTTTATTATTAACTTTTGATGATGGTTATATAGATCATTATAAATACGTATTACCTTTTCTATTAAAAAAAAAAATCAGAGGATTATTTTACCCATTTTCAAATAGTGAAAAAAAAGGATTTATTACAGATACAAATAAATTGCATTTTATTTTAGCAAGGAACAATAAAATCGAAATGATTGAAAATGAGATGTTAAATTATCTTAAAAATTTTACAAATTTTGATCTTAAAAAAATTAATATTGCTAGAAAAATAGTATACAAAAATAGAAGGTATGATAATCAAAAAGTTTCATTCTTAAAAAATCTTTTACAACATTATTTACCATCAAAAATAAGATATAAAATAAATGATTATTTGTTTCAAAAACTTGTCACAAAAGACAAATTAGAATTTTCAGAAAAATTGTATCTTAAAAAAAAACATTTAAAAGAAATGAAAAATTACAATATGCACTTTGGCTCTCATGGCTCTTCACATAATTACTTGGGTTTTATGAGCATTAAAGAGCAAGACCATGAGATAAAAAATTCTTTGGTTTTTTTAAAAAATCTATTTCCTAAAGAAAATAATTTTTCTATTTGCTATCCTTATGGTTCTTTTAATCAGGAAACTTTAAAAATTGTAAAAAAATATAATTTTATGTTAGGACTATCAAATTCTTATGGATCAACAAATTTGTTAAAAAAAAAAAATATATTTACTCTACCTAGATACGATACGAATGATTTTAAATTTACTTAGACTAAATTTTTTGTAATAATTATTTTTTCTTCATGTTTGTTAACTTACACAACTTCATTTTTTTTCATTTCTACATTTTTTAAAAGTCATATTTCATTAAGATTCTTTAAAATTTCTAAATGTTTTCTTCCTATTGAACCAAAGCTAATTAATGTAGCTGTTATTAACTATTCATTTTATTTTTTTTACTTGTTTATTTTCAACTTTATAAATTTTATTAAATTTATCTAAATTATTATTTCTATGTGAAATAACTATAATTGTTTTTACTTTTTTATTACTAATTAAATTTGATATAACTTTACTCTCACTTTCTATATCAAGTGCATTTGTTGCTTCATCTAAAATTAATATTTCAGGTTTACTATATAGTGCTCTTGCAATACCTATTCTTTGTTTTTGCCCACCAGAAATTTTGGTACCATAATGTCCTGCATTAGTATCGAGTCCATCAGGTAATGAATTGATAAATTTTTCAAGATTAGCAGCTTTAATAACCTCCTCTAAAAGATTTTGATCTATCTCTCTGCTATCAACGCCAAAAGCAATATTATCCCTCACGCTTTCGTCCATCAAGTAAACATCTTGAGGCACATATCCTAGTTTAGAATACCAGCCTAAAATATTTTTATTAATGTCATTCCCATCAATGGTAATTGATCCTTTTTGGGGAGATAAAAATCCTAAAATCAAATTTATTAATGTCGTTTTTCCAGACCCAGACTCACCAACGATGCATATTACGTCGCCCTTATTAATGGAAAAGTTTACATCTAGTAAAGCCTTAGTATCAGACTCTGGGTAAGTAAAATCTAAATTATTAACATTAATGCTCTTATTAAAATTAAATTCTATTAAATCATTTCTTTTATAAACTTCTTTTTTTTCTGAAAATACTTTTTTGCTTGAATTAATTTCTTTTAAAATTATATCCAGGCTTGGTGAAAATAGCTTTAATGAGTGTATAGAGGTAGTTATCGCAGTAAATGCTGGGATAAATCTTATACAAGCTGCTGCTAAAAGAGCTATTAAAGGTATTAATTGACCATCTGTATCATAAAAATACATCACAGAGGAAAAACTAGATATCATTAATACCGCTATTACCTCAAGAAAAAGCTTTGGAAATCTTGAAATTATATATGTGTAAAAATATAATTTTTCAATCGTCATTATATTTTTAAAAAAATGATCTTTAAAAAAATTTTCTTTTTGAGAAATTTTTATTTCTCTAATTGACGAAAAACTTTGATTAATAATCTTAAAGTTTTTTGTATGTTCTGTTTGTAAAGCTTTACCTTTATCGGCTAATGATTTTTTATAAAAATGGTAGAAAATGATAGTGGTTAACGAAAAGATCAAAAATGTTATAGAATAAACTATAATATTTACAGACATTAAAACTATTAAAACCACTAAAACTAAAAGAGCTTCTCTAAACATTAATAAAAAAGATTGTATATACCTATAAGATAAACCTAAGTCGTGGTTTAAAGTTTTTATAAAAGTTGCTGGATTTGAGCTTACGTAAAATAAATAATTTGAGTATATATAATGACTAAAAAGTTTTTTTGAAGTATTTTCTCTTAAAGTTTTCATTAACTTTGCCTCAATATATATTAAAAAACCTAAGAAAACGTTTTTAGTCAAAAAAGCTAAAAATAAAAATATTGAACCATAAAGAAGAATATTTTTTTCATTTATTTTTTCTAAAATATCTAATTGTAAAAAAGGTGGTATTTTATCTAATAAACTTTCTGGATTTGTAATTAATACAGCAAAAATTGGGACAAATCCTATCCCAATCATTTCAAAAATTAAGATTAGAAAAATAAGTAGGACCAATAAATATATTTTATTTGTTTTTCCTGTTGTTAATAAAGGTTTTAATCTTTTGATCATTGAATAAAACTAGACACCAATTATTTTCATTATTTGATATTATTTAATTTTTTCAATTTCTTTTTTTAGCTCATCATATTCTTTCATCTTTTTTTTTATGAATATGAGAGATAATTTTGTTTTTTGCTGAATTCCCTTAGGTGTAAGCAAATATCTGTAAACCAATTTATTTTTATTATTGGCGAAATTTTTAATTTTTATATAACCTTTGCCCTTTAAAGCTCTTAAACAATAATTAAGCTTACCTAAACTAAAATTTAGTTGTTTAGCTAAAGCTCTTTGAGCGAGCTCTGGCTTTTTATCAAGAATTCTTAAAACGTTTAAATGATCGTCAGTTTTCATTGTTGTTCAAAAATTGAACGATAGTAGATTTTAATTATTTTGTAAATCAATTAATCACATATTTTTTATGATTAATATTGATAATTTATTTTTTTTAGGATAGTACGTGACAAATAATTAATACTTATGCTAAAACTTTCCTTAAAGCGAATTAAAGAAGTACGATCTTGCAAACTTAAAAGTTTTCAATTTACAGCAAAAAACAACTTAGTTAATCAAAATCTATATGCTGAAAAAAATCAATAAAATAGAAGAAACAGAAAATGCAACGCTAAAAACTTTTAAAGAAGAAGTTCCGTCAAATTACTATCAATCTAATGATAGAAAAGGTTTCGAGCAGTACGTTGAAAATATGAGATATACATTTATGTATAAATATAAATTTCCTCCTAGGTTGTTTAAAGATGCTGAAGTTATCGATTTTGGAGCTGGAACTGGCCACAAAGCAATTAACTTTGCCCATTGGGGAGCAAAGTGTACTTTGGTAGAACTAAGTGAAAAATCTAGTGCAATATCAAAAGATTTATTTAAAAATTTTGCAAAAAGTTACTCAGACCATAGATTTATTAATAAATCTATTTTTGATTATGAAGAAAAAAATAAACAATACGATATTGTTCATTGTGTTGGGGTTCTTTCTCACACAGCAGCTAAGGAAGATGCTTTTAAAAAAATTTCTAAGTTTGTGAAAAAAGGGGGTTTTTTAATTTTTGGTGATCCAAATAAATCAGGTGGGTTTCAGAATATGCTTCAAAGATATGCTCTTTATAAATTTTCAAGCAATGATGATGAGATTTGTAAAAATTCTGAAATACTTTTTAAAGAAGATATAGATAGAAGTGAAATGGCTGTTAAAAGAACGAGAAAAGAAATAATTTATGATAGATGGGTTATACAAAGTCAAGATGATCCATCTTTTTTGGAGGTTTTAAAATGGATGGAAGATTGTAATTTAAAGTTTTATTCATCTTATCCAAATTATCCTGATTTTTTAATCTCAGATTCTTTTTACAATAAAGTAAAAACTAATTTATCTCAGATAAGAAATTTACCAATTTTGGCTGAATTAATGTGGATGACAAAAACGGAAGATGATAAACAATTTTTGAAATATTTAGATGAAGATTTGGCATCACTTAATAAGAATTTCAATACACTTTCTTCCTATATGGCTAATTGCAACGTTAAAACAAGAATAGAAACATATAAATTTTTTAATTTCTCTGATGATTTACTTAATTCATTAAATAATGCAAGCTTTACAAATAAATTAAAATATAAAATAATTGATTTTATAAATGAGAGCAAGAATTTCATAAAATTAGTAAATGATGGAAATTTTGAAGATGTTAAAAAATTTTTAGACAATAAAAAATATTTGTTTAAAGGACCGGTCGGCATAAGACATGTGGATTTTATAGCTTATAAGGAAAACTAAAAGAGAAATAAAAATGTTTCAAAAAATTAATAGTCATAATGAATGGGATAAGCTTAAAGAGATTATTGTTGGATCTGCTGAAGGAAGTAGAGCCTCTTTGACATGGAGTAAGCCAGGAAAGATTCCAGAAAAAACTTTGGATGAGGCAATTAAATTAGCTAATGAAGCGACACCAAAATGGCTTTACGATGAGGTTTGTGAAGATTTAGATGAACTCTCAAAAATTCTAAACAATCTAGGAGTTATTGTACATAGACCTACAACATATGATTTTTCAAAATGGTACTCTTCTCCTTATTGGTCTTCCACAAGTAACAATGTATATAATGCTAGAGATCTTAATTTAGTAGTAGGAAATAGCGTTGTAGAAAGTCCATCACATTTGATTAACCGATATTACGAAACAACCTGCTTATATGATATTTGGTATAAATATTTTGAAAAAGGCTTCAAGTGGATTGCTGGACCCAAGCCAAGACTAAATTATGAATCTAGTGTTCCTTACTATAGAAATGAGGATGAAAGAGAAATGACCGCCGAAGATTTAAAACATATTGAACTGACAAAAGGCAGAGTTGAAAAATTACATAAAATATCTGAGAAAGAAATATTATTTGAGGCTGCGAATACTGTAAGGATGGGAAAAGATCTTCTATATTTAGTTTCATCTTCAGGTAATAAATTAGGAGCTAAGTGGCTTCAGTCTGTTTTAGGTGATGACTATAGAGTTCATTCAACTAGTGATATATATAGATCTAGCCATATCGACTCTACTGTTTTATGTATAAGACCAGGTTTAGTTTTATTTAATGGTGCAAGAGTTAATGATAAAAATTGTCCCAATTTATTTAATAAATGGGACAAACTTTATTTTAGTGACGTAGCGCCAACATCTGATTCAGAGCTAAAAATCCAAAAAGAAATTAGAGATCCAATCGGTAAAAAATTAAATGAGCTTGGTTTTCAAACTAATTTATTTGAAATGTCATCACCATGGGTTGGAATGAATATTTTATCAATTGATCCAGAAACTGTGTTGGTTGATAAAAGACAAGTGAATTTTATTAAATTTCTTGAAAGTAAAAAAATTAAAGTTGTGCCTATATCAATGAGACATATATATACTCAAGGTGGTGGCATTCATTGTGCGACCTTAGATACTGTAAGGGAAAGTAAATTTGAAAGTTATTTTGATTAAAACTCAATTAAGTCTTGCAAAGTCAGTTTCTGAAATATCTGTATTTAAATATTTAAATATATCATCTCCATTTTCACACTTGTAAATTATTGAAAATAAATTATCCAATATTCTGAAATAATTTCTAAGTATTTTTTTGTTATGAGAAACTGATACATAAATTGTAGTTGTTGCTAAATAATTATATTTAAGCATTTCTTGAGTAATAAAAGTTTTATAGGCCTGATGATGTTTACTGATAAATGTGAATGTACATAATGGATCTATACCTTTGATTTTTATATTGATGTGATTTTTAATGGCTAATTTTTTCCAATTAGCCTTTATATATTTGCCTAATTTAGAGATGTAATTCCAAGATTTTTTTTTTTCCATAATTTCTAAGGTTTTTAGAGCCGCCGCTGGTCCTGCCCTTTCTGTCCAAAACGTGCTACTAATAAAAGTCTCACTAATTGAGTCCATTATATTCTTTTTTCCTAAAACTGCGGTTATTGCATAACCATTTCCAAGTGCTTTACCTAGCATCATCATGTCTGGTTCAACTTTATATAATTTATGTATACCACCAAATGATTGTCTGAAACCAGAAGTGCATTCATCAAAAATTAAAACAATATTTTTTTTGCTTGCTAAATTTCTTTCTTTTTTTAGAAAATTTTTTTTAGGAGGATCACTTCTTACTACCTCCATTTTAATTATCCCAATATCACTATGTTTATTAACAATTTTTTTCAGTTCATTATAGTTGTTATATTTAAATGGGTATATTGTTCCTTTTAAATTTTTATTTACTCCACCTGTTCTCAGACCAGGTAGCAAGTGTTCATTAAGATTTTTATTTGTTTCTAAATTCGCAGCCAGATACCAATCATGCCACCCATGATAACCACAAAAGGCAATCTTTTTTTTTTTTGAAAACGCTCTAGCCAACCTTATAGAAATTGCATTTGCCTCTCCACCTGATCTTGCGAATCTGACAGAATGTGCCCAAGGATGCATACTAATTAGTTTTTGTGCTAATAGGACTTCTTCTTTACAGTTAAGAGTTGTCATATTTCCATTTTTGATAGCTGTAGCAACTGCATCATCAACTTGGGTATTTGAATAACCAAGTATATTTGTTCCAATGCCCATTATAGATAAATCAATATATTTTTTATTATCTAAAGATATAATTTTACAACCTTTAGCTTTTTTAAAATAACTTGGCCTTAAATTTGGCAAAAAAACATCAGGTCTTTTTGAAAACAACATATTTCCACCAGCAATATATTTTTTTGCTTGTTGCCATGTTCTTTGACCTTCACTTAAGTTTTTAAAATTAATTTTTTCACTCAAGTTTTTATAGTATTCAAATAGATCTTGATTTTTCTTATAAAATTTAATTATTTCACTGAATGAAAAATTAAATGTTTTAAAATTACTAAAAATTTTATTTATTAATTTGTAATCAAAAATAGTATCCAAAGTAATTCTGATATTCGAATAGTCTATTTTTTGTGTGTAATTTAACTTTTTTATTTTATCTGATCTTAGGAAATACTTGGTTACATGCTCTTTATCGTAATCTGATTTAAGCTCATTATTCGCTTTTTCGAGTATTTTAAAAGAGAATATTTCTATATCCATACCATCGGGGAAAGTTCTTTTTTCTATATTTGAAACATAATCAAACGAATTCTTTTTGTATAAATTTACAATTTTATCGACAAGAATAGGATCAACTAATGGACAGTCACCTGTTATCCTGAGAATATGTTGAGAGGAGAATTTTTTAGCACATTTATAATATCTATTTAATACATTATTATTGCTTCCTTCAAATACTAAATAACCATTTCTTTCTAAAGTTTTCTTTAATTTTTTATCTTCTTTAGATTTAGGTATTGCAACTATAATTTTTTCGATTGAACGTGAACGGGATAATCTTTCTAACAAAATAAGTATACTTTCCTTACCCCTAATTTTTTTTAATACTTTTCCTTTTAATCTAGAGGAACCAATTCTAGCCTGAACAATCGCTGTAATTTTTTTTGTCATTATGGTTATAAAATTTTGGATCTTCTGAAAACTTTTGAATTTTTTTCCTCTTTTTTAACACCAAAAGAAATTTTACCTAGTATCTTATCATTTATTTCTAATTGATTTTTTAAGTTTCTCAACTGATTACCAGTAATTGAAACTGGTGCGTCTACGCATTTGTGATTACTATTTAATTTTAGATGCTTTTCTATAACCTTAGCACCCATTAAATTTGCATAAATTGGTATTTTAATATCATTTGTATGGTCAGAAATACCAATTTCACACGAATATCTTTTCTTAAAAAATTCGATATTTTTTAAATAAGATGATTCCTCTTTATTTGGGTAAGAAGAAATACAATGCAAGATGGTTAAATTAATATTTTTTTTTTTGTAAGATTTATACACTTTATCAATTTGACTTAATTTAGCCATGCCAGTTGAAATTATTGTGGGTTTTTTTGTCTTCAATATTGCATTTATTAATTGTGAATTTCCAATATCAAAAGATGCTACTTTAAAAAGTTTAACTTTTAGACTGTTTAAAAATTCAACAGACTCAATATCAAATGGAGTCGAAAAAAAAGTTATTCTTTTTTCTTTGCAATAATCTTGAATGATTTTAAAGTCTTCGAATTTTAGTTCACAATTCTTTAGGATATTAAAAATTTTCTTATATTTTTTTTTTACTCTTTTTTCTGTAATGTATGTTTGAAATTTTATCGCATCAGCTCCATTTTTTTTTGCTACATCTATCAATTTAAGTGCTGTTTTAATTTTACCATTATGATTTATTCCAGCTTCAGCAATCAAAAAATTTTTTTTCACCATGAGCTTAGTCCTCCATCAATCATTAAATTTTGACCACTCACATAGTTTGACTTGTCACTTGTAAGGAAAAGTATACCAGTATAGATATCATCAATTTTAGCCATTCTATTTTTTGGAATTCTAGATGAATATTTTTTTACAAAATTTCTTTCCTGTGGTTTGTCGTCATTAAAAATACCTCCTGGCGAGAGGCAATTTATATTTATATTGTGTTTTGATAATATTACAGAGTAATATTTTGTAAGTTGAATTACACCAGCCTTGGTCGCTCCATAAATTTCCGAATTAAAATTGTCATTTTTACCATATATTCTAAAATCTGGACTAAGAGATCCATAGATCGATCCAATATTAACAATATTACAATTCTTTAGTTTTTTAGATTTATGAATTTTGTAATAGCTGTTAATTATATTTATCGGACCTTTTAAGTTAACATTTATCGTATTATTAAATTCTTTTTCACTTCTTTTATAAAATTTTGAAAAGACAGAATACCCTGCATTATTAATTATAATATCAATTTTTTTATTTTTTTTTACAATATATTTTAAATACACTTCTATTTTTTTGGTGTTTGAAATATCTACTTTCTTATAGAAAAAATTTTTTTCTTTTATTTGATTAGATGCTATATCTAATCCATAAACAATTGATCCCAGATCTAAAAATAACTTCACTAAAGATTTACCAACTTGACCATTTGATCCAGTAATCAGGACAATTTTATTTTTATAATTAAATAACTTATCTATATTTTGACTCATTGTATAGTTCCGCAAAAAGATTGAATGTTTTACTAAGCATTTTAAAATTTATTATCTTATTTTGCTCAATAAAAATTTTTTTTTTATATTTATTATTATTTAACATGACAAAAAAGTTATTCAAAAACTTTGTGTCAAAATTTTTATCATTATAATTTAATAAATAAATAGCTTTCTTTTTAGCTATTTTTTTCGCATTTTTTGTTTGATGAACATACTGTGGAATACAAATAATCTTTTTTTTATTTAAAAGTGCATCAAATAGACCTATTCCACCAGATGTGATTGCAATATTTGAATTTACAAGCCTATCGTAATATTGATCTGATTTAAAATAGCATATTTTGTTCTGACTAATTTTTTCAAATTTTCTTTTCTTAAAAGATAAGGGTAAAAAAAGTTTAAAATTACGATTAATTTGATTCAAAAGTTTAACAATTTTGGGTGTAATATTTTGGGCATCAAACCCCCCAAAGAATAAAAAAATATTATTTTCATTTACCGTTTTCTTAAGACTATTTGTTGGTTTCAATATTAAGTATTTAAATCCTATTTTAGAATTTTTATCTCTTGAAACATTTTGAATAAGCGGATTAAGACTTAAATCAAATAATTTCCTGTTATTTGATGAGTCGTCGAGAATAATCTTTTTTTTAAATCTATCTGATATTATTTTGAAAAAATTTTTTGGTACTCTACCTAATCTATCAAGTATTAATAAATTACCCTCAATTTTTTTGAAGTATTGAGCTTCTTTAATTCCGTAATCCTTAATATCCTCATAAATTTTAAGGATACTAAAATTATATTTTTTTAAAATTCTTATTCCCTTTGAATATTTTTTTTTGGATTTAATCATAAAAGCAATTCTTTTAGGTTTTAAATAGAATTTTTTTTTAAAATAATTTGCTAAAACCAAACACCGATATAAATGTCCGTAGCCTAATTCAGGAATGTCGCCACCATCACATCTAAAAACAATATCAAAAAAAATTTTTGACTTTCTCACAAATGAACTTAATTTCTTTGTTGCTAATTCCTGGATAAAGTGGAAGGCTGATCGTGTTGTCTCCAATAAATTTTGCTTTTTTACAAGTTGACTTGTTCCATCTAAAAATTTTTTTAAAAATTTTGAAATCCGTTACACATCTATAATGTATTCCACATCCAATACTGTTTTTTTGAAGATAATTTAATAATTGATCCCTTTTTTTTTTTGTTTTTTTTCTATTGATTACAATCAAAAAAAGATGATATGCATGCTTAATCGATTTTTTTTTTTTCTCTATATTCTTGAAATAAAATTGGTAAATTTTTCAATTCTTTTTCGTAAATTTCAAATAATTTTTTTCTTTCACGCCAATGCTTCTCTATTTTTTTTAACTGCGCAATCCCAATGGAAGCATTAAGATCAATCATATTAAATTTATGACCTACTTCCTCAACATCATAATGTTCAAATTTTTTTTTGTTTCGTACATTATTAGGTAAATATCTTTTCCAGGCATCTCTTGAAAGCCCATGTAGCCTAGCTATTTTAGACTTTTCGTAAATATTCTTTTTATTGCAAATTAACATACCTCCTTCACCTGTTGTGATATTTTTAGTAGAATAGAAACTAAAACAACCTGCATCGCCAAAATTACCTAAATGTTTATTTTGGTATTTAGACTCAATTGCATGAGCGCAATCTTCTATTAAAATTAATTTTTTTTTTTTTACAATCTTCAATATTTCATTCATCTCACAAGGTAAACCTGCTAAGTGAACTATTAACAAAGCTTTTGTTTTTTTTGTGATCTTTTTTTTAATTTCAAAAGGGTCAATATTGAATGAGAGTGGATCTACATCAGCCAAGATAGGCTTTGCACCAACATGTATTATTGAATTAATTGTTGAAACAAATGTCATTGGAGTTGTAATAACCTCATCACCAGGCTTTACCCCAGAATATTTTAAAGCTAAATACAAAGCTGAAGTGCATGAATTAGTTGATATAGCATACTTAGAATTTTTGAATTTTCTGAATTTATTCTCAAAGTCTTGAGTTATTTGACCACTTCCCATCCATTTTGATTTTATTACTTTTGTGACAAAGTTTATCTCCTCTCTTCCAATCGGTGGTTTTCCAAAAACTATATGCTTCATTTTCTTAATTTTAATTATAAATTATTAAAGTTAACTTATTTTAACTCTAATGTGAAAATTTTTCTAATTTAATATATATTATTATTCTATACAGTAAATTTTATTTTAAATCAGGTCCAAAATAATTCCACAAATATAATTTTTACAAATTATAAATTTGAAATTCATCTAAAAAAATAAAAGATTTTGCATACTTTTATGTTTAATTTTAAAACCCAATTTTCTATAAAAAGTTAAATTTTTATTAGGTGACTGCAATACTACTTTGTAACAATTTTGTTTTTTTGCAATCTCTAAGAGCTTATGTACAATTAATCTTCCTATTCCCTTTTTTTGAAATTTTTTTTTACAACAATATCTTCAATAGTGCCCTGCGCATCACCCCTAACTTTAGCTATGACACCTAAACTACCAAAGCCAACTATATCCTTATTATTTTTTGCTACTAAAAAATAGTTATTTTTATATTTAAATAGTTTTTTCCAAATAGAATTATATTTACTTTTGCTTGGTTTAAATTTGCTTATGTTTAAATCTAATAAATCGTAAACACTAGAAAGATGTTTTTTTTCTAAATTTGTTATTTTAATTTTCAAAATATCTGTTTATTAAATTTTTTCTTTTTTTTGGCTATTTCTTGAATTAATTAATTTCAGTTTCATTGAGAAATGCTGGGAATTTTATATAACCATTATCTTTTAAGTTATTTAATTCATTTTTGATAATCATAGATATAGATATTCGATATTTTTAATCTAGCATATATTTTAAATTATTCATCATTAAAATTGTGAGATATAATTAAAAATGACAAATTTAAATATAATATATATTGGTCACTCAGAGTCTTTAGAAGCTTTTTTACATTCAAACGATGACTTATTTAAAGAATTAAATAAAGAGTTTGGAGATTTATATTTTGTGGATGCTAATCTATTTCATAAAGAAAAAATTGATAATGATAAATTTCTGCTAAACTCTAATTTTAAAAAAATTATTTTTTCATCAGTAAATCAATTTAACAAATATTTCAGCGGTAAAAAAAACGTAGCAATTTGTAATTTTAGAAGAGATCTTAATGCCGTAAAAATATTCTGGAACCTTAAAAAAATTAAAGCTAGATCAGTAATAATGTCAAATTTTGGCAATATTCAAATGAGTTTTATTACTTCAAAAAAACATCCGATGAGAGCTTTAAAAACAATTTTTTTGAGAAAAATAAGTTATAGGTTAATTTTACTTCTTATGATTTTTAGAGTCCTGCCACAAATTGATATTAGATTTTTAACAAATCGGCAAATCTATAATGATATACATAATAATCCAGTAAAAAAATTTTTATTAAAAAACGGTTTTCTTTATCAAAAAAAAATCATTTTAACAAAAAGTAGAAGTGCAGAGTATTTTTTAAAAAATAAAGACAAAATATCTGAAGATTATATTGTTCATTTAGATGCATTTTTGAACTATAAAGAAGAAACTGATATTAGAGGCCATTATTCCAACGAAATTATTCAAAAACACTATTTTCATTTAGAAAAGTTTTTAAAGAGATTATCTAATATTTTTGACAAAGAGGTAATAGTTTGTATTCATCCTTTGTATGATTTAGAACATCACTCTAACTTTTTTAAAGATTTTAAAGTTTATAAATTTAGAACTAGAGAGTTTGTTTATAAATCATTTATTACAACCACATTCGATTCTAGTGCAATCGAAGATGCAGTAATATTAAAAAAAAATATAATTGGCTTTCATTCAAATTTCATGTCAGAAAATGAGAAGTATCATGCTAGAAACTATGCAAATAATGTAGGTTATACATTTCTTGAATTAATTAAGGATTACAAAATTACCAAAGAAGATTTACAAATGAGTTTTAAAAAAAACAAAGTAAATTACGATAAGCATTTAAAAAATTTCCATTTCTTAGATGAATTTTCTAAAAGTCACTATAAAATTATTGATGAGCTAAAAAAATTTTTTAAATAAAATAATTTAAGAATTTTGGAATCGTCAGTATCTCAAGTATTTTATTTTAATCTCTGCTATGTTATGTATAGTTTTCTTTCTGTCTTTTATTTATCTTATTATGGCCTTCGTAATCTTTTTATGTTTCAATTAAAATCTAGAAATTAAATACTTTCTAGTCCTCCACCCCATCTTCTTGAATTATTTTCTGCAAATTCTGAAATATCATCTATTTTATTTTTTTCATATTTTCTAAATAATTTCTTAATATAGACTCTAGATAAAGTTCTGCTTATACCATCTATTTTTGTTCCAAATAAACTATTATAACTTTTTATTTGGTTAAACTGATCGTCGGTTAATTTAAATTCAAATTTTCTTAAATAACTAAATTTATAATTACTCAAATCAAGATTTTTTTCTTGCAATTGAATATTTTTTAAAAAAGCTGGTATATCATAGTTAAAAGAATTTATTTTTATTTCTTTTAAGGAAAATATATCTTCAACTTGACACTTTTTGAAGGAAATAAGTTCTCTTATAAATTCTTCAATACCTAATATATTTATTTGCTTATCCACCAGAATTTCTACAGTCGATGCTTCTGCTATTTTACCTATATTTTCTAGATCTTTTGTTAATGACCTGCTTTTATATTTAAAAATTAAATTACTTCCTAAATTCCCATTAATAAATTTTTGAATATTCTCTTTTTTGTTAGTGAATTTTCTCAATTCTTCAAAATCTTCCCACAATTCATTCTCAGAGTCTTTTAAAAAATCAGTCAAAAGATCGTTAAATTTTTCAAATTTTTTAAGTGTTGAATTTTCGTAAATTTTATTGAGCCAATCCCAAATCGAAATATCTAATTTTCTTAAAAGCCCCATAATTTCCTCAAAAACACTATCGTTATAAAAAATATTTATAATTAGATTCATTTTTCTACATTCTAAGTAATCTGCAAATGATAAGGTGTTGTGAGATGTGCAAATTTCCTCAATTTCAGCAACATTAGTCTCTTTTCCGTATACTTCGTAAGAACCATAACACCTTGGCACTACCCTAAATTTTGTTTTCATATCATACTTCTGTTTTGTTTCTTGAGAACCAAGTTCCGTTCCTGGTAAGATCATTAGCTGGTACATAGATAAAGTTGTAAACGAACTTTCAACTAACGTTTTAAGAGTTGAAAAATGTTTTTCTTTTGTGTCACCTGGTAAACCCAAAATAACCTCACTATAAGTATTTGCTCCAATTTCAGAGGATTTAAGAGCCATATCTACAATTTCTTTTGAGGATATGTTTTTTCTTTTAATATTTTGCTGAATATCTGGATCTAAACTTTGAACAGAACCAGCTAACTTCATAGCACCTTGAACAATTTTAGCTGCTTCTAAAACTCTTTCTTTTTTATTTTTTCCTGTCGCAACATTTATGTACTTTGGATAATTATTTTTATTCTGTTCTTTTGCAATAACTTTACACGTTTCTAAATCCTCTTCAAACATTCCAAAATTTGAATCTGCAATTAATAAATCAGTACGTCTATTTTTTGGATCAAGTTTATTCATTTTGTCTGCAATATAAGATATTTCTCCCTCAACTATCTCTCTAGGTTTTCTTTTTACCTTTGTCCAA